>Ga0209702_10007284_pt1 | contig 13619 bp, 7 predicted proteins | sample FRY01_FD_187210 | JGI IMG/M metagenome (GOLD analysis project Ga0209702, IMG submission 187210) | Freshwater microbial communities from Lake Fryxell liftoff mats and glacier meltwater in Antarctica - FRY-01 (SPAdes) (version 2) | ecosystem: Environmental > Aquatic > Freshwater > Ice > Glacier... | reverse complement strand
AGATCTTGCATCAAGAGGATCTGGGAATCTTATTGTTGACAAGATTATACAAAAATACTCTATCCCCATCTACAGGATAGGGGTGCTTTAATTGCTTTGTGATCCAGAAGTATTCTATTCAATGAACTTTGATGTTTATTATTCCTCTCAATCTCAGGATGAATTTGGCGCAGCAATCAAAACCTGGAACCCAAATCAAACACTCATTGGCTATGTTCAGCAGGTAGGGTCAATGGAAAAAAATTCCTTAAAGACAGAAACATTTTTTGAGTACAGTAACAAGTTGGTGGGAAGAACATATGTTGATCCAAGAACCTCTATGGAGGGAACAAGCTATCCAATAACTAGCATATTGGTAACAAACATACAAGACTCTAAAGCTGGAACAATATTCTACACAGAAAGTGCTGGAAAGAGGTCTGGAAAGCCAACGGTGTACGATGTTATGTCAGTAGACCCCCACATAAATCCATGGAATGAAATAGAGTATTACAAGATTTATCTTGTTCGTTCTGATTTGCAGGAGATAAATCGTGATTAGCGTTAGGTTTGACACCAAGGGGCTTGAGAGGGCTCTAAGGAATTCTGTTTCTTATAGCAATGGATTTATCGATGGCATAGAGATGGAAAGGTTGCGTTTCAATAGGTTTTTGGGCGGGGTAACGGCAGAGGCCCTTGGGGAGTATATAGACCAAAAGGCAAGAATGAACACGGAGTCCCTACATCATGTTTACGAATGGAACAGAATTGGAGAAAAGTCGGCAAGGCTTTTTAGTTTCAATGTAAATGCTGGAAAAAATCTTATATCCTTTTCTGGAAAGTTCTTGCCATCAAGATCTACATCAGATACCTCGTCAGAGCCATTTGCAAATAAGGCAGAAATGATGGAAAATAAGATAGCCATAACAATTGAGCCACAAAACTCAGAGCTCCTTGCTTTTGAAGATGACGGACAGATGTTTTTTACATCAAATTCTATCTATATTGCAAACCCAGGTGGGGATGCTGTCGCAGGAAGCTTTGGAGAAGTTATTAGTGAGTTTTTTAGTCAATACTTTACGTCATCCATTTTAAGACAACTAATGTCTGACCTGGAAACCCCAAGTGAGTTTTCTAAATACTTTTCTCAAGGGGTAAAATCTGGTGGAAGGTCTGTTGGAGTTGCTGCTGGAAGAAAATACTTCAGGGTTAAAGGGGCTGAATCTTTATGAGTTTGTCTATTTTTTCCTTTGCCCCAGTTGTTGTGAATAGTTACCTCTGGAGCGTAATGAAGTTGGTGGAGCCATCTCTTTCTAGTTCATCAAACTATGGATCAACCATTCCCTTTCTCCCGCTAGGAGACGCGGCAGCGGGAACCCTGGGGTGGGAAGACAAAACTTATGTTATATATGACAGAATGTTTAAAGCAATGAAAGACCCATCCTATTGGGTGAAGTGTGAAGAGGTTAAGTATCAGTTAAAGGCAAAAGAGCAAGATACTTTTATCTGGGGATCTGCAATACAGCAAATCCTTGACAGACACGATGATGCGGCAAAGGATGTAAATGATTGGATAAGGAGTAATGGTGGAGATAACGCTTATCCTATATTCTTCCATAGTATGAGGGTGTTTCAGCTAGCAAGATACCTGGCAACCGATTCAGAAAACATAAGAGACTTGAGTTCAAGGTCTTTTTATGTAACGGAGTTTGCAGTCGATATGAAATACCACTACACAAAATCCCTAGAGGATTACCTATAAAACGGTGATATAATGTAAAAGAGGGAACGTCACCATAAATAAAAAATATGGAGAAAGAGGTAAAAGATATGGCATATACACGCGGAGATTCAAAAAACATTATTGTCGGAGCAGCCGCAATGTTCGTTTCGACTAGTGCAGATTTTGAGCCAGCAACAGTAGTCTTTCCAGACTTTGTTGAGGATGAGAAATATATTGACACGCTAACAGACTCGGCAGATGGTCAAGCTTTGGTCCGGAACATTGGTTACACGACTAATGGTCTCGAACTTCAGTTTCAGCCAGATTTTGGGGAGGTTCAAGTAGATCAACTTCTTGACGTTGCAAAATTGTATAAGCAAGGAATGCAAGTTAATCTTAATACTGCTTTTGCAGAGGCTACGCTTGAGAACCTTTTGGTTGCTATCGCAGCACCATCAGCTGATTATAGTGCAAGCACAACACTTGACAATCCAATTGATAGTGGATCTGCATCAACAGCATCCGTGCTTGAAATGACTTCAGGAGCTATTGGCGAGTGTCCAGTAGAAAGAGGTCTTGTTGCAGTTGGACCAGGCACAGGAGACTGTGACCCAGGAGCATACATTGAGCGCATTTATGTTGCTTACCGTGCTCTGTCTATTGACAGTGTAACTGTATCAGCAAAAAGAGATGAAGCTTCTATGTTTGAAGTTTCATTCCGTTTGCTTCCGGCAAACAGCGGTTCTTATGGAAAAATTGTTGATAGAACGATTAACTCTGCGACCTAATAAAACATAATAATAACTGAATAGTCAGCAGCCCCTAGTGCGTTTTGCACGGGGGCTGTTGTCATTTTCCACCGTTATTTTCCTGGGGTAGCTATGATATACTTTACCTATTAAATACCAGAAAGGGTAAAAACATGGCAACGCAGATATACGAAACAGAAGAGCTAGAGTTGATGGACGGAACAAAGATCAATATGCGTCCACTAAAGATTTCACTTCTTAGAGATTTTATGAAAAAATTTGATACCGTAGTTGAGGTGGCAACCAGCAATGTTGAGTCAATGGACGTATTGGTTGAATGCGCCATGATTGCCATGAAGCAGTATGATGAATCCTACTCAATAGATACAGAAAAGTTTGAAGATGTTACAGACATCAAGATGGTGTATAAGATCATTGAGGCTGCCTCCGGCATCAAGTTGGACGCAGAGGGAAACGATCTAGTGGCAGCGGCTCTACCTGGAACGAGCTAGATCTAGCTAAGCTTGAGGCAGAAGTTTTTATCTTAGGAAATTGGTTAGATTATGAACAGCTAGAGGCTAGCCTGTCTATGCCAGAATTGGTCGCCACGCTAGATGCAACAAGGAGTGTAGAAGAAAGAAAAAACAAATTCTCTGCCGCAATCCAGGGGATAGATTTGGGGAGCGGATCAGAGGATGGGAAGGGGCAGAAGGAGTGGGAAGACATGAAATCAAGAGTTTTCACTGGCGGTGCAGTAAAAGATTCTAGAGATATAACATCCCTTCAAGGACAAAATGCTAAAAAGGTAGGGTTTGGGATAAACAACGGTCTTGAATACTCATCAGGCAAGAGTCCTAAAAATCCAATGTCATAAAAAAGGCCCCACAAAATGGTATAATCATATTGGTGAAAAAATAAATGGCTAACGTGAGTGCAAACATCATTGTCGATATTAATACCATCGCGGCCCAAGCAAAGTTAAAAAGTCTTGCCGCGCAAATAACTAACTTCAATCGGTCAGTTTCTTATGCAAGTGGCGGCGGAGCACAGAAGGCAGCAGCACTAAACAGAGCACTTGCCGACGGCATTAATGGCATGGGTGATTTTAAGGCCAGGGTCGTTCCAGTAGCAACCTCGGTTGAAAGATTTACGACGGCACTAGAGGGAAATAAGATGTCCCTCGGTCAGTATACGAAGTATGCAGCATCACAAGTGCCAGGACTGGGAAAGATGTTCCGAAAAGAATGGGACATGATGACAAATGTTGCCACTGATCGTGTCAAGAAGATGCAGTCTCAGTACATAGAGCTAGGAAAATCAGCAAAACATGCACAGCAAGCTCTTCAGATAACCCCAACGGGACTGCGAAGTGGGTATGCAACAGATGTTGCAGTCGCCGCACAAAGATCACAGATATTTAACAAGATAATTAATGATGGATCAACAAAGATGCTTAACTGGGGAAAGAATACCCAGTGGGCTGGTAGACAGCTTATGGTTGGGTTCAGCATACCCCTAGCCGCCCTGGGAGCCGTTGCTGCAAAGACTTTTATGGAGCTGGACAAGGCTAGCGTTTCCTTCACAAGAGTATATGGAGATCTTTCAACATCGACAAAAGAAACTTATAAAAATCTAGAGGCTATGAAAGAACTTGGAAATGAATATACCAAGTATGGAATTGCAGTAAAAGATACACTAGATCTGGCCTCTAGAGTTGCTGCAACGGGTGCCACTGGCGCAGATTTGGCGGCAGCCACAGAGCAAACCCTTAGGTTCGCTACCCTAGGCCAGATTGACTACAACTTGGCGCTTGAGGCAACAATTTCCTTGCAAACAGCATTTGGGGTAAGCTCAGACAAATTAGCCGAAAATATTGATTATCTCAACGCCGTAGAAAACCAAACGGTCTTAACGATTGAGGATATGGCAACAGCCATTCCCACAGTAGCGACAGTGGTTGAGGGTCTAGGTGGAGACGTAAAGGATCTTGCTGTTTTTATGACCGCAATGAAAGAGGGCGGCATCTCTGCACAACAGGGAGCAAACGCTCTCAAATCTGGTTTGGCAAGACTCTTCAACCCAACAAAAGCAGCAACTGAGCAGCTAGCTAAGTATGGAATCAGTATTAAGGAAATGGTTAGCTCCAACAGGGGAGACTTAATGGGGCTCGTTCAAGACTTTGGAAAGGCACTGTCCTCACTGGACGATCTCGAACGTCAACAGACTCTAGAAAAAGTTTTTGGAAAGTTCCAGTATGCAAGAATCGGGGCATTGTTTAAGAATATGGCTTCTGATTCAAGCCAGGCAAGTAGAGCAATAGACCTCTCCAAGATGTCTCTGATAGATCTAGCAAAGCTTTCAGAAAAAGAGCTTTCAACGATTGAAGAATCGACAACTGTTAAGTTTAAAAAGGCTATGGAAACTCTAAAAGTTTCTATTGCTCCATTGGGAGAGGCGTTTCTTAAGGGGCTTATGCCAATAATTGACGTCTTGACTAAGATTGGAGGGTTCTTTAATGACTTGCCAGATCCCATAAAGACTGCAATAGCTGTAGTTGTTGGGGCGGTAGCAGGAATTGGACCCGTAATCTTGATGACTGTTGGTTTAATGGCTAACGGATTTGCAAATATCGTAAAGCTCATCCAGGTATTTAGGAAAAGTATTGCTGGAATTAAAGGAGATGCGTCAGCATTTGGATACCTCGCTTCCGCAGAGCTTGAAGCAATGGCAGCATCAGAGGCACTTGAGAAAAGCGTAACGAGCCTAACGACAAATCTCCTATTGCAGCGCCGCGCCGTTACCGGATTGATTCGGGAATACGAAAGATATTCCATTGCCGCTGGATTAGCGGGGGCTGGGGTAGCTCCCCGACGCATGGGCGGAGCACGGGGTTCACCCCGGGCACCAAGACCACCAATGAGGCTGGCTGGCGGGGTGACAGGAGTTCCAGGAAGAGGAAATAAAGATACTATTCCAGCACTCCTCACGCCTGGAGAAAGCGTCATAACAAAGAAAGCCACACAAGCGTATGGACCAATACTGCAACAAATGAATGATGGAACTCTTCCAGGATTTGCAGGTGGGCTTATGCCCGGAGTCCAGCTTTCCCACGCAATGGCATCTAAGGTCATGGGTTATGGAAGGAAAGCTGCTCAGTCAAAACAAATTCTGCAACTTTCTGATGCTATCTTTCTTGCAAAAGCTGGGGCTTCCGCTCAGCTAGAGGTATTGGGCAATCTAAAGCTTGGATTGCCGAAAAGATTCAACCAGGATATGAGAACGAGGATTAACCCAAGAACAGGAAAGCGTACAGGAAAAGGATCAAATAAAGATTCATTGGCTGAGCATGTCTTGAGTGAAGATCTAACTCCCCACCTGTTTTCATCTTTAGATATACCAGAAGAATCTAAGAAAATTTTTAGAAAGGAGCTGTCTGATGCTCTAGGTCTGATGAGTAGAGAAAAAGATCTAGTGTGGGATGACGACTTCGCTAAAGCATTTGAACTGGCAGAAAAGGCAACAGTTAGAAAATTGATCGACAAGGGGAAGCCCGAGGTTGCGAGTAGACTTGCATCGATATTGACAGCATCAAGGGAAGACTTTGAGACAAGGATACACTTCTCTCTACCACCTGCCGCAAAGGGTAGAAAGTATAAGGGTGACAAGGAGGCAAAGGCAGCAGCAGAAGCAATGGGCCTGCTATCGGAAGACATGGAACCATTTTATTACAATACCTCTAATAGGAAACCAGCTGCTCTTATCTACAACCCAGCGACCAAGAACTATGTTCAGATTTTACAGGGACAAACTAGAAAATTAAGAAAAGGTTCCTCATGGGAGGAACAGCTGATGTCTGCTGATCCAAACTGGTATGAAAGAAATATTCAAAATAAAAACACGGGTGGATCAATATTTGAATCTCAATCACAAACAAGAGTTCCTGGAATGGGCAACAAGGACACTGTTCCTGCAATGCTCACCCCAGGAGAGTTTGTTATCAACAAGAAGGCTACAAGAGAGAACCTTCCACTAATTAATTCAATTAACGATGGAAGTATTGCTAATTTTGGTGTTGGTGGGGGGGTATTCCTTGGAAAGGCACACTCGTTTTCCAATGTTCTTGCTGCTAGAGAAAAGCTTGCTGCTGCAAAACAAAAGCAATCATTGTTGAGGAAAGAGGCAATATCTAGCTCAGATATTGCTGCTAGAGAGGGTATCTTTGCTGATCTACCACTAACAGACCTTGGTCCAATGAAAGAGAGAATTGGAGGAAGAAGTTCAAGTTTTGGAATGAATGGAATATATGGGGCTGGGGTATTCAAGGCATCAGACAACCCAGCAGCAGCCTTGGCAGAAGTTCGTGGGGCAAAAATGTCTTCAGCATTTGGCCTAAGTTCTCCAGACCAGAAACTAGTTAAGATAAGAGATCCGGGGGATGGTGGATTTATTGTTGGTACGCTGTCAAAGTTTGATCAGAAATTTGCAAAAACAACTAGAAAGTTTTCAGAAGATTCCATGTTTGATCAAATTCTTGGAGTTCTCTATAGAAGAGACTTAGATACCCAAGCAGACAATCTGTACAGCAGGGTTGTCGCAGACGTAAGTCAGGCTAGATATAAGACCTCCGCGAGCACTAGCGCAAAAATAGCCGACCCCGCATCTATTCTTGACTTTATGCCAAAAGCCTTCTTGCAACAAGCGGCTGGTGCTAAAAAGTGGTTTATGCAAGAAACAGCCAACTTTGCCAGACAGATGACTCCTATGCAATATTCTGACGGTATGGAAAAAGCAATGCTAAGAGCAAGATCAAACGCAAAAAAAACAACAGATGCTTTGCCAAACTCCAATGCAGCTGAAAAGAAGAAATACTATGAAGACCTAATAAAAGATTTAGACGACCTATCCACGGTCAATTGGAAAACCCAACAAGAAGTTCACAGTTCTATCTTCCCATCCCCAGCTAAAAAGACAAAGGCAAACAAGTCTCACAACGAGGGGCTGACCAGCTTCTTTGCAAATATGGGTGGGCAGGTACCACCAGATCTAGTTCAAGGCCTCTCCTTGGGTGGCACGGTAAACATGCTCTCAAGGAAATCCCATAAGGCATTCTCTGATTTTACTTCTGCAACTGGATCAGGGGTTAGGGGAATAAAGAAGTCTATCATTGAAGACCCAGCGATGGGTAAGGTATTCCGTTCTGGCTTTACAAGAAGCAAAGAAGATGAGGTTTTACATAGGGCAACATTCTTAGATCGTCTTCCCCAGGTGGGAGAGATGTTTTCCATGGGGCCACTGGCATCATTTTCTCCAAAGGGAGTTCCCGTTACTCAGCACTTAAGTGGAACAAAAATACAACAGGACTCAGACTTTGCCAGATATAGATTAGCTACCGCAAAAAATGAAAACGATGACTATTCAAAAAGAATAGAGTTTATGAAAAAAAGCGGAATTCAGTCATACATGCCAGAAACACAGTTTACAGACAAAGTAACTGGTAAAACTGGAATAGATGCTTGGTTTGAATCTGCCGCAAGAAGAACAAAAAGCAATAATACTCTGATGAGGGAACAAGAAAAGATAATCGCAAATTACGAAAAATACAAAAAAACGATCTTTGAGATACAAACACCCAAAGGTACAGTGAGGGCAAGTATCGACGACATCTTGAAATCAGAAGACAGAATGTTTATGGGTAAGCCTGTTTCAGAAAAAGAAAGAATACTGCACAATGCACAAATAAAAGTTTTAGAGATAACTTCTGAAGGGGGCATATCAAGGATTAAGGGAACTCTTGTATCTTCTGAGCTACCTGGCTATGACAGATTGGGTAGAACGTCTAGATTCGGCCCAGTTCAGTCAAAGAAAATTTCCATGTTTAATGAAGGGGTTCTTATGGCAGGGTCAGGAAAGGTTCCAGGGACAGGGAGCAAAGATACCATTCCTGCTCTCCTTACCCCCGGAGAATCAGTTATAACAAAAGAAGCTTCTGCTAAATATGGTCCAATCTTGAATGCAATGAATAGGGGGGCAATTGCTTCACATGCTACGGGTACGGTTGCTGCGGGAAGACCACAAGGACGTATGGCCCGCGCAGCTGCCAGGATTCCACCAGGGGCTGGTATGGGAGCAAGTATGGGGATTGGAATGGCTTCAATGCTTCCAATGATGATGCAAAACGAGGAGGGCAAGTTTATGGGGATGGATGCAGGCGCTGCAATGGGTGGAATGGTTGGATTAAGCATACTACCCACGCTTCTAAAGCCAGCTATGGCCCATCCGGTTATAGCTGGGGTGGTCGTAGCGGCAGCAGCCGTTGGAGCTGGTCTAATGATTTGGAGGAAAAGCATAGACAATGCTGCTAAAAAATCTGCAGAATTTGGGGCAAATATCGGAGGTACATCAAATGCCCTAAATAATATGTCAAAAATGCTTGGTCTCGCAACACCAGCACAACAGCAAGCAAAAATGAGTCTTGGATTCACAGCATCAGAGCAGGAGGCTTCTTACGGTCAGTTCCAGCCAATGCTGGAAAGCGAAACAGGACAGAAGTTTATCAAAGACCTCCAAGCTGCATCTTCGGCAGATAGATTTAAAAAACTTTCTGATTATGTAAGCAGTGCAATAGCCGCTGGAATAATGGATAAGGAATCAGCACAGGGATTTGCTAAGGTTATTGCAACACAAATGGGAGACTCAATTCTTGGTGCAAACGTTCTTTCATCAATCAAGGGGCAAGCGGCCGGTTCTGAGGGGATGCTTTCTATAGCAGAAAAACGCTTGGCTGCTGTTGGTTCAAATGCACAAATCCAGAATATTAAAAACACCCCAGGCGGGGAGTCTGTATCAAACAGCTCTGGATCTATGGCAATCGGAGCTTCGCTTCAAATTATTCAAGATTATTCAAACGTAATTGCTTTGGCAAAACGAGAATACGTTGATGGAACAAAAACATTTGAAGAGTATATTGCCGTTGTGAAAAATGCCAAAGATGTTCAAGAAGAGTACTCCGTGGTGTTGAGAGATGCTATTTTTAGGTCACAAGATAGTGGAGGCGCAAGGCAAGCCCTTGATAATGAACTAATAGCATCTGGATATACACCAGAGCAGATTGAGGCTGTAACCGTTTCTACCGATATAGGATCTGCCATCTCTCCAAATACCATCGTGAATGGAATAATGCAAGTGTTAAGAGGTCAAGAAGGTTCTCTTAACGTAAACGCCTATGTCGATCAATATAAAGATAGGAGGATAACCAAGGGGATGACTGGTCTAGAAAAGGCTAGCATAGATCAGGAGGCATGGGACGCGCTGGGCAAAGCAAAATCCCTCAATGAGAGTGGCTTAAGTGAAGCATTGAAGATTGCTGTGAGAGAGGGTTCTTTGGACCCAGGCCAGGCGGCAGGTGTTGGGGACTACTTAATGAAGAATCCGCTAAGCAGAGCAGCAGAGGTATATCTAAAAAAACAAGAGAAAACTCCACTTGCTGCAATAAAATCTGCTGCTTTTGCAGCAAGTGCCGAGTCACAGGGGATCGCAGGTATTGGAGGACCAGGCGCAACGGGTAAAGAGCTAGAAGATGTCAACAGGTATATTGATGTTGGGTTGAGATTTGAAGAAGATGGTGGGTCTCTTGCAGAATACCAGACTTTCATTCTTAATATCCCAGAAGAAAAAAGAATAAAGGTTGTTACAGAATTTGAGAATCTTGGAGCCAAGGCAAAAGTTAAAACGGTTGCAGATCAAACAAAGTTTGCAGAACTAATGACTCTGCCAGCATCAGTTGCTATTCAGGAAACAGAGTCATATAAGACTGCTCGCGCCAAAGCCACAAGACAACAATACAGCGTCCATAACTCAGGCGCGGCATCGCGTAACTCAGGCGCGGCATCGGTTACTGGGACACAGGTCGGAGGCAACAAAAAAGATGAATACGCCGCCGACCAAATTGACATTGCAGTAGAAGAAGCCGGAAAGGTATTCAAAGATGACGAGGCTTTATTCGCGGTAAATATTGCATTGAGAAAAGACCCAGAAGATCTGGCAGCACAACTAAAAACCTTAGCGGGAGACGCAAACTTTTTGCTAAACACACTTAGCTCAGAGTTTATGATAAACATAGGGCTTGACCCAGGGAGTGCATCGGCAATAGCATCGGTTGGACCATATAGAGAAGATCTGGTTCTTCTTGAGGGGGTTTATAACGGTCTGCCAGATAATGGAGTCAAGTCTTTAATGGTAGATTTAGTTCTCGGTAAGAACGGAAAACCAGCAAACCCAGCTGAATTTCAAAAGGATGCAATAGAAATATCAAAGGCGCTGGATGGACTTTCCTCTGGTAAAAAGAAAGTAAAGAAAGAAGCAATTCTTACGCTGCTTTCGACAGTGACCGCACCTGATGGCAAAAAATTAACGAAGAAACAGGCTCAGACGGCATTTGATGGCCTTGCCGAAGAGTACGGCGAGCAAAGGATACTAAACCTGCCACCAGACATCCTAACAAAGGTTATCTCACTTCAGGTACAAGCAAAGGACGCAGAAGAAGCCGCTAAGACATACAGATCATTCGCAAACTATGCGGGCCTTGCCAGAGATTTTAAAAATCAGGCAATGTACCAGGCCCTGGCAGATGAGGCCTCAGCCCTGGCTGCGAGTGCAAATGTGCAAACAGAAACAGCAATAAAAACTGCACCATCCGGAGGCAGTAGTAGTGGTGGTGGAGACAAGTCAAATCCACTAAAAGACTTTAAGCAAGGACTTGTTGACCAAATAAAAAGATATGCAGATATCAATGCATCGCTAAAGACACTCCTGAAGTCTAAGTACAACTTCTTCAATCTTCTAAAGCTAAACAAGGGGATAGCGGGGATGATCCGTAAGGCGAATATTAATCCATTCCTATCCGAACAGCTAATGGGGATGGACCCCAAAGATGCAAAGAAGGTTCTAAAAGGGCTTACGGGTAAGGATGGAAAGCTAACAAAAGCAGGGCGTCAGCTTGATGATCAGGTCGTGGCTATGTCAATTAGAAAGACATTGTATGACTCACAAGAGGGAAGAAGGACCGCCAGAACACAATCGAGGGTGGCAGTATCTCTTAGATCTAGTGGTGAATCGCAGTCAGTGATTGAGGCCATCGCCGGAGATCCAACCAAGGCAGCAGAATATGAAGCCCTTCTCAATAAGGCCAAGAATGGTGGAAAAAAGGCAAGGGAGGCCTTGGAAGACTATACGGATGAGGCAAGGAAATCTATTGAGGTACAAAAAGGGTTAGCTGAGGCCAGCAACCCAGTCGCCTATGCTCTAGAGCAAATATCCCTGCAGGCAGATGCTGCCAACGCAGAAATTGAAAAAATTAGCACAGTTCTAGAATCACAGAGCGACGCAGAGTTCTCTGGTACGCAAGGCATGACAAAACAAGACATGCAGTTTAAGATAGAAGACAATCAAAAACTAATAGATGGGTACAACAAGCAAATTGATGTACTTCAAAGAAAGAATGATGCAGAGCAAAGGTCTATAGATATTGCAAACAGGGACAAGAAGCCATACGAAGATGAAATAAAAGCAATAGAAAAGGCTATCGACGGCCACCAAAGAAAGATAGACATCCTTCAGCGTGAAATGGATCTTAGAAGCAGGGTATCGGATGGGCTAAGCCATGACCTTGAACTTATGAGCAAACAAGAAGACGACATCAACAAGTCCTATGACAAAAAGGTTGAAGCTCTCACAAAGGTCCAAGAGATAAATAATAATATTATTGATCAGCAGAAATCTCAACTTGGACTTGCTCAGGCATTGAGCGAGGGTGATATCTATGCCGCAGCCGCAAGTGTCCAAGAGATAAGAAGTCAAAATGCTAAATTTGCAGCTGATCAAGTAATGACCGCCCTGGAGCAAGGGAAAAAGAACTCAATAGAGGGGCTAAAATCCTCATCTGGAATGACAAGGGAACAGATAGAGCAAGAGCAGTTTAACATAGGTCAACAGAACTATCAAGCAGGGCTAAACCTTATAGCCTTAAATGATAAGGTATATGCTCAAAATCAATTGTCAATACCATTAAGAGATTCTATGGCTGTAATAGATGAAAGAATCGCTGCCGCATCCGAAAGGATATACCTGAACAACGAGTTGATTTATGGCATTCAGACTAATAGCATCCAGCCACTCACCGATCAGGCGACCGTGTGGAAAAATATTCTTGAAGCATCAGATGGTAAGCTCAAGAGAGACCTTGCCACAGCGACCGTCACCCAGGTAGCAGATCTGAGGCATCTAAAACTTCTTGAGGCAGGCCTATCCGCACAGTTGGCACAAGAAGCCGCCGCAGATCAGCTTAATAAACGATGGAAGAATATTGGGAATACCGTCGCTAAGGTAAATAAACTGCTAGAAACCAGGAAGTCATATTTCGATACAGGAGACTTTGAGAATCTTGGGAGTCTCGCAGAGTATAATAAAGACGAAAGTATAAACAAGGAGCAAACTCTGGAAGCTATCCGAAAAGAATATCAAGACGAAATTGATAAGGTTTTGGGAAACCTCCCAGGACTAGCTGCTGGTGGAGTTCCTGGCGACGGATCAAGAGACTCTGTAATGACAAGACTAACTCCAGGAGAGTTTGTCGTTCGTAAGTCAATGGTAAAGAAGTATGGGTCTCCAATGTTTAAGGCAATAAATCAAGGATCATTTATTATGCCAAGGTATGATGCAGGACGTAGCCGTACAGAAATGAAGGCGGGTTCTGCTAAGAGTACCACTGCAAATATCTCTGCTCCAGTGTATAATAACTTTAGCGTCAACGTGAGCGCAACAACAAACGCCAACGCTGACGACATAGCAAACAAGGCTGTCATGAAAATTAAACAAATGCAGAATATGCAAGTGAGGAGCGGTCGTGGCTAGCAGCGGGTACATATCTGGAAGAAAAGGATACCTAAAAGGGGCAAGCCGCCCACAGGCAATCCTTCTGTCAAACAACTCAGGAACGCTTGACAGTGGTCAGTATGTACCAACAGGCATTGAGGGGGAAGATTTTATCATACTTACCGATGGAAATAGATCAGAAATATCTATAACACCTCAAAGAATTGAGTCACGACAAAGAATGGTAAACGGAAATATGCGTTCGTATTGGACGGCAGATAAGCTAAACCTAACCACCT
>Ga0209702_10007283_pt1 | contig 13619 bp, 10 predicted proteins | sample FRY01_FD_187210 | JGI IMG/M metagenome (GOLD analysis project Ga0209702, IMG submission 187210) | Freshwater microbial communities from Lake Fryxell liftoff mats and glacier meltwater in Antarctica - FRY-01 (SPAdes) (version 2) | ecosystem: Environmental > Aquatic > Freshwater > Ice > Glacier... | reverse complement strand
GATCGACAACAATTGGGTAGAAAACCAAATACGCCCCTGGGCATTGGGCCGAAAGAATTGGTTGTTTGCTGGCTCCTTGCGCAGTGGCCAACGTGCAGCTGCGGCTATGAGTCTGATCCAGTCGGCCAAGCTGAATGGTCATGATCCGTATGCCTATTTGAAAGATGTGCTGCAACGGCTGCCCACTCAGCGGGCGAGTGCGATCAACGAATTGCTACCGCACAATTGGGTGGCTGTTGGCTAGATGGGTTCGCCGGACGCTTACAACCGGACAGAGTAATTGACGCGCTATAATCAACGGCATATCCAGTTAGGTGAGATTTACCGATTAAAGCACTCTTGTAACCTGCATTACGAAGAATTCGAGGTGTTGTAACCTCATTTGGATTCATCGAAGAATTGGCTAAGTCTATCGGGATAATTGCACTATTAATTGAAGTGCGAGGAGAATAACGGCCATTAAAATACATTGCCCGCGAAGGTGAGCACTCTGGTGCGGCCCATGTATTTGTAAAGGTAACGCCTTGGGCAACAAGGGTGTCGATTACGGGAGTGCTTGCTGGATTAATACCACCGTAACCAGCGTACTGCATTTGATCAATTCCAACGTCATCCATCACAATAAATAAAATATTTGGCTTTGTGCTGCCATCACTCGCAGAAGAAGATGAACCGCTTCCGCTACTGCAAGCTGCTAGAAACAGAGAAAAGCTAGCCAAAAATCAGAGCGAAGCAACTGGACGCCTTAAAAGATTAGATGCAAGTGATTTAATGGGATGCGACTCCTTTGTCGGCAGATAGTGGTTGTCAGGGCTCTATAAACAGGCAGGAGGCATGTCAACACGACCTAATCTTAATCTAGCTATGGTTTTCTAATAATCATAGGGAATCGATAGGTTGCCAATAAATCGTTGTCGGTCTTGATGTCGGTCTGTTCTCCTCCGACCGTCTCGTACCAATCGCAGTCTGTACACGGCAAAATTGATGGGGTGTCATTACCTTCCGTTGGCGCATAAATTCTGAAGATTGGCCAAAAATTGGTATTCAAAACGGAAGCATCGGGATAGATATTTTTATAGTAGTCTGTCGATGGTGTGGGAATCCAATTCGAAGGGTATGCACCTTCGGGTAAAGTTGGTGCAAACCAAATCGTATACGTATCATCGAGGTTTTTCGTTAGCATATCCTTATTAATTTCGGACGAACCCAACTGAACAACAGGTTTTACAAAACCATATTGCAGAGGAGATAGGCCTGCTTTTAGAGTGACCATAGAGCCTGCTTGGCCCGAAAATTGGACTGGAGTTCCTGGGTCGCCCTCCGCAGTAGACAATCTTTGAAGCCATTTGTCCGATAACTGGAAGGACACTGTCCCATCACTGTTCGTATCTGGATCTTTAATCAAATAGTATGCGACATTTGGCTCCAGACCATACTCGCTTGCCGTATTACCAAATAGCACTGGACTACTAGCGGAGAACGATGCGCCGAAAGGCACCTCAGCCGTGATAGTTGAGGTAGCTGGATCAACATGAGTAACACTCGTCGTTGTTTCGGAATAATAGGTATTGAGAACGCCCACCTGTGGGACGCAGGGGCAGACCGCTTCACCCTTGCCAGGCTGGTATATTGTGACAGACCAAAAGCCGACCTCAGATTGATCTGCCTTAAGCATCAATGGGGGTTGATTACCAATCTCCTGGCCAGCAGGAGGAAGAGTACTCGCATTCGTTGCGCTAAAAGTTAGCGTGTAGACATTGTCTCCACGCAATGGGACATCGGTACCACCCTCTAAGAACTGAGCCGCATAGAGGCCATCATTCACTAGACTGGGAAAACCACCCGAGATGACGCCAACAGCGCGAGTGATGTAACCATTGACATCATTGGGATATGTCCCCCAGCCTGCATTAATGTAAATCCACCAATTTGTATCCGCAGTAGCAGACCTACCTAACCTGGCCTGTATGAACTCAACCCCATTGGTCCAGCCTTCCTGTAACGCACTAAGCTGCTCACTACCCCAATTACCCGGTATTTTGAAGCCTGTCTGGCTCAAGCCGATTGGTCCAAATGAGGCTAAGGCAAGCTGCTGCTCTGCTGAGGGTGGGTAATAAACGCTGTTTGCATCAGGCTGTTGCACTATGTAGGAAGGAAGAGAGGCAATCGGAGTGCCACCAAGACCGGTCGAGCGTTCTGGCAACTTGTTTATCTGTAGCCATGTCCCTACTTGAGAAAAGAAATCAAGCGCATTATCTGGCGTGTTCTGAAAAAAAGTTTCCGCTTCAGTACGCTCTTCATCCGTTGGCGTCTTTATAGCAAATCCATTTTTAGGGGGGATCGCACCGTATTCAAGAAACTCTTCGAGTGTATTTAGTCGAATTTCATACGCAACATTAATCAAGGCGTTGTAGGTAGAATCTGCATCCAATGCCGGGGCTAGTGTAGAGGCCAAAACTCGCACAAGAAGCTGCGCGCGACTGGTATCAGATGCAATGACTGGAAATGTTTGGCCGTCGATTGTGGCAGTTTGACTCCGTGCATACTGCGAATCCGGACCTACCAATAAGTAATGTGTTGGGTCGGATGCGTTAGTCGTTGTCCGAGAACCAGGATTAGCAAAGGTATTGATAAATGAATCAAGGAATTGTGTGACGGTATAAACGTTAGATGGATTGGGTAATGTGTAGACAATCGCGGTTTCGCCAGTGAGGTCCAAAATACCATTAATGTAAAGAACCGAGGCATTACCAGCATTAGTTGCAGCATTGTTCCAGGCTGCTGGTGCTGGCACATAAGCCAATGTATTGACATCACCCGTCATCAACTCGTTATATTTACCAAAGCGATAAGTAAACTCCAGGGGTAAACTCCAAATATAGGCAGCCTCTGCCAACGCAGCAATCGCCTTTGGGTCCGTCACCGGGGAATCTGGCCCATACTCGGGCTCTGGATTTGCAGCGGAAGAGTCACTTCCGTTACTGCAGCCACCAACTATTAATAAAAGTACCATCGAAAAACTGGCGACTAGTGGTCTTGCGCCACGAAAAATATTGAAAGTGGGTGAAGCCATGGTTTAATCATCCGAGTTGAGAATATTTTTGAGAAAAATATCCTAATAGAATTGCGCTTGACGTCGAAGAATTTGCCACCACATATACCGTCTACCAACAATTAAATTAGCGGTTAAATGGAAAAGTGACGTCATCAAATTTCTAATAAAAAGTTGATGATGCTCCGCATGTCCCATAGTCCATCAATTTGGAATCTACATAAACTTGAGTCTTACCATTGATATCAAGGTCATAGGTACTTGAGCCGCCGAAAATACCGCTTATTTTTTCCATAATTGAAAGATCTTCTCCATCGACAACGCCATTCTTATTACCGTCGCCAACACAATCCGGCTGAGAAGCCATCATCTCTGCCAGCTTCTGATTCAAGTCTGTATAGGCATTTTGTACATCACTGGACCAGCTATCCTCGGAGCGCATCAAATTACTAGACACATTATCCAAAGCTAGATCAAAGACACTCTTACTTTGGTTGACCGCATAAAGTCCTTCGGTTTCAATGCCTGGCCACGGCACTACCGTTTTAGTATCACTGTCATAATGTTCGACTACATTAATAATGTATTTATAATCATCATTTCGAATAGCTTGCGCTTCGTGTGACAGCGTAATAAACTGAGGACCCTGGCCAGATAAATCCCGTGCCTTGGCAACTTCTGCGCATCCATTTACACCAGGATAGCCTTTGTCACTGCTAAATCCGTAGGAATTTGAACCAATGGTACCCGGGCCGATGACGGTCGTTCCCAGTATGGTAGATGCATTAGTACTGTCCCAACCCGGACCCCACCAAACGCCTGCGTTATCCTCACAAATCGATTTAGTTGGAGCAGCATGATTACACGCGCCAGTAATCAAACAAGGAGGGTTAATTGTTCCATCAGCCTGAAGGTTTTGAAACGTTTGTGTGAAATTGTAAGTACGAATACTCTGTTGTCCAGGGTTAGTTAAATACGCCAACAGTGGTGCAGAATCAATCGTTCTGGGAACCACGTCATCTGCATTCACACCAGCAAATTCTGCAAACAACTTAAACACATCAACCATATTCGTCATGTGCTCAACATCACGATTCGGCTCCGCTACCAGTGGACCCGCAGCAATCATAGGAACCCAGACCCCGGTTTGATAGGCTGTGCCTTTCGCACGAAGTGGGTTAAATGGCAGTTTCACACTCGGTCCTAAAGTGCCATTATCGCCAACAATTACAATCATTGTATTGGAAGCTTCAGGCGTGTAATCCAATGTGCCATCGCTGTTGCGCGCTGCAAGCCCTGTCTCAATCAGGATACGGCCAAATTCTGTATCCATTGCCTCCGTCATTTGATTTTGTAAAATGCGGACATCAAGAGCGTTATTACATTGCAAACCATCCCCGCTAGTACGTGTACTAGGTGTAAGAGCTGCGGGCGCCTGTTGAAGAGGAGTATGCGCAGCAGAAAAAGAGACGGTAGCCATCCAGGGTCGATCGGGGGCCTGTGAGTTAATCCAAGAGATCGCTGCATCGGCCTCTAATGTTGTACGATAACCACGAACTCGCTTATCAGAAGGCGGCAACACTGTAACTGCACCAGTAGAATCATTAATTACAAACTCATCTGCATAATAAGCATTCACATTTTCAAAGCCATCCTGCACATCCGCAGGTGTGGAGGCCTGACAAATTTGATCTGGCTGGAATATACCGCCCTGTGTAATGCAGTGCAGACCCGCAGAGTCCTCTAGGAGTGCGCCGCCAGAGCTGATCGATTTACAAGTATTATCGACAAAATAGCATGCTCCAGACGCGGCTCCGCCATGGAATGGACCAGGCACATAGCCGCAGTTATATGTATTTTTTGCTGCAATACCGCCGGCGGTTGTATCAATTGAACCAGGCCCTACAAAACCCACATTCCCAAAGAAATAATCCCAGCCTAATGAAAATGGTGCGGCGTTATTGAATTGATTGTTTTCTGGACCACCTAAGTGAAACTTGCCGAATAAACCACTGGTGTAATCTGCTTCTTGTTTTAGTAACGCTGGAAGTGCCATCTCAAATGAAGTGACCTGCGAATTAGCTAGATCATCCTCACCGAGTGCCGCTCCATTGCCAGTTCGTAACGGATATCTACCTGTAAACATAGCCGCTCTGCCGGGAGAGCACTCTGGCATCGACCAGGTATTTCTGAAACGAATACCCGCATTTGCCACCGCATTGATATTAGGTAGAGTTGGCTGGTTATCGCCGTCATAGCCAAAGATAGACATTTGATCTATACCAACATCGTCCATCACTACAAATAAAATATTAGGAACAGTTGAGGCAATTGTAGGCGTTGAAGATGAGTCGCTATCACTACAACCGATCATCACCAGAGAAAAGCCAAACATAAAAAATAGGGAAAGCATGCTTGAGTATCTCTGACGGTGGAATGATCGTCTTAGCATTTTTCGGGCTTATCTTCCTACCAACAAAAAATTATTTGGGAAAAAATAATCAATATTTTGGGCTTTGTCAATAATCAAGGTATGGATTGGTCCAAATAAAGCTTTTCAGTATCGCATTTGCGGATTTAGCGCTGTTTTTGTATATTTATAATCTCCCATTTTTAACTGAAGCTACAAGATCGGAGGTTAGGCAGCTAGTGCTAATGGCAAGCCCACATGTACGGCATGCAGTGGTCAACTATTTCCGGACAGTGAGTTAATTTTTTATTCTGCTACTGCTGGAGCCAGCCCGGCGCTATATCGATGAGGCCGTACCCAGTTATAGTAAATCATCAGATAGTAGCTGATATCCCGCTTGGCCTCTCTCATCGTTGGACAACCAATCGACGGTATCCATTCAGTCTTCAAACTTCGACACACGCGCTCCATCGGCGAGTTGTCCCAACAATTTCCTCTGCGGCTCATGCTTTGCACCATTCGATACCGCCACAGCCTTTGACGGAATAACCTGCTGGCATACTGGCTTCCCTGGTCGCTGTGAAACATGATTCCACTGGGCTGACCTCTTTGCATATAAGCAATGTCTAACGCAGCGACAAAGTATAGGCAATATAAAGAGGCTATTGGCAAGAAATCGACTCGCACCCTCCCGGTCTCATACCCGAAGATGGCGCCCTGTCGTCATTGATGGTCTCGACATCACGCTCGTATCGCTCTCATTGTAGAGCTATTTCGATCATTCCGGTCCTGCTATACGCAGGCACCCATGCCATCTCTTTTTCAGTGGCTTCCCTGCTGGTTGAACTGTGAACTCGCGGACTCTGCTACCGCGCGCCCTTCCAAGCGAACAGAGGCAAGCTCTCGGGCGGCGCCCGAGATGGTGATGCGAGTAACGGGAGGGCGGATATCCTGTTCCTTCTTGCGAAGATGAGGCATGGCATCCGTGTCGTCTGCGGGCTCCAGTTCCAGCCAGGCGCTCTCGGCGTCCTGTTCCAGCAAGCTCTGGCGTTCCAGGCAGTGACCTACACGCTGACTGATCAGCTGAACCAGATCCTTCAGCTCGCTCTCGGCTGGCGCTTTAACGCGTTGAAAGCGGGGTGGTCGGTTGTCGCGATAGATGTATGCGCCAGCAGAAGATTTTCAAATACAGCTCGCTCCATGGTGTACGCCCGGCTTCGAACATTATGCGTTCGCAGTCTCTAAGGCCGACTTCGAAAATATATTTCACCGTGTAAAGGCGGGAGAGATTGAGTACGGGCCATCCTTCGACTCGGTGGGTTCTGATTCCGGTCCTGGCGTAGAGTCCGGTGCGAGAGGAGAGGCACCCACCCTGTATTTTAACGATTCAAACCAGCATCTTATCGAGATTCGTTATTATGATACCGATGTCGCCTAACAAGAGTCAGCACTTCAGTGCCGATATCCAATTACGAATGAAGTATCACCAATTTAGCTGCTGTTAAGGTACCGCTACGTTAAATGTCGGGGTGAGATAATCCGATAGTGAATGCATACAAACGCCATAGATTAGAATTTGTGGGGTCGCATCTGTGCGTCAGAGCCGCCGTCGACGAATAGCACCGAACCGCATATGAAGCGCGCTTCTGGACTCAGCAGGTAGCAAACGGCAGATGCCTGGTCTTCCGGTTCACCTGCAAAGCCAACGGGTATAGAGGCTTTATATTCAGCAATCGAAGCAGCATACGCTGAACTAGCTTGGGCCATGGCGTTTAAGGGAGTGTTTGTATAGCCAGGTGCGATCGCGTTCATTCGCACTCCCCTAGCAGCGTAGTCAGCACTATGCTGCCGCATCCAGTGGGTTAGCGCATACTTAGCAGCGCCGTAAGCTGTCTGGCCGTCCAATTTGTCTGCCGCAGTACACGCCTCTTCCTCTTTGTCTCCATGCAAGAGCTCTAAAAAGCCATTCTCATAGTCAAACACCGCTGAGGTTGAAGACACGATAACAATGGAACCGTTCTTTTTGGCGACGAGATCTCGTGCAGCCTCTACGCTGGCCTTTGCGCCGAAGTAGTTGACGCGAGTGATCAGCGAGTAGGGCATAACGTGTGGACCCAAACCTGCGCAGGCAACAAAACCGTCGAGCCCGTCAACCGCAATACACGCGAGTTCCGAATTAGCCCTACCGCGGCCTTCCTCGGTGGATAAGTCGGCTTGAATATCGGCAGTTTTTATGTCGATAACGATGACATCATGACCTTCCGTTCGTAAGCGACTTTTCACTGCGGCGCCAATGCCAGTGGCACCTCCTGTAACAGCGTAAACCCCCATATTTTTTACCTGCCTTTAAAATTGTAGACTGATTTTTTCCGCCTGAACCGCTAACAACTGAGGAGCGATCTGATGCGGTGTTGAATTGCATCCATGTTTGACCCAGTAATTGCACTGAATATTGAACCATGCTGATTGGGATAACTGCGCGAAATCATTCTAAATCATTGCTTTCGACTTGGGCCAACTATTCAGTGTAAATATCTTCAAAAGTGGGTTAATCGAACGTGCAATTCAACACAGAGTGATCCGTTCGAACCCCTCTTCAACATAATAGGATTTCACGAACTGCGCGCCGGCCTCGGCGGCGATGCGCGTGGCCAGTCCGAAATAGCGGGCATCGCGCACCATGTCCTTGCCCACGCGGGTGACGGCCATTGTAGGGATGATCCTCCACCAGAAAAAAACAACCCAGCATCAAAGCGACCGGTATCACCACCATCGGTTACAAAAAGCCCCCCCCGCAACATTTCCTCCACCACCAAATGCAGCCGTTCCTTCAACGCCAATCAATACACTTAAATATCCTGTAGGATCCACATACTTTATCGGATTCCCCCCAACATAAGCATACAAGTTAGTTCCATCTACAAACCCGGCGGGATCCTCACTAATAAACCGCCCCACGTCCGCATCATAATACCGCGCACGCATGGAAATGTAAGGCCTGACCCCATCAGCCCGATAGAAACACCACCGTGGTTTCATAGGCGGCGGTCTTCTATAATGGCAGCGCTTGGCCATTATCGCTGGAATGGTGAATACTAACGTTTGAAATCAGGATGGGGCGCAGACTATGAAACTTTGGAACGGCTGGGGTGATGACAGCAATGATCTCGACTACGAGCTAAGCAAGTCTGCGCTGGGCTTTCTGGAAGGACTGATTGGCAAGGCAGCGCGCTTGCCTGATGCGAGCCTTGAGCAGGTTCTGTCGACCGTGCCAGCATCGCGTCTGCCCCAGAACAGTCTTTACAGTCTAGATGCGGAGGATCGACTGCGTCACGCCCGGGGGCAGAGCTTGCCCGATTGGCTGGCGCTACGCAGTGGTAAATTGGGCGTTTTTCCCGATGCTGTTGCCTATCCGTCCAGTAGTGAGGACGTGCAGGCCTTGCTGCAGCACGCACAAGTACACCAGATTGACGTGATCCCCTACGGTGGTGGTACCTCGGTAGTAGGGCATATCAACCCGGAAGAAGGCGGACGCCCTGTGCTGACCATTGATATGACGCGCATGAACAAGCTGTTGGCGCTGGACAGACAGAGCCAGATTGCGACTTTCGGCGCGGGTACTATCGGGCCGCAGGTGGAATCGCAACTGGCGGCGCATGGGTACACCCTGGGACATTATCCGCAGTCCTGGGAGCTGTCAACGATCGGCGGCTGGGTAGCCAGTCGATCCAGTGGCCAGCAATCCATGCGTTATGGCCGCATTGAACAGATGTTCGCGGGCGGTCGTATAGAAACATTGAAAGGCACGCTGGACATTCCTACCTTTCCTGCGACATCAGCCGGGCCTGACCTGCGCGAATTTTTCCTGGGAACGGAGGGGCGCCTGGGCATCATTACTGAGGTCAAGGCGCGGGTGACACTGCTACCTGAACACGAGGCGTTTCATGTGCTGTTCTTTCCCTCGTGGGAGATCGCGCTGGGCGCCGTGCGTGAAATTGTCCAAAATAAAATGCAATTGTCCATGATGCGCGTGAGCAACAAGATGGAAACCTTCACGCAGCTAAAACTCGCCGGCAGTGCGCGCATCATTGCGCTGCTGGAGTGGTATTTGAAGAAGCGCGGTATAGCCGATGACAAAGTGATGTTCACGTTTGGTGTGACGGGGTCAAAGGCGCAATGCGCAGCGGCCCTGCGTCTTACCAGGCAGGTCGCCAAACGCCACGGCGGTGTCGGTGCGGGCCCGGCGCTGGGGAAAAAATGGGAACACAGCCGGTTTCGTTCGCCCTATTTGCGCCATGGCTTGTGGGACGCCGGCTATGCGGTTGACACCATGGAGACGGCGATAGACTGGGTGCGGGTCGCGGATGCAGCGGCCGGCATTCAAAGCGATATTGCCAATGCACTGGCCGACGAAGGGGAGCGCGTGCATGCCTTTACGCATTTGTCCCACCTGTATGGACAGGGCTCGAGTGTGTATACCACCTATATCTTCCGCTGTGGCAACACGTATGAAGAAACCCAGGTGCGCTGGGAGAAGCTGAAGGCAGCCGGTGCCGAAGCCATCGTGCGGTTTGGGGGGACGATCAGCCATCAGCATGGCGTTGGTAAGGACCACGCGAAATATTTGACGGCGGAAAAAGGCGAACTGGGTATCGCGGCTATAAGAGGCTTGGTAACAGTATTCGATCCACAACAGCAGATGAATCCAGGGAAATTGCTGCCTTGAATATACTATGCCACAGCGAGCCTCAGGCATGAGTACAGATCAGATCGGCTTTAGTGATCGAGAGGCGCTCTGGCAGTCGCTGCAAGGCAGCGCCCGGGCGAGCACGCAGGACTGGGACCTGGTTGTTGTCGGCGGCGGCATTATCGGTGCGGGCATTCTGCGCGAAGCTGCCCGCCGTGGCCTCAAGACGCTGTTAGCGGAGCAACGGGACTACGCCTGGGGCACCTCAAGTCGATCGTCCAAAATGGTCCATGGTGGGCTGCGTTATATTTCCCATGGCGATATCAAGCTGACCCAAGATTCGCTGCGTGAACGCGAGCGACTGCTGCGTGAAGCGCCCGGGCTGGTGGAGCGTATGGGCTACCATTTTACGCTGCGCAAAGGCCAGTTCCCTGGTCGCATTCCCTTCAGTATGGTGTTGTGGTTGTACGACAAACTGGCCGGCATCAAAGACCATCGATATTTCAGCAAAGCGAGTTTTGAAAAACACTATAGCGGCGTCAATGTCGATGGAGTGACCGGGGCGATGTATTACACCGATACCGTCACCGACGATGCTCGACTGGTGCTGCGTGTACTGCAGGAAGCGATCGCGGCGGGCGGTGCAGCGATCAACTACACGAAGGCGCAATCGCTGATTAAACACCAGGGGCAGGTAGCGGGAGTTGTGCTGCAAGATGTAGAGAGCGGCGCACAGCTTGAAGTGCGCTGTAAGGCAGTCATCAACGCCACTGGTGCCTGGGCAGATCGGCTGCGCAATGAGGTGAATCCTGAGAAGCGTATTCGTCCACTGCGCGGCAGTCACCTGGTGTTGTCAAAACAAAAGCTGCCGGTGACCGACTCGCTTTCCCTGTTTCACCCTGTGGACAAGCGCCCGGTGTTTATCTTCCCCTGGGAGGGTACGACAGTGGTAGGTACTACGGATCTCGATCACCAGCAGGATATTGATGAAGAGGCGAGTATCAGTGCGCAGGAGCTGGAATACCTGCTGGAAATCGTGCAATCCATGTTTCCCGATCACAACATTACGCAGGACGATATCATTTCCACCTGGTCGGGCGTGCGCCCGGTCATCGGCTCGGAAAAATCCACCGACCCTTCCAAGGAGCGACGCGATCACGCCGTGTGGGTGGACGAGGGCCTGGTCACCGTCAGTGGTGGCAAGCTAACCACCTTTCGCCTGATCGCGCTGGATGCACTGGCAGCGGCGGGGCCGGCGCTGGGCGCTCTTGCCGTTGTCGAGCCCAGTGATGCGATCTTCCAAGCGCCGTCAATCAGTGCTGAGGACGTTGAGACTGCTGACAAACACTGGGCTCAGCGCCTGATCGGACGCTACGGAAATCACGCCAAAGCGCTGTTGGAGCAGGTAGGTGCTGCAGAGCGGCAGCTTATCGGAGATACGCAATTCTGTCTGGCTGAATGCCGCTGGGCCGCGCGCCACGAAGCGGTGCTGCATTTGGATGACCTGCTGCTGCGCCGCACGCGTCTGGGTTCATTGTTGGCAAACGGTGGTGCAGCGCTTTTCCCTGCACTTAAAGCAATCTGTGCTCAGGAGCTGCATTGGGACAATGATCGTTGGCAAGCCGAAGAAGCGCGGTATCGCGAAATTTGGCGCAAATACTATTACCTGCCGACGGCGTAATTTTCTTCACGGAACAGGTTATGAATAATAACAAAGAGTATGTCCTGGCCATCGACAATGGTACGCAAAGCGTGCGCGCGCTGGTGTTTGATCTTGCGGGACAACTGGTTGCCAAAAGCAAGGTAGAGATCGAACCGTATTTCTCTGACCAACCCGGCTGGGCCGAGCAGCAGGTAGAGTATTTTTGGGACAACCTGTGCAAGGCCTGCAACGCGCTGTGGCCGCAGCTGGATTTTCCCAGAAGCGCCATCAAGTCAGTCGCGCTCACCACCCAGCGTGCCACCGTGGTAAACCTCGACCGCGATGGCAAGCCACTGCGCCCGGCGATCGTGTGGCTGGATCAGCGTCTTGAAAACAAGCTTCCCGGCATGGGGCTGTGGGATGTGCTGTTGTCGCTGGCGGGTGAGCGGGAGACAGTCCGTTTTTTTCGCAGCCAGGCCGAGTCGCACTGGATCAAAAACCAGCAGCCCCGGATCTGGGAAAAAACAGAAAAACTCCTGCTGCTCTCAGGCTACCTGACCTACCGGTTGACGGGAAAGTATGTGGACTCAGTGGCGAGCCAGGTGGGCTATATCCCGTTTGATTTCAAGCGGCATAAATGGGCCGGCGCGCTCGACTGGAAGTGGCGCGCTCTGCCCATCAAGCGCAGCCAGTTGCCAGATCTCGTGCCAGCGGGGTCGCTGCTGGGGGTAATCACTGCCGAGGCCTCGCGGCAAACCGGTATTCCAGAGGGCTTGAAGTTGATTTCTGCGGGTGCCGACAAGGCCTGTGAGGTGCTGGCATCGGGCTGTCTCACCCCGGATATGGGCAGTCTGAGTTATGGCACGACGGCGACCTACAACAGCACCAATACCCGCTACATCGAAACGATCAGGCATGTCCCTGCGTATCCCGCGGCCATGCCGGGTGCCTATAACTCCGAGACCATTGTGCAGCGCGGCTACTGGATGGTGAACTGGTTCAAGCGCGAGTTCGGTTTGCGAGAGACACGCCTGGCGGCCCAGTTGGGGGTGGAAACCGAGACCTTGTTTGACGATCTACTAAAGCAAGTGCCTGCCGGTTCGATGGGGCTCATGGTGCAGCCGTACTGGTCGCCCGGCGTGCGAATTCCGGGCCCGGAAGCCAAGGGCGCCATCATCGGTTTTGGTGATGTCCATACGCGCGCCCATATCTACCGGGCCATTATCGAGGGCCTGACATACGCGCTGCGCGAGGGCAAGGAGCGTCTGGAAAAACGCAGCGGGCACAGTATTAAAACCTTGAAAGTCTCCGGTGGCGGCTCGCAGAGCGATGAAGCAATGCAAATCACCGCTGACATTTTTGGTTTGGCGGTGGAGCGCCCGCACACTTATGAAACATCGGGTCTGGGTGCGGCGATCAATGCCGCGGTGGGTGTTGGTCTATACCCCAGCTATGCGGCAGCGCTGCAAAATATGACGCATAAGGGCGAGGTCTTTACGCCCATCGCAGACAACGTGGTGATCTACGACAAATTGTACAAAGAGGTGTATCTCAAAATGTATAGCAGGCTGAGCCCGCTGTACGGCTCCATTCGCAGAATAACGGGCTATCCCTTTTGAGCTTTTGAACCCCGCTATGTCTGTGCGATCACAAAGGCTAATGCTTCAAGTATAGGCAATATAAAGAGGCTATTGGCAAGAAATCGACTCGCACCCTCCCGGTCTCATACACGAAGATGGCGCCCTGTCGTCATTGATGGTCTCGACATCACGCTCGGAGAATCGATGGGGTCAAGAATCGATGGGGTCAGGCCTTACATTCGACAGAG
>Ga0209702_10007281_pt1 | contig 13623 bp, 7 predicted proteins | sample FRY01_FD_187210 | JGI IMG/M metagenome (GOLD analysis project Ga0209702, IMG submission 187210) | Freshwater microbial communities from Lake Fryxell liftoff mats and glacier meltwater in Antarctica - FRY-01 (SPAdes) (version 2) | ecosystem: Environmental > Aquatic > Freshwater > Ice > Glacier... | reverse complement strand
ATATCCTTTATTGTCCGCATTTATTCCAGTAATGTCATTGGAAATACTAGTTGCATGAACACCAAACCAATTGATAGAGCCGAGCGGAATTCCATTTTCTCCTTGAAATTGCATTAAAGTCATTTCACGATTTACGGCTTTGTTTCTATCTTCATGTTTTAATGGAACTACATCGTTGTTGCGATTGTAAGCCGCCAGCGAACGATTAAAAGCAACGTCGGAGTCTATTGGAAAAAAACCATTGTTCAATGAAATGGTACACGGAACAATTTTTTCATTAGCTGCTTTGATTGAACGCGAAATTTGCCAGCTCAACCAGTCAAAAATTTCAGGAATAAAACCAGGAACAGACATGTTATAGGAAGCGTAATGGCAGTATCCAGCGGGGCCGCAGTGAGTGTGTTGCGCCATAATGATCACGTTTTCTTCGTTAAATTCGTTCGTTAAATCGTCTTGTTGTAATAAGTCGACCACTGCACTTTTCAATTCCGATGGAATAAAACACAATTCACATTCGACGATTGCAACTTTCTGATGGTTTTTATCCTTCAAAATAAATGTGCGGGCATGTAATTTTGTTTCAACTCGCTCCGAAACATTGAACGCCATGCTGTAGCCCAACATTCCACCGCCTTTCTTATAAATCGTAATATCTGTTTTGTCCACACCAACACTAAAATCCACCTCCTGGGAAAATACTGTAATCGAGGATATTAAAATTACCCACACCAAAATAAAACGACACATAGAATGATAAAAAAGAACCTCATAAATTTAAGAATTATAAAATGAGCAATTGCTATTTTTCTTATTAATTAACTTAAAGTTTATCAATCTTAATTTTTGAAGTTTTATAACTAAATAAAGATTTTAAGTTTCTTATCTTTGCAGTCTAAAAATTAAGCTTATGTATCGCTCGCATACTTGTGGAGAATTAAGAATGGAACACGTTGGGACAACTGTAACTTTAGCTGGTTGGGTGCAACGCTCAAGGGATTTAGGTGGAATGACCTTCACGGATTTACGCGATCGTTACGGTATAACTCAGTTAGCTTTTAACATGGAAGGGAATGCAAATTTGTGCGAACAAGCTAGAAAACTAGGACGCGAATTCGTGATTCAAGCAACTGGAAAGGTGATTGAACGCAGCAGCAAAAACAAAAATATACAGACGGGAGAAATTGAAATTAACGTGATTGAATTGAAAATTCTTAACGCTGCAAAATTACCTCCCTTCACAATTGAAGACGAAACGGATGGTGGCGACGAAATTCGCATGCAATATCGTTACTTAGATTTGAGAAGAAATCCTGTGCTACAAAAATTACGTTTGCGTAATCAAGTAGCTTTGGAAACAAGAAAGTACTTGGATTCAAAAGAATTTTTAGACGTCGAAACGCCTGTTTTAATTAAATCGACACCAGAGGGAGCACGCGATTTTGTGGTTCCTAGTCGCATGAATGAAGGACAATTTTATGCCTTACCTCAATCACCTCAAACGTTCAAGCAATTATTGATGGTTTCAGGTTTTGACCGCTACTACCAAATTGTGAAATGTTTCCGCGATGAAGATTTGCGCGCCGACCGTCAGCCTGAGTTTACGCAAATCGACTGTGAAATGGCATTTGTGGAGCAGAACGATATTTTAGATATGTTTGAAGGTTTGATTAAACACCTTTTCAAAACAGTTCGAGGTGTTGAATTTAAAGGTGATTTCCCAAGAATGACTTATGCGGAAGCGATGGAAAAATACGGTTCAGATAAACCAGATATTCGCTTCGGAATGGAATTCGCAGATATGACTGATTTGGCTCATGGAAAAAACTTCGTGGTTTTCGATAGTGCGGATGCCATTATTGGTATTAGCGCACCAGGTTGTTCAGAATATACACGCAAGCAAATTGACGAGTTAACAGAATGGGTAAAACGTCCCCAAATTGGCGCAAAAGGATTGGTTTATATCAAATACAATACGGACGGATCGTTCAAGTCTTCGGTGGATAAATTTTATTCTGAGGAAGATTTGAAAGCAATGGCAACACGTGTTAATGCACAGCCAGGTGATTTAATTTTGTTACTATGCGGCGAAACCGAAAAAACACGTAAGCAATTAAATGAGTTGCGTTTAAACCTTGGAACATCTTTAGGTTTACGCAATCCTGATGTCTTCAAACCATTGTGGGTTTTGGATTTTCCTTTACTTGAGTGGGACGAAGTGAACGAACGTTTTCACGCAATGCACCATCCATTTACTTCGCCTAAACCAGAAGATTTCCATTTAATTGATACAGCACCTGAAAAAGTGAGAGCAAATGCTTATGATTTAGCAATGAATGGCGTAGAATTGGGCGGAGGTTCCATTCGAATTCACGACCGTGCATTGCAGTCACAAATGTTTGACTTACTTGGTTTTACGAGAGAAGAAGCGCAAGCTCAATTTGGGTTCTTAATGAATGCTTTTGAATACGGCGCGCCACCACACGGAGGATTAGCTTTCGGATTAGACCGATTAGTTGCCACAATGGGCGGTTCAGAATCCATTCGTGATTACATCGCTTTCCCTAAAAATAACAGCGGACGTGACACCATGATTGATGCACCATCTCCATTGGATGACAAACAATTGAAGGAGTTAGGGATAAGGTTGAGAGGTTAAAAGAACTCTAAAATATATTTTCATTTCATTAAGGACGAGTTCAAATTCGTTTCTAGGGTACTATAGCATAACAGAATGAACCATTTTAAAGGTTTGAATTAAGAAATTAACTAAAATTTGATGTTGGGAAACTATCATAAATTTACTATTCATTACCGCTTTTTGTTAAAAAATTAATGAAGGAGCTGGGGATTTAGTTGAAAGTTTAGCGAGCAGACTTTATTTCAATTTTCAAAAAACAAAACATCTATTTGAATGTTATCTTTGTGGTATTTAAAACAAATAAGAATGCATCCTCAACTCTCCAAATTTCAAACAGAACTTGCGCCTCTAAGAAAGCAACTTGTTGAACATCCTCTATATGCACAAGTCCGAACTATTGAAGATTTTCAAGAGTTCATGGAACAACATATTTTTGCAGTGTGGGATTTTATGAGTTTGTTGAAAAGCTTACAACGTGGTTTAACTTGTGTGGAAATCCCCTGGAAACCTGTTGGAAGTCCGACAACGAGACGTTTTATAAATGAAATTGTTTTGGGTGAAGAGTCAGATTGTGATGCAAATGGGGTTGTGGCGAGTCATTTTGAATTGTACATCAGTGCCATGAATGAAATTGGTGCGAACACAAAAACAATTAAAGATTTCTTAAGTTTAATAGCAAATGGTGCAACAGTAGAAAACGCATTAAATGAAACGGTTATTCTTACTGAAACGAGAGAATTTGTAAAGTATACGTTTGCTACCCTTCATTCGAATTCCCTTCATCGCATTGCATCTGTTTTTACTTTCGGTAGAGAAGATTTAATTCCAGAAATGTTTATTCAGATTTTACGAGAAATGCAGTCTCAAGGTCAAGCGACTATTTCAAAATTGTTATACTATTTAGAACGTCACATCGAAGTGGATGGAGGCGAACACGGTCCAATTTCCTTGAAAATGATGGAAGAACTGTGTGGTGATGACGACCAAAAATGGAGTGAAGCATTAGAAAGTGCTAAAGAAGCCTTGCAAATGCGGATTCAATTGTGGAACGGTGTGCATCATTCTTTGAAAGAATCTATCGCCGTTTAATAATTCTGTAACTTTGCAGAAAATTTAGTTGTGAGTTTTACTCCTTTTCTTTCTAGCGTCTGTGCGATTGATTTACCCCTTAATTTCACTTATCCATTTTATTATTCGCCGCATCAATTGAGTTTGATTGCTTGTCAAGAATTACAGGATTACTTAAGAAATCAAACAGATTTTAAACATAATTTTGGATTTGTCGAAAGTGATAAAAGTTTGCAAATTGGAAAAATGTTCGGGGTTTTAGTTGTTAAAAATCAAGCTGGAAAACTTGGGTATTTAGCGGCGTTTTCTGGAAAATTAGCAGATGAAAACCATCACAAAAGATTCGTTCCGCCTGTGTTTGATTTACTGGAAAATGGCAATTTTTTTAGGGTCGGTGAAGTAGAGGTAAATGCAATTACCATAGAAATTCAAGCTTTAGAAAAAGACGAAAATTATCAATTACAGAAATCAAGTTTAGAAGCTTTTAAAGGATCAATGGATGCTGAAATTGCAGCGAAAAAACAAGGTTTAAAAGTCGCTAAAAAAATAAGAGATGAGAAACGTTCTTTAGCGAAAATCAATTTATCAGAGGCGGAGCAATTTCTACTAATCGAGACTTTGAAAACAGAAAGCATTCGAGAGCAATTGCAATTAAAAGATTATATCCGCGAGATAAATTTTAATTATGCGGAATTAGAAGATAAATTTCAAGAATTAGATTGTATCATTAGTAGTCTAAAGGAAGAACGTTCCTTGAAATCTTCCCTTTTACAGCGAGAGATTTTTGAAAAATACACCTTTCTAAATCAAGCAAAAGAAGCCAAAAGTTTACTGTCAATTTTTTCCAAAACGGTGTTCCAAACCCCACCTGCTGGAGCTGGAGAATGTGCTGCACCAAAACTACTTCAGTATGCGTTTTTAAAGCAACTCGAACCTATTTGTATGGCCGAATTTTGGTGGGGAAAATCTCCAAGTTCAGAGGTGCGTTTGCACGAACAATTTTACCCTGCTTGCCGTGGAAAATGTGAACCAATTCTTACACACATGTTGGAAGGTATTTCAGTTGACAAAAACCCAATGTTAGCTCAAGCGTTAGTGAATAAAATTGAAACTGTTTACGAAGACGACGCTATTTTACTTGTTAATAAACCGCCCGATTTTTTGTCTGTTCCCGGAAAGGAATTAAAGGATTCTGTTTACGAACGCATTCGCCAAAATTATCCTAATGCAACTGGCCCATTGTTGGTTCATCGCTTAGATATGTCTACTTCTGGTTTGTTGCTTGTTGCAAAATCGGAGGAAATTTATAAAAATCTGCAAGCTCAATTTATTCGTAGGGTTGTGAAAAAATCATATATTGCCCTTTTGGATGGTATTTTAGAAAAGGAGGAGGGATCTATTTCCTTGCCTTTACGTGTCGATTTGGAAGATCGTCCGAAACAATTAGTGTGTTATGAACACGGAAAGAATGCCTTTACCACGTATAAAGTTTTAGCGCAAGAAAAAGGTAAGACACGCATTCAGTTTTTTCCTGTTACTGGGCGAACGCACCAATTACGCGTTCATGCGGCGCATCATTTAGGTTTAAACTGTCCAATTATCGGTGACGATTTATATGGGTCGAAAGGTGAACGGCTTTACTTGCATGCACAATGGATTCAATTTAAACATCCCATCACTAAGGAAACGGTAGAGTTTAATTGCGAGCCAAATTTTTAGAAAACATATAAATTTTTCCGCTTATAGTTTCTTTACATACACTTCCGAAAAGTCGATTATGCCCGACGAACTCACTGCAATATCGCGAGCTCGAATATTGACAACGATGAATATATCCTCCGTATAAAGAGGCACAACAGCCGCTTGATTCACCAAAATTTGATCGCATTGATTTTGAAGTAGGAGCTTTTCTCGGCTATTTTTCGTTAAAATAGATTGGTAAAATAAGGAGTCAAAAGATGCATTTTTGAATTTATTTAAGTTCCAAATATAGTTATTAGGTCCTTTATATCCACTGTAAAAAACCCCTAAATAAGATTCAGGATCGGGGTAATCGGAAACCCACCCAGCCTTCCAAATTTTGATTTTACACTGCTCAATTAATTTATTTCTAGCTAAATAATTGACGTATTTAAGTTTTAATTTTACACCTAAATTTTGGCATACTTGTTTCACTAATTCTTCATAATACAAACTCATTAAGCTACCTTTTTGTGAAGAAATATAAAGCTCTAAATCGGGAAAAGGATTATTTTGAGAATAGCCCGCATCAGCTAAAAGTTGTTCTGCTTTTTTTGGATTAAATACGATTGGAGTTACTTTTTCATCTGAATAAAAATCACTGCGTGGAACGAAGCCTTTGGAGGAGATATTACCATCGCCATTTAATACATTTAACCATATTTTTTCTCTATCTATTGCCTGATAAAATGCCCTTCTTACTCGCTCATCTTTGAATGGTTTTGTGGCACAATCGAAAGCCAAATAATTGACTTTAATTCCTTTTCGGTATAAAATTCGATGTAATAAATTACGTCCATTTTTCGCCTCTTTTAATGTTCCAAAAGCATAATCTAAACGATTAATTGGTAAATGCAATAAAATATCAGTTTTTCCTTTGGAAAACAATAATTGTTCATTTTTCGCAGAATTAGGTGAAAAAACACGAATTTTACCCAAAAATGGAAGTTGATTACCATAATTATCAAATCGCCAATAGTTGGAATTACGAATTAAAACAACTTGATTTTTGTTGGCAGTTGATAACATAAAAGGCCCAGTTCCGATAGGATGATTTAAACTTTTTTCATGGTAATAGTTATAAGCTTCTTTTGAAAAAACCACAATGCTCGGGTGACACAAAAGACTTGTAAAATTATTGAAACTATTGGTTAATGAAATTGAGATCGTAGAATCATTTTTAATAAGAATTCCACTTACTCCTCGTTTTGGAAAAGTTGTTTTAGAATGAATTTGAAACCACTCAGAACCCACGATTTTTTTAGTTAAGACATGCCCAAGTTGATTTAATTTATTTCCTGAACAAGCAAATTCTAAAGAGAATTTTACATCCTCAATAGTCATGTTTTTTAGTTTCTTACCATTGTAATTATCAGGGTGGAAATAGATATCTTTTCTAATCACAATTTCAACCGTTCTGCCATCCTCTTTTATCGTAAACTTCCGTGCTAAGTTGGGAACAATTTTCTTCGTTTTTGGATCTTCTTTTAAGAGTGGTTCAAACAAATTGGAATGCATTCGTTGGTCGTGAAGTCCATGCGAATACAAAGGAAAAAAAGAACTCACGATTTCTGTTTCAACAAAGGAGACTTCGCCCCCATATTTCTTACCACCCTTTGCCCTTTTATCCGCTAGATTTTCTGCACAAGAAAAAAGAAAGATGAGCAAAAAAGAAAAAAGAAAGAGGTTTTTAAATTGCGCCATTTTAAAAAATCAAAAGTAGATAAATGTACGCAATTAATAATTGGGGGATTATTTTAATGAGTTTCATATAACACCGATTTTAGGTTTATTCTTCAATTCGTTTTAATCCAGCGATATATTAAGCATCAATTTTCTCATCTTCAAGCTTATTTAGTTCCTCTGCTATTTCTGGTCGTAAATTATCGATTCTTGAAAACGTAAACCATTTTCCCTAAATTCTTTAGAGATGCTCTTGTTTGAGAGAGTTTGCTTTCTTCAAGTATAAAGCTAGCTTTTGGGTTATTTCAAATATCTTAATTTAATGATACTATATTGATTGTCTTTTTTTAAAATCTAACTTTAATTGATTACTATATTTTAATTACAGTCCATCGTTTTGCACTAATAAATAAAATTATTAAACATCGGAAGTTTGGTTTCATTTACATAATTGTCAAAAAGAAGAATTCATTTTTTTCTATTTCTGAATAAATATTGATTTTGGAACTCATCTCAAAAAGTTACATTTATTAGTTGAATCTAAGTTCCTTAAACTAATTATTCAAGTTCCTTTTTTAATCCTATTTCTCATTTTCTAAAGATAACCTAGTATTAAAGTTTTATAATAGCTGCTAGTTATTCGTACAGCCAATTATTTTTCGCATCTTTGATTCTTTAAAATTTATCTCATGGAAAACAGCCAAAAATTTATCTCAGAAAATAAAGAACGATTTTTAAACGAACTAATAGATTTACTCAAAATTCCATCCATTTCTGCGGATCCAAGCTATAAAAATGATGTGCAAGCTTGTGCTGAGCATCTTGCAGCCAATTTAGTTTCAATCGGAATTGATAATGTAGAAATTTGTAAGACGGCTGGTCATCCAATTGTTTATGGTGATAAAATGGTAGACGCTTCGTTGCCAACTATTTTGGTCTATGGCCACTATGATGTACAACCAGCAGACCCATTAGAATTGTGGACTTCACCGCCATTTCAACCAGTAATCAAAGTAACCAATAAGCATCCACAAGGAGCAATTTTTGCACGCGGTGCTTGTGATGATAAAGGACAAATGTTTATGCACGTGAAAGCGGTAGAAGCAATGTTGGCAAGCGGTGAAATGCCGTGCAATGTGAAATTCATGATTGAAGGGGAAGAAGAGGTTGGAAGTGCTAACTTGGGTATCTTTATCAAAGAAAATAAAGCAAAATTAAAAGCAGATATTATCCTAGTTTCCGATACAGGAATGTTGGCAAACGACGTTCCATCCATAACGACTGGTTTGCGCGGTTTGAGTTATGTGGAAGTGGAAGTGACAGGTCCTAATCGCGATTTACACTCTGGACTTTACGGAGGATGTGTGGCAAATCCAATTAACGTTTTAGCACAAATGATTGCTTCGCTACACGATGAAAATGGAAAAATTACCATTCCTGGCTTTTACGACAAAGTAATCGATTTAACGAACGAAGAACGCGCTGAAATGGCAAAAGCTCCCTTTTCTCACGAAGCATATTGTGAAGCTTTGGATTTGAAAGATACGTTGGGAGAAGCTGGATATTCCACACCAGAACGTGGGGCCATTCGTCCGACTTTAGACGTGAATGGAATTTGGGGAGGCTACACAGGTGAAGGAGCAAAAACAGTGATTGCTTCTAAAGCGTTTGCAAAAATATCTATGCGTTTGGTTCCAGATCAAGACCCAGAAGAAATTACTCAATTATTTACAAAACACTTCGAGGCAATGGCTCCAAATGCAGTTCGTGTGATTGTAAAACCTCATCATGGCGGACAACCAGCAGTGACACCGATTGATTCTATCGGTTATAAAGCAGCAAGTCTGGCTTATGAAAAGGCATTTGGCAAAAAACCAATTCCTGTGAGAAGTGGAGGAAGTATTCCAATCATTGCACTTTTTGAACAAGAATTGGGATTAAAATCTATTTTGATGGGCTTTGGATTAGACAGTGATGCAATACATTCACCAAATGAACATTACGGTTTGTTCAATTTTTACAAAGGCATCGAAACAATTCCTTATTTCTACCACTATTTCAATGAATTAAACGCATAAAATGAAAGTTATTTATTTGTCAATTTTGACACTTGTATTGTTAGCTTGTGCACCATTTAAAGATCCTGCATTCAAAAGTTTTGACGGCTTTGAAATGGGAAAAATGGACAACGGAACAATTTCTTTTACTTTAAAGTCTACCGTTGAAAATCAAAATTGGTTTGCTTTGAAAGTAAAACCTTCTGTTCTTGATGTATCCATCGAAGGTAAAAAATTAGGTGTTTTGTATTTGGACTCCAAATTAAAAATGAAAGCGAAACAAGCGACCTTACTTGAGGCACCAATGCACATTGAGTTAGAAAAAGGGGCTATGATGAGTTTGATGACGTTGGCTTTAAAAGATTCGGTAAAATTACAATTGACTGGTGACGTAAAAGGTGGTGTTTTCTTCCTTTACAAAAAATTCCCACTTGATATTACACGTTCTGTATCGCCCAAAAGTTTCAACCCGATGAAAAGCATGAATCAATTTAATAAAAATTAGAATGTTATCAAAAGAAGCTCCAAAAAAACTCTTTTTACTCGATGCTTTTGCATTGATTTATCGGGCTTATTTTGCCTTTGCTAAAAATCCACGTGTCAATTCCAAAGGTCAAAATACGTCCGCAGCTTTCGGTTTCACAAATGTGTTAATTGACGTAATTAAAAACGAAAAGCCAACTCACATTGCTGTCGTTTTTGATCCACCGGGAGGTTCGATACATCGTATTGAAATTTCAGAAGCGTACAAAGCGCATCGTGACGAAATGCCTGAAGACATTCGGGCGATGATTCATCCAATAAAACAAATTGTAGAAGCTTTGAACATTCCGATTCTGGAAGTGGCCGGATATGAGGCAGATGATGTTGTTGGTACAATTGCAAAAATTGCAGATCAACGAGGATTTGTGACATATATGATGACGCCAGACAAAGATTACGGACAATTAGTGACAGAAACAGCTTTTATTTTTAAACCAGGTCGCGGAGGAAATCCGCCAGAAATTTTAGGGGTTAAAGAGGTTTGTGAAAAATTCGAAGTAGAACGTCCTGAACAAGTGATTGATATTTTAGGATTATGGGGTGATGCCGCAGACAACATTCCTGGAATTCCTGGAATAGGAGAGAAGACCTCAAAATTATTGATTCAAAAATATGGTTCAATCGAAAATTTGATTGAGCACGCACACGAATTGAAAGGCAAACAACAAGAAAATGTTATCAATTTTGCAGCACAAGGTTTGGAATCAAAATTATTAGCGACGATTGTCACAGATTTAGACGTTGATTTTAATGAAGACGAATTAATTATGTGTGCGCACGATGAAGAAAAAGTGAAAGCGATTTTTACAGAACTGGAATTTAGCAACTTGGCGCGGCGTGTTTTAGGCACGGATATTATTGTATCAACATCAAGTGCAACAGCCTTAAAAACAGTTGATAAGGCGCAGCTAAACTTGTTTGGAATGCAAAGTATGGTGGTGGAACAAGAACCAATTGAAACTGCTTCTTACAAAACGATTGTTACTGAAAAACCTAGTTATCATTTGTTAACTTCGCCAGAAGACCGTAAAGAACTGTTGGAATTATTATTGAAACAATCACAAGTTTGCTTCGATACTGAAACAACAGATATTGATGCTTTACACGCAGATTTGGTAGGTTTCTCTTTTTCTTACAAGGCTCGTGAAGCATTTTATGTCGCAGTGCCAAAGGATTTTGAATCAGCAAAAAGCATCATTAACGAATTTCGACCGTTTTTTGAGGATCCATCCATCGAGAAAATTGCACACAATATTAAATATGATCTAAAAGTACTTTCCCGTTATGAGATTTTTGTTGTAGCGCCTACTTTTGACACGATGATTGCGAGTTATTTAATCAATCCAGAAGCGAAACAAAGCATGGATTTTTTGGCAACGTATTACTTAAATTATCAACCCGTGTCTATTGAAGCATTGATTGGAAAAAAAGGTAAAGGTCAAGGAAATATGGGTGATTTAGCTCAAGAAGACATTTCAGATTACGCGTGCGAAGATGCTGACATAACGTTTCAGCTGAAGCAACTATTTGAGCCTGAAATTCAAAAGCCACACTTATACGAATTGTTCTACAACATGGAAATGCCTTTGGTGGAAGTATTGAAAGTTATTGAACAAGAGGGAATTACAATCGACTCGAGTGCATTGCAAGAGTATTCCAAAGAGCTAGATATTACTTTAATTGAATTAGAACGACAAATTAAAGAGTACGCAGGAATTCCGTTTAATTTAGATTCACCAAAGCAACTCGGAGAAGTTTTGTTCGAGCACTTGAAAATCTCTTCAAAAGCAAAAAAGACTAAAACAGGTCAATACGCCACTTCTGAGGACATTTTACAAAAACACGAGCACGACCACGCTATTATTCCTTTGATTTTGGAGTACCGCCAATTGCGCAAATTAAAAAGTACGTATGTCGATGCTTTGCCTACTTACGCCGATAAAACTGATGGACGCATTCACACCAATTTCATGCAAACGGTTACCGCAACGGGTCGCTTGAGTTCAAATAATCCGAACTTGCAAAATATTCCGATTCGTTCTGCAAAAGGCCGAGAGATTCGTCGTGCGTTTGTGGCGCGGAACAATGAGTATAAAATTATGGCGGTCGATTATTCTCAAATAGAGTTGCGTATTATTGCTGCTTTAAGTGGCGACAAAAACATGATTAAAGCGTTTAAAGATGGTTTAGATATTCATGCGGCAACAGCAGCGAAAGTTTTTCACACAACGATTGATGAGGTAACGAGAGACCAACGTAGCGCAGCGAAAGCAGTAAATTTTGGAATTATTTACGGACAATCTGCTTTTGGTTTAGCACAAAATTTGAAAATTTCACGTACCGAAGCGAAGTCAATTATCGACAGCTATTTTGAACAATACGGAACGATAAAAACATACATGGATAAAGTGATTGCCCAGGCGCGAGAAGAGGGTTATGTCGAAACAATAATGAAACGCCGTCGTTACTTGCCAGACATAAATTCTGTAAATGCAGTTGTACGTGGTTATGCCGAACGCAATGCTGTAAATGCACCTATTCAAGGCTCAGCCGCAGACATTATCAAAATGGCGATGGTGGCAGTCCATAAAGCAATGTTGCATGAAAAAGTGAAATCAAAAATGATTCTTCAAGTACACGATGAGTTGGTTTTTGATGTGCATGTTTCTGAAGAAATGTTGATGCAATTATTGGTTAAAGAAGCTATGGAAAATGCCATTCATTTAGCTGTTCCGATGGAAGTTGAATTAAAGTTGGCTCAAAATTGGTTGGAGGCACATTGATTTTAGTGAATTTTTAATTGCTAATGAGAGCTAACATTTTTTAATTGCAAACACTAGCACTGTAGATTAATTTGTAAAAAAAACTACTTGTGCGGAACGCTCACAAAATCTATGTTCATAGTTTGCAAAGCTTCATTCGTAATTTAGACACACTTGTTTTTTAGCAAAGCGCTACTATAACCCAATGTGGAGATTATAAGTAAATAGTTAAATGTTAAGAAAATTTGTTTTTAAATTTCGAGTAAAATTGATGCATACTTATTACATGAGGAATACTTAAACAAGACAGTATTATAAAAAATATACCTACATAATTTTGATCAGATGAAAGTAAGAAAGTAATAATAATCAATGCTCCTCCTATGCTAAAAGGAAGTGATTTTAATCCTAGACTTGAGGAACTTTGATTCAATCCTATTGTAAGGTGTCGCCAACCGTTCAAACTATGTTGACCAATAAAGTAAATTCCAAAAGAAACGAGTAAAGGTAACATACTGGAAATTAACAGGTATGTTAAAGTTAAAATCATGTATTTTGATTTCTGTAAAAGGCCTAAAGCTATTCCAACTATAGCAATAATAAGTTGAATTGGAATTAATTGTTTTTCTGTTATTTTATTTATCAAGTTTACGGATTCCAAATTAGGAATTTGTTGTAGGATCAAATTTAATTCATTAAAATGAAAGAAAAGAATTGTCATTAAAACGATAATACCCCATAAGAATGAGCCCCATCCTTGTTTTAATCCCCATTCTTTAAAATCAGCTTGACCAAAATGCCATGTTGAATAAGTTATAAAAATAAGTAATCCCACATCGGGTAAAATGAACCAAATCAAACCTAAAACTGCACTTTTAAATAAGTAGTTAATAATAAAATAAAACAGATATTTAGTATTAATTATCTTTTTTGAGGTAAGGTGGTCTAGCGCTCCGTGAGATAAACCAACGGTTAAAAAACCGAAAGTTAATATTCCCCACGAAATAGATTGTAAGTTTAGGAATGATAAAATTAGCGTTAAAATGGTAAATAAAAAGGGCAACACTAATACTGGTAAAAAAACAATGTGTTGGAGTAAATCGTTTATCGCGGTTAATGAAGATACGCTTCG
>Ga0209702_10007280_pt1 | contig 13624 bp, 11 predicted proteins | sample FRY01_FD_187210 | JGI IMG/M metagenome (GOLD analysis project Ga0209702, IMG submission 187210) | Freshwater microbial communities from Lake Fryxell liftoff mats and glacier meltwater in Antarctica - FRY-01 (SPAdes) (version 2) | ecosystem: Environmental > Aquatic > Freshwater > Ice > Glacier... | reverse complement strand
GAAATTATCTTGGCGGAATTCTCGGCGGAGGAAAAAGTTTTTTTTATTACCTGATCAATGATATCATTTTTGTAACAGTTGTCAGTATCTGGTTTACTGTCTTATTCAGATTTCTTACCATTGGAAGACCAAGATGGAATATTTCCTTTGGAGGTGCACTTTTTACTGCAATACTTTTCAACCTGGGGAAATGGATATTGAGTTATCTACTAATCCAAAGTAATATCGGCATCATCTATGGAGCATCCGGTTCTATGGTTCTTATACTGCTTTTTGTATTTTATTCTTCTATTATTTTATACTATGGTGCATGCTTTGTCAAAATATTGAGTGATACTCAGGGAAAGCCCATCAGGACAGTAAAGGAGGCCTACGCTGTTGAACTCCTTGAAATTAAAGAAAATTAACTTTAAATGCCTTCTGTGGTTTTTAATAATTTCATAAGTGATTATGCAGATTAATGCATTGCGTACTTTATGACTAAAAATTAACAGGTAAAATCTGGATTTTAATTTTTCATTATTATCTTTCGCAGTTAAATAGAACTAAACAATGATTTTCAAATTCAAATATTCATGCGCAATGTTTAAAATTCTGGCAATAATCCTCTGTATTGGTTTTTCAGAAATGCTTTACGGACAATCACTAAGTCAGCCAGATCTGAGTGATCTTTCATTCTTTAAAAAATCTTCCAAAAGCTGGCAGATTGTCGGCAGTGTACAGGCAGATCTCAAAAAAGTGAATACCCTTAATTTCACAAAGGGAAGCGGGGTTCTGCTTAATTCGCCAGAAAAAAAACAAAAAGGAGAGGACTTGTATAGTCTTGAAGAATACGGAGATATCGATTTGGAGCTTGATTATCTGATTGCCTCAGAATCGAACTCAGGTATTTACCTTCAAGGTCGTTATGAAATCCAACTGATTGATACCTGGGGTGCAACCGCTATCAGATCAGGTAGTAATGGTGGTATTTATGAGCGTTGGGATGATTCAAAACCCGATGGTCAGAAAGGTTATATGGGTTACGCACCAAGGCAAAATGCAAGTCGCGCACCAGGCCTTTGGCAGAAAATGAAGATTTCTTTTCAGGCGCCACATTTTGATAATAATGGAAACAAGACGGCTAATGCAGTAATGCTGAAAGTTGAGCTAAATGGGGTGCTCATTCATGAGCTAGTGGAATTATCAGGACCAACACGTGGAGCAGTCAGTGATATCGAAACTGCCTTAGCTCCATTGCGTATTCAAGGCGATCATGGTGCCGTAGCCTTCCGCAACATTAAGATCATGAAGTATGAAAATGGAAGACCAGCTGAAGCATCACAAGCTGATGCCAATACGGTTGACCCGATTCTTATTGAACCTTCAGAGAATTATATTTTAAGGAGTTTTATGGACCTTCCGGGATATCCGAGAGTAGTTCATGCGGTATCTGTTGGTAGCCCAGAGAAAGTCCATTATACCTATGACATGGATAATGCGGCAATCATACAGGTATGGAGAGGTGGTTTTCTGAATGCTACTCCGATGTGGCATGATCGCGGAGACGGATCCTCAAGGCCATTAGGAACGGTTCAGCGCTTTGGAAAACCTCTACAAACACTGGCAAGGCTTGCAAATGCGCAGTCTTCTTGGATCAGCGATACCACAGGAACTGGATATCGCCCTAAAGGCTATGTGCTTGATGCAAAAGGCAGGCCAACGTTTAAGTATATCAGTTATGGAATCCCGGTTAGCGATGCAGTTCAATTACTAGAGAGGGGTCAAGGATTCAGCCGCAGAATCAGCCTTTCAGATGTTTCTGCAGGCCTTTATCTGCGCCTAGCGGAGGCTGCAAGTATTACTGAAGTATCAGATGGACTGTATCTTTTAGACGATCAATCCTATTTCTTGCGTTTGGATGATACAAGCGGTGCAAAAGCCTTGATTCGCGATCAAAATGGCCGAAAAGAATTAATCATTCCTGCAGTTAAGAGTTTAAGCTATTCAATTTTATTCTGATCCCGACATGAGACACCTAAAAAATTTATATCATTCAGTTCTTCTTTTTTCAATACTTGGCTTCAGTATTTCTTCCAATGCTCAGGAAACTCCCAAAGAGGAAGATTTCTTTAAGATCATGAAAGTTGCTACTCCCGAAGGGATTATCCTGGAGGTTGGCGGTTTGGTAAGCTTGCCAAATGGAAATCTTGGAATATCAACCAGACGTGGTGATATTTTCATAGTTGAGAATCCAACAAGTAGCAGACCTTATTTTAGAAAATTTGCTTCTGGAATGCATGAGGTTCTTGGTCTAGCTTATAAAGATGGAGCATTTTATTGTGCACAAAGGGGCGAGCTGACTAAGCTGATGGATACCAATTTGGATGGCATAGCCGATGTGTATGAAACGATCTATTCCTGGCCGCTTTCCGGTCATTATCATGAATATAGTTTTGGACCGAAGATAGCTCCTGATGGTTCATTCTTTGTAACCGGGAACGTAGCTTTTGGTAGTGAAGAATGGTGGAGAGGCGAAAGCCGTGTGCCATGGAGAGGATGGACAATGCGTATCACTGAAGATGGTAAGATGCAGCCATGGGCCACCGGAATGCGTTCACCTGCAGGACTTGGATTTTTAAACAATGAACTGTTTTATACTGATAACCAAGGAGATTGGATGGGATCAGGTGCTTTATGGAAATTAGAAAAAGGTGATTTTATGGGACATCCGGCAGGTTTAGCCTGGACCGGAAGACCGGAATCTCCTGTTAAATTGACAGAATCTCAGTTCAATGCAACGATTGATCCTCGCAAGCTGAAGAATGATAAGGGTCGTTATATAAAACCTGAAAATATTGTCAACGAGAACTTTAAAACTCTTTTTGATATGAAAAAGGAGTTTCCCGAATTGCGTTTACCTGCTGTTTGGCTTCCTTACGGGATTCTGGGGATTTCCTCCTCCGAGCCAATCACTATTCCAAAAGGGAATTTCGGACCTTTTGAAGGTCAGATTCTGGTTGGTGACCAAGGTATGAGCATGTTGTCGAGGGTATTTATGGAAAAGGTTAATGGGGAGTATCAAGGTGCATCGTTCGTATTCAGAACAGGTTTCAGATCTGGGGTGATGAGAATGTCATGGGCTAAGGACGGCTCTTTATTTATCGGTGAAACGAACAGAGGATGGGGCTCTGCCGGCGAAGCAAATGAAGGACTAGAAAGATTGGCTTGGAACAATAAAATGCCCTTTGAAATGAAAGCAGTGAGGGCTATGCCTGATGGATTTGAGATTGAATTTACTCAGCCTGTTGATCCTAAATCAGCAGAAGATCTGGCTTCTTATTCGGTTGAAAGCTACGTCTATAAATATCAGCCTGTTTATGGAAGTCCACCAGTAAATACTCAAACCCTAAATATTAAAGGAGTGAAACTTTCTGCCGACGGACTTAAAGCAAGAATTGTAGTTGATAATCTCCGTAGGTATTATATCCATACCATTAAGCTGGATGGAATTCGTGAGAAGGAGAATTTTTATTCTATAGTACATCCTACAGCGTATTATACCCTAAATAATATTCCTGAAGGTCCAAAATTGTCAATTTCTGAATTGAGCACAAAAAATTCAGCTTTGATTCCTGAAAAGGTTCAAGAAAGTAGCACTGCTCCACAAAAATCGGCAGTATATAATGTACAATCATCTGCAAAGCCTACACAAGTAGAAAAAGTACCCATTTTCAATGATGTTAAAGCTATGATGGCTTCTTACACCTGTCTTTCATGTCATAATCCAGATAGAAAACTCGTTGGACCTTCATTTAAGGATATTGCTAAGCGTAAATATAGTCCCGAAAAGATTTTACAGCTTATTCATAATCCTCAGCCTGAGAACTGGCCGGAATATCCAACACCAATGCCTCCGATGCCGCAAGTGAAAAAGGAGGATGGTCTGAAAATAGCAGCCTATATCAATTCACTAAGATAGATTTAAAAAATTTTCAAAAATTCATCTTGTCTTCATCTTGTCTTACAATCTTTGAGTATAATTTACAAGAATGCTTAAAATTAAAGGACATGAAAACTTATATTTTATTTTTCATCGTATTTATATTAAGTTTTTCGGCGTATTCCCAAGCAGGTGGGGGAATGCGTAGAGGAGGGCATTCAGGTTCGGGGATAACACCCGGTACTCAAAACATTAGCATTAAAGGTCAAGGAAGAGGGACTTCCAGTACACAGAGACCTTCCGAAGGTAAAAGTGGTAAAAAACAAACAGGGCAGCCTAGGCAGGGAGGCAATTGTAATCCTTCAGGAAGAAGCCCCGGAATTGATGCAGGTGGTACTTCAGCAACAGGAATTAGAAAAGGAACTGGTATCGGAACGAAAATCAGCCAGCCAAATAATCGGACAAATACCCGTGTAAATACCGGAGTTCGGAGTTTTTAAGGCTTCCATCATATATATTGCCTTTAGATTGAATGATCGTTTGCCTCATTTTGAGGCAAACTTTCATTATTTTTACATGAAATGAAGTTTATAGCTGTTTATCTTACAATTATCCTGATTGCCCTTAGTGGTACTCTTCCGGCTAAATCATATGCTATTGAGAAGGAAATTGATGGTAAACCAATCAGGCTGAGAGACACAGAGGATATTCGGCTTTTATTGCAAGATTCTATTCCGCTTAAGAGAGTGGGAGATAAAAAGGAACAAGACAGACCTGCAGCAGATATCCGGGCAGGGGAAAACAGGGCCGGAGAAAATAGGCCGGAGGATATCCGTCGAATAGAGGAAATAGAAGCTGAAAATCAACGGATTCGTCGGAAATCAAGTATTAAACAAGTTCCACGTTCAATCCCAAAGCTGAAGCCAAAGGCAATTACTGACCGTATACCAATTAGAAGAACACCAATGAGAATACCGAAGAAAGGGTTTGGAGGTATTCATAATTAAGGGTTCTATTTATTTTATATGAAAAGAGCAATCATTTTACTGCCAGCAGCTTTGCTTTTTGCAGAAAATACATTTGCCCAGCGTGATTCAACGCAAGTAGATGCGAAGCGGACTACGCTTACTATTGCAGGTATTTATGGTAATAATGCCAACTATTTCGGACAAACTGCTGAGCAAAAATTACCTTATATGTTGACCAATGCCTCTTTAAGGTTAAAGAGTGGATTATATTTTTCAGTAGGCTCATATAAATTGATCAATGCAGGTGGCCCGCTTATTTCCGAATTTGACCTTTCGGCCGGATATGAAGTTGATCTTTCAAAAAATTTCAATGCCGCATTTGGATACACCCGTTCTATTTTTGCCCAAAACTCTCCTCTTTTAGGCGCTGCCAATGAAAATACATTGAGTGCTTCACTAGCCTATGACCTGAATATTTTTAAGACCGGTTTGAATACCTATTATGCTTTTGGTACGCAGCGGGATTTATTCATGTCATTTACAACCTCAAAAACTTTAAACTTGGGAAGTCTGTTCAGTAAAAATGATTTTATTTCTTTTGAACCGGGTTTAGAATTAGTTGGAGGTACACTTCACTATTTAGAGGAATACATTGTCAGACGCGACAAACCTCAGAATCCGATGTTCTTTGGTCAGAATCCGCCAAGCCGTGAGTATAACTATAAAATAACCCGAGACGCGAGCAGTTTCGATATGATCTCATATAATTTGAATTTTTTGCTGGGGTATAACCGAAGTAATTATCTGATTGAGACCGGTTGGCAGATTTCAGCTTTAGGTAAGAATGTTTTGGAATCGAAACAAAAAGCACGTTCATTCTTTAATTTAAGTCTCTATTACCAATTTTGATTTGAAAGTACTCCTGATCGAAGACGAAAAAACGCTGGCATATGAAGTTGAAGCGTTCTTAAAAAAGGCATTTTATATCTGCGACCTTGCCCATACGGCACGCAAGGGACTAGAAATGCTTGGGGTAAATCCCTATGATTTTGTTTTGCTTGATCTTGGTTTACCTGATCTCGACGGATTGAAGGTTTTACAGGAAGCAAAAAAATTAAATCCGGATGCGGCTTACATAATTCTAACAGCTAGGGGAAATATAGAAGATCGCATTGTTGGCCTGGATCTCGGCGCCGATGATTATCTGCCAAAACCATTTTCCCTACTCGAATTACAATCCAGAATGCAGGCTATATCCAGAAGAAAGTTTAATGTCAGTACGCATGAACTTAATCTGGGCGAATTTATAATCGATCTTCAAAAGAGGGTGGTCAGCCATTCCGGTAAGGAGATTGAACTTACTCGTAAAGAATTTGACTTGCTCAGTTACTTGCTATTGCATAAAAACAGGGTTCTTACTAGGATGCAGTTAAGTGAGCATATCTGGGGTACCTTTGCAGATGATGATTACGATTCCAATTATATTGATGTCCACGTAAAGAATGTCCGCAAAAAACTGAGCGCTTTCGGACCGGTTGAATGGCTCGAAACGGTCAGAGGAGTAGGATATAAAATCAGAAATTAAAGTGAATTTAATTAGCAAGCTTACCTTATTTATAACACTGTCGAAGCTTGCTATTGTATTGCTTTTTGTAATCACTCTGCCCTACTTGATCGGGGGAATTGCCAGAACCTATACTGATTATTACCTCAGGCAGCAGCAAGAAAAAGTTCTAGAAGTGGTATCCAAAAATGGGGTTGAATCGTACTTGCAAGGTGAAGAAAGCTATGGTAGCTATACCATGCTGAAAGAAGAATATATCTCGCTTGAACCCGTAGCCAAGGGTCTTACAATTGATACAGTATACACTGATCAGCGGATCATTGAGCAGGATACATTGAATTATAGGGTATTAACTTATTCTTTCCCGGCTGATAGCGGTACTTACATGATGGAAGTAGGCAAAACCATTGATACAATTGATCAGTATAACCGCCCTTTACAGCGGATCGCAACCTATGTACTTCTAGGTCTTATTCTAATTACCCTTGTAATTGATCTTTTTTACACGCGTTACCTTCTTCGCCCGCTGAGGAAGATAATCAATACTAAAATAAGGAACAGGAAATTCCCCTTTAACGAGAATTCAATTCCAGTTAAAACCTCAACCACTGATTTTCAATACCTTGATAATTCCCTGATCGGCCTGATGCAACAGATTCATGAAGCGTTTGAAAAGGAAAGGGAATTTACAGCAAATGCATCCCACGAATTAATGACCCCAATTGGGATACTTCAGAACAAAATTGAAAATCTGATGGGCGAGCCGGAAGTATCAGAATTGGTGCAGGAACGTCTCATTGGAATGCAAAGAACGCTGAACCGTCTTAAGCGGATTGTACATTCCTTGCTCTTAATTTCCAGAATTGAAAATGAGCAGTTTAGCAAAAAGGAATCGTTATCGGTGACTGAATTGTTTGCAGATGTATTGGATGAGATTAGTCATAGGCTTAACGAAAAGGAGATTAGCCTGGAGACAAGCATTTCTAATCAGATCATCCTGATTAATATAAATCGTGATTTGTTGTTCCAGCTTGTTTATAATCTTGTGAACAATGCAATTAGGTATAATAAGGCCAACGGGAGTATTCAGATCTGGGATCAGTTAAATTCGGATGGTTCTTATGAGGTTAGTATTACCGATACCGGCATCGGCATTCCTGAAGAGGAAATTGGTACTATTTTCAACCGTTTTAAGAAGGCAAATCAGTCGGAAGAGTCTGCCGGCTATGGACTCGGATTATCCATTGTAAAAAGTATTGCCGACTATCATCAGATCAAAATCGATATCATTTCTGAGATTTCTGAGGGAACGACGTTTACGATCTTGTTTCCGAAGGAGCTCATAGGGAATAGGGATTAGAATTCAGGGCTGTTAATTTTATTTTTATTGGATTATGATGTCATCTTTCTCCTCCCCAACCCTTATTCACTTTCCCACAATATGCGAAAATAATTTTTTCTAATATTTGTGTAACCAATTTGATTTCTTCCCGTCTTATCAGTAATTACAGAATTGCCAATATCAGCAGTCAGATTTCCTGAGTTTTAATAAAACCCTGCCAAAGGGTTCAGAGTCAGATTTTTGGGCGATTGTTTGAAGAATTAGTTTAATGTTGATTGGTTGAAATGGCCCCGAGAGATTGGGGCCTTTCGTTTTTACAAAAGATCTTTCAACACCATCCAGACATTTTCAGCAAGTATTTTATGTCCTTCGGATGTAGGATGAATGCCGTCATTCTGATTTAGTTCAGGAACTCCGCCAACTTTATCAAGCAGGAATGGAACCAATGCCATATTATTTTTCTTAGCCAGCTCCCGAAAGATCACTCTGAATTCGGAAGCATATTTGTTACCCATATTGGGAGGTACCTCCATACCGGTCATAACCTGTTTTGCATCCGGATACTTAGCTTTTACTTGGTCAATGATGCTCTGCAGGTTCTTTCTGGTTTCAGTAATTGGAATACCCCTTAAACCATCATTTGCACCTAGTTCAAGCACAAACACATCAATTTTTTGTTTCAGTAACCAACTAATTCTTTCTTTTCCGGCTGCAGTAGTTTCTCCGCTTAATCCGGCATTAATCACGTCATAAGGAAGATTTAGGGAATCAATTTTATTTCCGATAAGTGCCGGAAAGGCTTCATCAGGCTCCACGCCGAGTCCGACAGTAAGACTATTTCCAAAAACTAGAATATTTTTCTTTTGAGGTAAATCTTGAACCTTTAAGCTATCGGCAGATTCACTCTCCGCTTTTTTGTTTTCTCCGTTTCCGCAAGCGCTGAAGACGCCTAAGAGGAAGAGGATGCTGTATAATTTTATTTTGAACATATCTTTTGAGTGATAGAATCCGAAAATACAGATTTAGGGTTTTGTTTCCTAAAAGGATTTTGATTGGACTTTGAAGACTTGCGAATTTTCCTGAACGATTTACAAGATAAATTCGTCAGTCACTATTTTGCTTTGTGTATACGAAATCGAATTTCCGCTTGTATAGATGATTTCATCAGTCGCTTCCCCTATTAATTTAAATGTTAATTATGAAAGCCTTATCTTTAGGATTGGGTTGATAATGAATATTAATCATATATTGAAGCTCTGAGAAGCAAGGCCTTCTTCATATTTAAACATATTATGAAAAAATTTATTTTATTAGCATTTTTTATGCCCTTTACGGCAATGGCTCAATTTGAGGGTTCAAAGCAAATGTTTGAAAGTCCCAAATTAAAATCTACTATTCAATTACATAAAACAGTAGCAATTTTGCCGTTTGTCGTTAAAATTACCTATCGAAAGCAACCAAAAGGCTATAGTTTGGAAGGGAATAAGGATCAGGAACTTACAATGGCAAAATCTATTCAGGGAAGTATGTATACTTACTTATTACGAAAGAGCGATGAGTTTTCTGTCTCTTTTCAGGATGTAGATAAGACAAATATTCTTTTGAAAAAGGCTGGCATGGATGGTAAGTTGGATGAATATACAAAAGATGAGGTGGCAAAAGTTTTGGGGGTTGATGCGGTATTAGGTGGTCGCTTTGAAACCGAGCAAACAAAATCTGATGGAGCTGCTATCGCTACAATGGTATTACTTGGAGGAATAGGGGGTAAAACAGGTACGGGTAGTTTAGTTTTAACACTTAATAATGGGCCAGATGGTGAGCTTTTATGGCGTTTCTTTAAAACTATGGATGATACTGTAGGTGGTTCTACCGATGATTTAGTAGAACGTATGATGAGAAAAGTATCCCGAAACTTTCCTTATTAGAGATAGCTGAAATTTTTAACTATTACTTATCTTTCCTCATCATTTTAATCAACTGGCAAAACTATTGGTTTGCATAAATGTGGCGTACCTTACTGTCCGGTAGAGTTAAGCGCAGCGAATCATTGGATTATTCAGTAAAAGAGTATTTTGACTCGTTTACAAATGAAGTTCCGTTCACCTTTCTGACCTCAGGATCCTGCGATTAACAAAAGGAACACAATTCAAGAAAACTGTAACATCCCCCACCTCCCAACATCCAATAATATGTGAAGATTTTTACAAAGCAGGTCTAGCTAAGACCTTCATTTTGTTTATTTTGCAAAGATTCTTAAATCCTTTACTAATTTAATCCGACATCAGTGGACATTATACTGAACATTCAGAATCTGAGTAAAACCTATCAAAGTGGGGGCAGGACACTTACCGTTCTGGATAATATTAGTTTTGAGATAGAGGCGGGCTCGACCATGTCGATTGTTGGCCCCTCAGGAAGCGGCAAAACAACGCTTTTGGGATTATGTGCAGGCCTTGACCGTTCGACCTCAGGAATTGTGGAATTGAATCATATCCGCCTTGATAATTTGAATGAAGATCAGCGTGCACAGGTAAGAAATCAGCATGTGGGCTTTATTTTTCAGAATTTTCAGCTCCTGCCAACGCTTACAGCTCTCGAAAATGTGATGGTGCCGCTTGAATTAAGGGGTGAGAAGAACATCCGACCACGGGCATTAGAGCTACTTGATAAAGTTGGATTGGCTGATCGCGGACATCATTACCCTACCCAGCTATCCGGTGGTGAACAGCAGCGGGTTTCACTGGCAAGGGCTTTTTCAAATTCTCCCAAGATCTTATTTGCCGATGAACCTACCGGTAATCTGGATGCGGAAACTAGTGAAAAAGTGGTAAAATTGATTTTTGATTTGAATAAAGAAGCAGGTACAACTCTGGTTCTGGTCACGCATGATCTTGAAATGGCCTCTAAAACACAGCGTATCATCCGGATTAAAGGCGGTGCACTGGTTTCGGATTTGAAGACTATGATTGAAAATCCTGTAAGGCCGAATCATGTCTGAGATTAATGAAAGATTGCCGGACGAGTATAAAGGCTCTCTGAATTTCAGATGGCTCATGCTGATGGCATGGAGGGATAGCAGGCGTAACCGCTCCCGATTATTTCTCTTTATTTCCTCCATCATCCTCGGAATTGCCGCACTGGTGGCCATCTACTCTTTTGAATATAATCTCAGGATGGATATTGATTCGCAGGCAAAAAGCCTGCTAGGCGCCGATCTGATTATTGAGACCAATAAAACCGTTAAAGAGGAAGACCTCCCGATGCTTAAAACGTTGGGAACTGAGCGTTCGGAAGAACGGACTTTTGCTTCCATGATCTATTTTCAGAAGAATGGAGGTACCCGCCTAGTCAATGTCAGGGCATTATCAGGAGAATATCCGTATTACGGAGATATCGAAACGAGTCCGAAAAGTGCCAGTCGCAGCTTCAGGATCGGGAAGCAGGCTCTGGTTGATAAAACGCTGATGCTTCAGTATGATGCGAAGCCCGGCGATTCCATAAAAGTAGGGGAGGTCGTTTTTGAGATTGCGGGGGTTCTTAACAAAGCTCCGGGGCAGACAGGGTTTAATGCTGCAGTTGCACCAATAGTATATATTCCGCTCTCCTACCTCGAAGAAACCGGGCTTTCCCAAAAAGGAAGCCGGATTACCTATAATTTTTATTACAAATTCTCTGCCGAAACAGATGTTGAGAAACTGGCTAAGCGCCTTGAGCCCAAGCTTGAAAAGGCAGAACTGGATTATGAAACCATTGAATCCCGGAAGGAAAATACAGGCAGATCTTTTGAAGATTTGACCGAGTTTCTGGCTCTTGTTGGTTTTGTTGCACTGCTCTTAGGTTGTATTGGTGTGGCCAGTGCTATACATATTTATATTCGTGAAAAGATCAATACCATCGCTGTTCTACGCTGCCTCGGTGCCAGTTCAAGACAATCATTCCTAATTTATCTCATACAGATTGCCGGCATTGGCTTGATTGGTTCACTGATTGGCGCCACCCTAGGAACACTTATTCAGCAATTTTTGCCTGTAGTTCTGAAAGATTTTTTACCTGTTGAGATCACCGTTGCCATTTCATGGATGGCTGTCGGCCAGGGTATTTTGCTTGGTTTGATCATTTCCATTTTATTTGCATTGCTGCCATTGGTTTCAGTCAGGAATATATCTCCTTTAAATACGCTCCGCCTTTCGCTGGAGGAAACTTCCTTGTTTAAGGATCCGGTAAAATGGCTGGTGTATTTTATAATAGTGCTCTTCATTTTTGGTTTTACCTACCTGCAGATAGGCTCAATCAAGAAGACGGTATTCTTTACTGCGGGTGTACTTGCCGGATTTATTGCCCTAGCAGCTCTTGCTTATGCAATGATGTGGCTAGCAAGGCGCTACTTCCCTTCTTCCTGGTCTTATTTATGGCGACAGGGTTTTGCCAATCTTTTCCGACCGAATAATCAGACACTAATTCTGGTTGTTTCAATCGGTTTAGGAACAGCCTTTATTTGCACGCTCTTCTTCGTTCAAGATATTCTGATTAGCAGGGTTACACGTTCATCCAGTAAGAACCAGCCCAATATGGTGCTGTTTGATATTCAGAGCAATCAAAAACAAGCTGTCGCTAATCTGACAAAGAGTATGAATCTGCCTGTATTACAGGAAGTTCCAATTGTTAATATGCGGATGATCGAGATCAAAGGGCGCAATGCTGCAAGCTATAAAAAAGATAGTGTGGCTTGGGGTGCAATGCGCGGACTTGAACGAGAATACCGTGTGACCTATCGGGATAGTCTGAGTGATTCTGAGGAGATAATTGACGGAAAATGGATCGGAAGGGCTGAATCAGGTAAGCCAATTTATGTTTCTCTTGAAGATGGTTATGCAAAACGTATTGGGGTGAAGATAGGAGACGAGCTGATGTTTAACGTGCAGGGCGCCCCTTTAAAAGCTCTCGTTGGCAGTACCAGAAAAGTCGACTGGAACCGGATACAGACAAACTTTATTCTGATCTTTCCAAGTGGTGTTCTGGAGGATGCCCCACAGTTTCATGTTCTGCTTACCCAAGTACCTTCCAATGAATTGTCGGCAAAATACCAGCAAGCTGTGGTAAGAACCTTTCCTAATATTTCGCTGATTGATCTCGGACTGGTGCTTAGTGTGCTGGATGAGATTCTAGATAAAATGGGCTTTGTTATCCGTTTCATGGCGGCATTCAGCATCATAACAGGTTTGATAGTTCTGATCGCATCGGTACTGATCAGTAAATACCAGCGGATTAGAGAGAGTGTTTTATTAAGAACAATGGGTGCAAGTCGCAAGCAAATTCTGGTAATCACTGCCCTCGAATATTTCTTTCTGGGGGCTTTGGCTGCCGGTGCGGGTATTGTTTTATCCTTGATTGCAAGCTGGGGACTAGCAAGATTTGTTTTCGAAACTACTTTTTTTCCAGAGTTTTTACCGGTTCTGATTCTGTTCTTGCTCATTACCTCTTTAACTGTCTTGATCGGATTATTTAACAGCAGAGGGGTTTTGAACAGACCGCCGCTGGAGGTGTTGAGGAGTGAGGTGTATGAGTGAGATGTGAGATGGGAGATTTGAGATGTGAGATGTGAGATGTGAGATGGGAGACGGGTGGCTCAAAATTCCCGTCATTTCGAAGGAGGCACGACTGAGAAATCTCATGTTTAATGGTAGAGACTTTGTCAACAGATTTCTCCTCGCGTTGATACTGGCATTAAGTTCAACAATATTGCTCGCTTGTCGAAATGACGGAATCGAACCACCCGTCATTTCGAAGGAGGCACGACTGAGAAATCTCATATTTAATGGTAGAGACTT
>Ga0209702_10007279_pt1 | contig 13626 bp, 14 predicted proteins | sample FRY01_FD_187210 | JGI IMG/M metagenome (GOLD analysis project Ga0209702, IMG submission 187210) | Freshwater microbial communities from Lake Fryxell liftoff mats and glacier meltwater in Antarctica - FRY-01 (SPAdes) (version 2) | ecosystem: Environmental > Aquatic > Freshwater > Ice > Glacier... | reverse complement strand
CCGCTGCGGCAAAGCGCGCATCGCTGAGGTTGGTAAGGTCTTTGAAATAAAGGCGCGTGATGTATCCCATAAGTTGAAAACTTAAGCACAAATTACGGAAAGCCCCTCGAATTGGCTTGCGTTTTTTGAAATTTAACCAACCAGCTGCTGCACCGCTTTGGCTCTACTTTCGGCCAAGTCTTTGGCGCACTCCTATTTTTTACAAAACGCAAGGTCTGCATCCAGCCCTTGGCAGGGTTCAACTGCAATACATACAGGCCGTTGGGGAGTTGCGACAATTCGATGCCTTGTTGGGTGGCTCCGGGAGTTGGTGTATTTTCAAGCATGCGGCGGCCCTGGAGATCGTTTACCACCGCTCGCAGCGGGTATTTGATGTGCGATATCTCGCCTATAAACAAACGATCTGAGGCGGGATTGGGATACACATACCATTTGTTTGGTGCCATATATTCCGCTATTCCTACGGCAAAATAACGATTAGATATGTTAGCTCCCCGCGTAAAAACAGTTCGTCCGCGATCTGCGAATACCAACTTTGACAGTGGATGTCCCGGCGATTGAAACATCTAACGGACCTGAACTATACTCTTTGTACAGAAGTGAATCACCAGGTCGATTCAGCGCTAACAGATAAGTATTATATATTGATCGAGAAGGCCTCGGATATAATGTTGGAATGGCTCCTTTTATATAAGAAACTGTCCTGTTTTTTAATGTTATACATATAATAGTATACAGCTACCCTGCCACTAACATACCGATTCACAATTTGCTGATTCTTGCGTTCCGAAACCAAAAGTCGAACAGTCAAGTTTGGATTAAATTCAGCAAAAGTACCTGGCAGATAAAACGTTGGATTGTTTTCAACAGCAAGCCCTCCGAAAACAGAGGCTACCGAACCATTTCTAGTAGTATTTGAAAAATACTGCTGAGCGAAGGTGCCTTTGCCCAGCAGAATCAACAAGCTAGTGTATAAAAATCTACTCATTGAGATTTGTATTGGCTGCTGCTATCAATCTACAAGCAGCAGCAAATTATTTAACGATTTATCACCAATTTACCGCGCTTCAAAACACCCATTTTGCTGACAGCAGAGGTAATGCACATCCCAGCGGGTAAATCTCGAGTATAAATCCATTGCTGTCCCTGCTTACTAGTCAACGGTATGCCATTCAACATCTTACCATTCAAATCGGCAATGACCAAGGTAGCCTCCTCCTTATCCTGTGGCAACTCAAAGGCAAAGGTTGCTTGGGCATTGGCTGGGTTGGGGCAAAGATTAATCACCGTGAGCTTATCCATATAGGTTGGTCTTGCGATACTTTTTTGGATAGAGGCATAAAACCGCGATAATACATTCAGTTTATTGTGTTTAACCCTAAAAGCTTCTCAAAATAAATAGTTTTTTTGGGTATCGCCATAAAAACCGCCCTTCTAAGAACTGTCCTATTCTGGCTGAAGTCACCCCTCCCCCAAAACCCGTGGACCTGCCGGCGGCTGCCCACTTCTCTCCCACAGCGAAGCAAATCCCCGTGCTTTCCCTTATTTTTACCGCATGGCAGCTGCAAGCAACGACTTCTACCAAAACGTATACGAGGTAGTGCGACTTATTCCGCCTGGACGGGTAACGAGCTACGGCGCCATTGGCCGCTATTTGGGCAGCGCGCGTTCGAGCCGGCTGGTGGGCTGGGCCATGAACGCCTCCCACGCCCTGGCCGACCAAGTGCCTGCGCACCGGGTGGTGAACCGCATCGGCTTGCTTACCGGCAAACATTTTTTTAGCACGCCCAGCCGTATGCAAGAACTTTTGGAGGCCGAGGGTGTAGTTATAAAGGAGGACCAAGTGCAGCAATTCGACCGCATTTTTTGGGATCCCGCACAGGAGTTAGCCCTATGAGTAGCGCCAAACAGCTTTATCAGTGGATTGAAGAAGGGGAGCATGCGCAGCAGGACTTCAAAGAAACCATCAGCAGTTCCCGCAAAATCGCCAAAACCATTTGTTCGTTTGCCAATACGCGGGGAGGGCGCATTTTAGTGGGAGTGCGCGACAACCGGGCCATCCGCGGCATCAAGGCCGAAGAAGAGCAGCACATGCTGGAGGCCGCCGCCAGCTTCTTTTGCAAAAAAGAAGTGCCATTGCGCTTTGAGGTCGTGCAAATGGGCCTCAAACAAGTGCTCGTGGCCCATGTGCCTGAAAGCGAGCACAAGCCGGTGTTTACTTTGGGGGATGATGAGCAGTGGTGGGCGTACATCCGTGTAAAAGACAAATGCCTGCTGGCGAGCAAAATCGTGCTGGATGTGATTCGGCGGGAACAGAAGGGCGAAAACAACCTCATTGAGCTAGGCAGTAAGGAAGAAGGACTGCTGAAGTACCTCGATCAAAACGAGCGCATTACCCTCAAAGCCTTTTGCAAGCTTATGAACATTGCCCCTTGGCGGGCCCGCAAAATATTGGTGAAACTCATTACCGCCGGGGTGGTGCGGGTGCACACCACCGAAAAACAAGAATTTTATACCCTGTCTTGAACTGCTAAGCCGCTGAAAGCCTTGTAGAAAGCGTTTGAGGCCGATTTTAAGGGGAGGTAGCGATTTATTCACAGTAGCCTGTTGGAAAGTCAAAATGCTTCTGCTATATTTGCAGTCCTTTTTAAAATCAACATTTAACTAATTAAAAGCAGTGAATACGTTAAGTTACAAAACTGTCTCTGCCAACCGCGAAACGGTTGTGAAAAAATGGTATCTAGTAGATGCCGAAGCAGAGATTGTGGGGCGCCTTGCGAGCAAGGTAGCCAGTGTGCTTCGTGGTAAGCACAAACCCGACTACACCCCACACGTAGACTGCGGCGATAATGTGATCATTATCAATGCAGACAAGGTGAGATTCACAGGTGACAAAATGCGCGAAAAAGACTACTTTTTCTACTCTGGGCATCCAGGTGGAAAGCGTCTAGTAACCGCTAAGGACCTGATGGAGCGTCGACCTACCTACGTGGCGGAAAAAGCCATCAAAGGCATGCTCCCTAAGAACCGACTCGGTCGTGAAATGTTCCGCAATCTGTATGTGTATGCCGGCAACGAGCATCCACACGCAGCTCAGCAACCTGAAACACTCAAATTCTGATCTCATCATGTCTGTAGTTAACAAAATTGGCAGAAGAAAAAATGCTGTTGCCCGCGTTTACGTAACGGTTGGCACTGGCAACATTGTAGTGAACGGTCGCCCGTACACTGAGTATTTCCCTTTGGAGACCCTTCAACAGTTGGTGCTCAAGGCATTTGCCGCCACCAATACGGTTGGTCAGTTTGATGTGAAGGCTACCTTAAATGGTGGTGGTGTTAGCGGTCAGGCCGAGGCCTTACAGTTGGCGATTGCCCGTGCATTAGACGAAATCAACCCAGAGCACCATGTGGCATTAAAGGCTGATAAGTTACTGACACGCGACCCACGCATGGTGGAACGCAAAAAGTTCGGTCAACGCAAAGCCCGTCGTCGTTTCCAGTTCAGCAAACGTTAATCAAAGGAGGAATCTTACAATGGCAAGAGTTACATACCAGGAATTACTGGATGCAGGTGTGCATTTTGGACACCTCAAGCGTAAGTGGCACCCTAAGATGGCCCCTTACATCTTCATGGAGAAGAATGACATTCACATCATCGATCTGAATAAAACGCAGGACAAGCTTGAAGAAGCTGCCAATGCGGTGAAGCAGATTGTGAAGTCAGGTCGCAAAATCCTTTTCGTAGCTACTAAAAAGCAAGCGAAAGAAATCATTGAAACCGAAGCAAGGCGCCTTAACATGCCGTTCGTTACCGAGCGTTGGTTGGGTGGCATGCTCACCAACTTCGCAACCGTACGCAAGTCGATCAAGAAGATGGGCAACATCGATAAGATGGAGTCGAACGGTACAATGCAGACTTTGTCTAAAAAAGAGCGTTTGATGATTGCGCGTGAGCGTGAAAAAATGCAGCGTGTATTGGGTGGTATTGAGGATTTAACGCGTCTCCCAGCAGCTTTGTTTATCATCGACATCAAAAACGAGCACATCGCCGTTAAAGAAGCGCAAAAATTAAACATCCCTACGATTGCGATGGTGGATACCAACTCAGATCCAACGCTGGTTGATTTCCCTATTCCAGCAAACGATGACGCTACCAAGTCAATTGCCTTGATTTCAAAGGTGATTATGAAAGCGGTAGAAGAAGGTTTGCAGGAGCGCAAACACGATAAGGAGGCTGAAGCGGCTGAAACGCCCGAGCCAGCTAAAGAGGCAGTTGCTGAAACGACGGTGGTTGCTCAGGCAACCGACGCCGGGGCAGTGACCCCCGAGGCATAATAGCGGATGGGCTGGCGCAAGTCAGCCCATCTTTTTTTAACGAAAAATTCAAACAATCATAACATGAACATTACAGCTGCTGATGTAAACAAGTTGCGCCAGCTAACGGGTGCCGGTATGATGGACTGCAAAAAAGCCCTCACCGAAGCCAATGGCGATTTCGAAGAAGCGATCGTAATCCTCCGCAAAAAGGGTCAAAAAGTTTCCGCTAGTCGCGCCGACCGGGAAGCCAACGAAGGCGTGATCATTGCCCTTACTTCGGCAGATGCCACTTTCGGCCTGCTAGCTGAGGTGACCTGCGAAACCGACTTTGTAGGAAAAAACGAAGACTTTGGTTCTTTGGCGCACGAAATTGCGACCATCGCCATGAACAAACACATAAGCGACAAAGAAACCTTGTTGCAAGAGCACATCGGTGGCATTACCATTGCTGAGAAGTTGATTGAGTACACCGGCAAAATTGGTGAAAAAATCTCTTTGAACCGTTTGGTAACGGTTACTGGCGAAGGCGTTGTGTCATACGTGCACAGCAATAACAAACTCGGTGTGTTGGTAGCTTTGAACCACGGCAATTCGGCTGATGTTGAAGCTGCTGGTAAAGACGTAGCCATGCAAATAGCAGCTATGAATCCGGTTGCAGTAGACAAAGGTGATGTGGACCCTTCCGTGATTGAGCGTGAAATTGAAATTGGCAAGGATCAGGCGCGTCAAGAAGGCAAACCTGAAGCCATTGTTGAAAAGATTGCCATGGGCAAACTCAATAAGTTTTACCAAGACAACACCCTGTTAAACCAGGCTTTTGTAAAAGACAACAGTGTAAATATTGCACAAATGCTCGACAAAGTGGCCAAAGGCCTTACTGTGAAGTCATTTGCACGTGTTGCAATTGGCGCCTAAGCTAATTTACGCCCTCTAATAACCATCCACCTAAAAGTGGGTGGTTTTTTTTTGGCAGGGGCGGACGAGAGTTTTTATCGCTCACCTGCGTTGAAATTATTAACTTCGCAGTCGGCATGAAATACAAAAGAATCTTACTCAAGCTCAGTGGCGAATCACTGATGGGCGAAAAACAATTTGGCATTGATCAAGAAATTCTAGATCAGTACGCCAAGCAGATTAAAGAAGTAGTAGCCAAGAACGTACAAGTCGCTATTGTTGTAGGTGGTGGCAATATTTTTAGAGGGGTGCAAGCGGAGTCAGGTGGTATGGAGCGCGCACAAGGCGATTATATGGGCATGTTGGCGACCATGATCAACAGCATGGCTTTGCAGGCCTCATTGGAGAAGCTGGGGGTGAGCAGTCGCTTGCAGTCCGCCATCAAAATGGAGCAAATCGCCGAACCTTTCATCCGCCGCCGGGCCATTCGGCACCTGGAAAAAGGCCGGGTGGTTATTTTTGGTGCGGGTACAGGCAATCCTTATTTCACCACCGATACCGCGGCTTCTTTGCGGGCCATTGAAATTAATGCCGATGTAATCTTAAAAGGCACCCGGGTAGATGGTATTTATACCGCCGATCCTGAAAAAGATAAAAACGCAGTGCGCTACGAAACCATCAGTTTTAGTGAAGCGATGGGCAAAAATCTCAAAGTAATGGACATGACGGCCTTTGCCCTTTGTCAAGAAAACGAACTGCCCATTATTGTGTTCGACATGAACAAAAAAGGCAACCTACTGCAAGTAGTAGAGGGCAAAAAGATTGGAACTTTGGTATCCTAATTAATCGATAAACAAGCAGCAGATGAACGAAGAAGTTCAGTTTTACATCGACGAGGCCCAGGAGGGCATGGACAAAGCCATTCACCATTTGCAGGTAGAATTGGCCAAAATTAGAGCAGGAAAAGCCAGTACGGCCATGCTCGATGGCATCCGGGCCGACTATTACGGCGCGTTAACGCCCTTGAGCCAAATTGCCAGTGTAAACACGCCCGATCCGCGTACTTTGGTGATTCAGCCTTGGGAAAAGAGCGCATTGAATGCCATCGAAAAAGCCATCATCAACTCCAATTTAGGCTTAAATCCATCGAACGACGGCACGATGATCCGCATCAACGTACCGCCACTCACTGAGGAGCGCCGTAGAGATTTGGTGAAGCGCACCAAGGGCGAGGGTGAAACGGCCAAAGTTTCGGTCCGCAACATCCGCCGAGATGCCAACGAAGCCATTAAAAAGCTTCAAAAGGACGGTGTTCCAGAAGATATGGTGAAAGATGGCGAGGCTAAAGTGCAGCAAATCACCGATAAATATATTGCCAAAGTTGAAGAAGTGTTGGGCGTGAAAGAAAAAGAAATCATGACGGTGTGATTTAACTTTCAGTAAACAAGAAATAGTTAAATTGCGGCCCATTTAGATGTCAAAGCTGAGAAACATACTGCTATTGAGCACTTTGCTGTGGACCTCTGGTCTGCGGGCCCAGGTGCTGCCTTCGTTTGGAGGAAGCAGGGCAGGAACCACTGGCATGCAATTCCTCAAAATTGGGGTAGATGCACGTTCGGCTGGTTTGTCGGGCAACTACATTGCCGTGGTAAACGACGTTTCGGCTTTGTACTGGAATCCAGCGGGAATTACCGCCTTAGACACACAACGCACGCATTTTCAGTTCGGACATACCTTGTATTTTGCCGATATTGGCATTAGCTATGGCGGTTTGGTGCACAGGTTAAAGGGAGGCGGATTGGTTGGCCTAAGCATCATGTCGCTCAACAGTGGTGATATGAATGTTACCACAGAATTTCAGCCTTTTGGCACCGGAGAAACCTTTTCGGTACACAACAGCTTGATTGGTTTGACCTACGCCAAGCCGCTTACCGACCAGTTTTCGTTTGGTGTAACTGGTAAATGGGCGCGCGAAAGTATGGCAGGCATCGTTACCAACAATGCAATTTTCGACTTTGGAATTACCTACGATATTGGCTTAAGGGGCTCCCGTTTTGCTGTTTCAGTTGCCAACTTCGGGGTGAATGTGCAGCCCAATGGCGAAATAAATGTGCTTAAATTCACGGGACAAGAAACGGTAACCGAGTTTGAAGATGTGTCGGCACCCGCCATATTTAGGATTGGCTTTGCCTTTGATCCATTGGTGACTGATTTACATAAAATTACGGCGATTGCGCAGCTCAACCATCCCACCGACAACAAAGAAACGTTTGGCCTTGGCGCCGAATATTCGTATAGAAACATCTTTTTTGGCCGTATGGGGTATGAAATAGGGATTGACGAGTTAGCTTTGCCAGCCTTTGGCATGGGCTTTCAAACGCCTCGGAGTTTCGGTTACATGCGTTTTGATTACGGGTTTAACAACAAAACGCGGCTTGGCACCGTGCATCGTTTCACTTTATCGGTAGGCATATTATGAGCAGGTTAGATGAGATAAAGCGTTTGTCATTGTTAGGCCTGTTAGCGGGTAGTTTGCTGTTAACTGGCTGTGACTTTTTATTTGGCAGCAAGCAAGATGATACGGTAGACGACGTGCTGCGTCAAGGGGCCATCGACCCCAATTTGACCCAGAACATCATCGGATATGTCCCTATTTTGCCAATTTGGGGTGGTTTTATCAACCCCACAGACGTTTTTGTAGGTTACGATGAGATGGTGTACGTGGTAGAAAACGGGGGCCCGAACCCTGGTTTACATGTGCTCGATTTAAAGGGCGACCGTCAGAATTTTATTCCCATAACGGGGGCTTTTAAAGTAACACAAGACCGCATGTTGCGCACCTTTGTAGTAGGCCGTGTGAATGAGGAGCGCAATGGTGAAATATTCAATTTACCGGCGCTTTATGTGCTTACGGGCACGGGCACGCTGAATCCACAATTCATCGATACATTGGTGCATCCGCGCAACGATATTTCGCGCAACAACACCAATTTCAGAGGCATTTTTGATGAGCAGGTTGAGTTTACAGGTATCGCCGTAACCCACGACAATGCCTTTTACCTGTCGCGACGCGGGCCTTCGAATAGCTTAACCTCTACCGCTACGCCGGACAATGCCGTGTTGATTTATCGCGAGGACCTCAGCAACAACGGTTCTATTCGTAATTTGACGCCTACTACCTCGAGCTTGCGCTCGGCCATGTCGCTTTCAGGTATGGCCTCGTTTTTGGCACCGCCGCAATTGGTGTTTGGTATGAGTGAGTCAAAGGATTTCTTCATGCTTCAATCTAATCCCGCGGCAGAGTACAAGGCTTTGTGGATTCGGCAGCTGGACAATCCCGAAACGGGTATTTCATTCATCGAGAATTCCTCAATGTTGAATTTTGATACCAGCCGTGCCGACCGCTTTTTGTACGAAGGATTTCGTTTTAGCCGACCAGCCGACATCTGCATTGCGCCAGACGAAACGGGTTACATTTTTATTGTAGACAGCGAGCGAGATTCGTTGTATCAGTTCACACGTTTGGGCTTTGAAGGCGTGAATCCCCCGCCCGCCGCTGGCTTAACCAAGCAAGTAATTGCTTCCTTTGGAGGCAGAGGCGCTGGGCCTTTCCAATTCAACCAGCCCAAAGGCGTAGATTATTTCCGCCGGGTAGTATATGTGGCGGACAGTGGCAATGGTCGGATACTCCGTTACAAGCTTAGCAGCGATTTAGAGCGCTAAGGGCAAGGTTGGTTTTTGTACCTTAGGCCAGCTATTTGTTTATGATGCCCACGCAATCTTTCGAAAAGTTGTGGCCAACAGCCATTGGTTTGCTTACCGTTGCACAGTTTCTACCAGAATTTGTGAGTTCCTACGCGGTGCTGGTATTAACCTTGGTTTGGGTTTTTATGGGTATTAAATGGGGCTGGCAGGCGCCAACAGTACTTTGGCTGTATATGTTATTGCTTTTTTTTGGCTGGCAGTTGATTGGATTGGTGTACAGTGGCGATCCCAAGGCAGGCGCTGAAGTATTGGCCATGCAGTTTTTACTGGTTTTGATTCCTTGGCAGTTATTTAGCCTCAAGCGGTTTGAAGAGAAGTGGCTGCATGCCGCATTTTACACACTTTGGGCAGCGGCGCTGTTGGCAGCGGTCTCCTTAATTGGCTTTGGGCTATACCGAACTTTTACCCATCCTGGGGGTAATTATGCGGTCAATGCTTCTTACTTTTTGTACTACACAGGCTTGTCTGAGCCGCTGATGCACCCCGCCTACCTCAGTTTGTTGGTAGTGATGGCGGGGATGGGGGCTTTTTGGCTGCGCTGGCAGGGTTATTTTAAGCAAGGAGGGTATTGGTTGGGACAGGGCCTGCTGGTATTATTTTTATTGATGGTGTCTGCACGGATGTCGCTCGTGGCTGTGGTTGCTAGCGCGCTTTGGCTGGGCTGGTTTTTGGGCTGGCGGCAGGGCAAAAAACGGCTTTTGTTGATCTGCGTGGTCAGTTTAGCCGTTTTCATGTCGGCTGTCTTTTTTGTTTTACCAAAACGGCTGCAGCATCGCTATAGCGAGCTATCACAGCTTTCTTACGACATCCGAGCAGAGAGCATTCACGATTTTAACGGCTTAACCATTCGTTTGGCTGAGTGGGAAGGCGTTTTGGTGGCGCTACAAAACGATTGGCTGATTGGACACGGCACAGGCGCCGGCAAAGCTGCCTTGCTGATGGCGTATGAAACGCTAGCGTTTAACGTTGGATTAGAAAACAACTTCAATGCACACAATCAATTTTTAGAAACGGCCTTGAGTAACGGCATTTTGGGCTTTGTGATGCTGTTGCTTTTGTTTTCTGTCGCCTTCTTTCAAGCCAGAAAACGCGGAAATTGGTTAGCAATGTGGTTTTTGATTTTCTTCTTTATCTGTATACAAACTGAAAGTATGCTCGTTCGACACCGCGGGGCGCTGTTTTTTGCGCTTTATTTAGGATTAACGATGCTTGCTGGCAGATTCGTAGGGCCTAAAAAACCAGATCACACGTCGTAACAGCACACAGCAGCCGTAAATACGGGTTTAAGCCTGTATATTTGTGTATCATTCAACAATAGTTATCATATATGATCCATTACGTACGCCTTTCGTTCCGCATTTTAGGCTGGACAATTGTGGCTGTTTTTGGGCTGGTGCTATTGCTTTTAGTGCTACTGCAAACGGCGCCGGTGCAACAATGGGGTGTGAATCGGGCAACTAAATGGCTGAGTGCCAAAGTGGGGGCTGAGGTCAGCATTCAGAAGTTTAAACTCGGTTATGGCGGCAGTTTATCCATAGAAAATCTGCTAATTTTAACGCCTTCAGGCGATACACTTTTATACAGTGGGAAGCTCGAAACAAGGGTTTTGTGGTGGAAGTTGCCGGACGAAGTGGCTGTTACCCATTTACATTGGGAGGATGTGGTGGGCCGTGTTTTGGAGCGCTCAGATAGCACGTATAACTTCAATTTTATAAGCGATGCTTTTGCCTCTGGTGAAAGTACGCTAGCTGATACTTCTTTTCTACAAACCGATTCGTTGGCTACTGATAGCGCACCTCGGTTGCTCATTGGTACCATCACCTTAAAGCGTTTTGATTTGCTTTATGAGTCAGAGCCACTAGGCATTTTTGCAGATGCGCAGTTTGAGAATTTGTCATTGACGGCAGATACGGTGGATTTGGATGAGCAGCGCTACCACATTAACAGCTTTGGACTGCACCAAAGCAAGGTGCGGGTGCGGCAGGAGCTGCGACCGGCCAGCGCACCGGATACCATTGAAAGTAGCTCGCCTTTGCCGCATATCAGCATCGGAAAATTGGAGTTGAGTGCAGCAGATTGGGCCTACGCCGATGGTAATTCGCGTTATCAAGCACAAATCGGGCGCCTGGCGGTGCAACTGCCTCGCTTAGAGCTGGAGGGCCGAAAGGTGAACCTCGACAGCCTGGTGCTGCAAAACGGTCATATTGTCTTGCAATTGCCACCAGCCCTGCCTGATGTCGGGGGAAAAGGCATCAATTCCTCACCAGAGAATGACCTATCGGCCAGCAGTAGGTCAAAGAGCGGAGTTGAAACCTTTGAATGGCCCGATTGGAATGTCCAGATCGGTACTTTGATGCTAGAAAAAAGTCGATTTGAGCTAAAAACACCTAGCCAGCGAGCTGTGGAAGGCTTTGATCCGGCACAAATGGATTGGAAAGTAACAAAAACACACTTGTCGGGTAATTATTTGCCTACTGAAGTTGCTTTACAGCTGGTAGTGCAAGGACTCAGCGAGCAATCGGGCATTGAACTACAGCAATTGCAAGGCAACATCTACCTTAATAAACGTTCCCTAGAGCTGAGCGCTTTGCGGATGCAACTTGGCCGCTCGCAGCTGCAAGCCGACGGTCGGGTGACCTTTACAAATTTTGAAGAACTTTTAAGCTTGCGTGAATCGTTGGGCATCGACATCCGAGTTAAATCACCGGCTTTTTATGCAGCCGATATAGACGCCTTTGCGCCGGATTTGAAAAGGGAGGCAGATTTGAAGCCTTTGCTGCCGATTCCACTCGCTTTTGAGCTACAACTAGCAGGAAGTTTACGTGAAATGCAGCTTGACACCTTGCAGTTAGACTGGGGCAACGGCACCCGCTTTGCCACATCAGGCGTTGTCAGCCGGCCCCTCGAGCCTAAATTAGCCACTATTCGATTGCCAGACCTGCAATTTAGAAGCGTCTATCATGATTTGGAGCTCTTATATCCCGATACCCTCTTGGCATGGCCTACTACTTTGCAGCTGTCAGGAGGATTGGCGGCCAGTTTACAAGGCATCAGTTCGGGTATGAGGCTGCAGTTGCCGGAGGGTAATGCCTTTTTAATGGCAGTATATAAGGCCGATTCTAACCATGCTTTTCTGCTCGACGCGGATGTGAGCGGTGAGGCATGGGCACGTTTGCTTAAACAGCCGGACATTGGCGATTTAGACTTCAACCTGCACCTTTCGGGCAGTGGAATCACGCTTGAAAGTCTGCAAGCGCAACTCGAAGGCCAGCTGCAAACCATCGAATATCTGGGGGAGCGGTATGATTTGTTAAGCTTCAGCGGCCAAATAGAGCAGCAGCAGCTGCAATTTAAAGCCGACATCAACCAACAGGCTTTGGCCTTTGATCTGCAAGTAAATGCCCGGGTGGATAGCGTGCGACCGATGGTGGACGTGAATCTCCGGTTGTTAAGTGCCAACCTCAAAACCCTAGGCATTCGAGAAGAAGAGCTCCTGGCACGCCTAAATCTCGAAGCGCATTACGAAGCTCAGGGGGATGATTTGGAGGCTCAATTGAAAATCACAAACGGGCTGTTGTCCACCCGCCAGCAGCGATACCCCATAGACAGCATCGTGGCCAAACTCAAAGCCGATAGCAGCAGTTTGGTTGCCTCCCTCCAAAGTGAACTCGCCAGCGGCCGCGTAGTAGCTAACGCTGCACTAGAGCCCCTACTAGCTGCCATGCGCCAGCAGATGGGCCGTTTTTTTCCAATAGGTGAACTCGACAGCGTTCAGCGCAACAACATTCAGCTTGATGGCGACATACAGTTGTACGAAAGTCGCTTACTCAGCGATTTGCTCGTGCCCGATTTAGAGCGGCTCGACAGCAGCTATGTGCGCATTCGTTTTGATCAGGCCAAGCAACAGCTCGACATCGACCTGGATGTGCCTGCCGTAGATTACGCAGGTGCGGAATTGCGTGGTTTGCGCTTAGAAATGCAGAGTACAGCCGATAGTCTTCAGGTTGAAGCCGGTTTTAGCAGCCTGCAGCAAGGCGATCTACTTAATATAGGGGCCACACAATTATCTGGCAGCATGCAGCGCGACACCCTGTTGCTGGAGTTTGCCATGGCCAATGGTTTAGGAGCAGCCCTTTATCGGATGGATGCGCAAGTGCATCGGCAACGCGATACCACTTTTGTTCATCTGCTCACCGACTCGCTGCTGCTGCAAGGCTTGCCATGGGAAGTGCCCCGCACGAATTACATCCGTTTTGCACCGGCTTTTGTACAGGTAAAGGATTTTCAGCTCCAGCATCGAAACGAAATTTTGGCATTGCGCCAACCTCAAAGTGACGCTTTATCACTGCATTTTGAAGGCTTCCGCTTATCCAATTTAACGGCCATTCTCAATGCCGATTCGGTGCTTCTCCGCGGCTTGCTCGAGGGCAATTTGCAGTTCGAGCACCTGTTCGATCAACCAGCCTTAACAGCCCGCTTGTCGGTTGACCGCCTGCGCTTGGGCGATGAAAAGCTGGGCGATCTAAAGCTGCAAGCTTCTAATCCCGCTGCTAACAACTACCTTTTTGACCTCAGTTTAGCCGACGGCAGCGTGGTGATGCGGCTCGATGGCAGTTACAAAGCCACTGCCGAGAGTCCTTTGCTCAACCT
>Ga0209702_10007277_pt1 | contig 13627 bp, 20 predicted proteins | sample FRY01_FD_187210 | JGI IMG/M metagenome (GOLD analysis project Ga0209702, IMG submission 187210) | Freshwater microbial communities from Lake Fryxell liftoff mats and glacier meltwater in Antarctica - FRY-01 (SPAdes) (version 2) | ecosystem: Environmental > Aquatic > Freshwater > Ice > Glacier... | reverse complement strand
CCCCCCCACCCACCCCGGAGTCGCACTTGATGGGTACACCGTGGTGCGCGCTGTGTGCCCATCAGTCCCCCCGCAAACGGGAACTCCCTTGAGCGCGAGAGCAAGAGCAAGGGCAAGAGCGAAGCATTTACCGCGCCAATGCGGGAGCGCCGGACCAGTAGCAGTAGCACTGTGGCCAGTACAGGACGCTCTCGATACCGTGTCTGGTTGTGGTGGTAACGCGGCTGCCTAGATCATCAATCGGCGCGATACCGGCGCATATTGGAGCCGACGCTTCGGAAATCCAAGCATCTGCTGTATTGATGGGAATGGTGATCAGAAAAATGAAAAACTTGGCGCTAGGCCCCGTATTCATTGATGTACTGGCGGAGGCTGTGTCCGCATAAAACCTAGCATTAATGCGGGTTTCAGGCGGTTTATGTGACTTATCCCACCATCAAACCCACCGTAAAAAGTTGGATGGAAAACGGTTGGCAGGCGCGGTGGATTGCTTTGGGGTCGCCAGCAGCTTGATCTTGATCTGGCTTCGCGCGCGCGGGCGTACTGCTCCGAAAACTCGGGCTGGTGCGTGCGCAGCGGGGCCTTCCTTGGAAACCACGTTGGAAACCACTGTTTTGCAAACCAGCACCCACAGCACCCACTGGTGCGAACCACAGGCCCATGCGCGGTACAGCTTTTCCTTGGTAACCACGCTGGTAAGCGGCACCTTGGTAACCAGCATCCGGCACGCCTACAGCCCCAAGCGCAATGGGGTGCTTCGCTGTCAACCACGTTGTCAATCAGCATCTTGGCAACCGGCGTGCAAGCCAGCCACAGCGCGAGCGTCTGCATGCTCAAGTGCGCAGTCGCAAAGGGCTTTTCTGTGCGTACTTGCTTGCGTACTCGGCTTTGCGTACTGCCCTTTGGGGTTGGATACCACGCTGGATACCAGCGCCTTGGATACCAGCGCAAGGTGGTCAGCGATGTGGTGGTCGGCCACCAGCAGCACCCAGTCGGCTCAGTCACCAGCAACGCCAGCGCAAGGTCGGTCGGCTTGCCACCCAGCGCGCGGTGGGCAACCGCTGGAGCAAGTTGATCGCCGTCACCAGCTCACGGCCCATGTGAGGCGGCGCGCAATTTCGGCGCAATGTCAACATTTGTCATCATTTCGCGTGTGTGACTTGGCAAAAACTCTGCGCAAATTTCAGGTTTTTTCAGGAGGCGGCGGGCGTATGTGCGGCTCTTTGAATACTGACGTACCGCTGAGTTTTGCTGACACCCTCATGTCAGCCGCCTGGCAACTTTTGGCAACTTTCCGCGCAACTTCTCACCTTGCTTAAAACTCCAGCGGGTCACTGGCCGGTTGGCCGTCAGCGGTTTGTTGCTGGGTCGCAGCCCGGCGCTTGCGGGTGGTGCCAGACACCATGGGCGCACCTGGGGTTGCCAACTCGGTTTAAGCAGGCACAGAAAGACCGCCTAGCTGGCCGGAGGTGTTGGTCACCTGGTGACTTCGACCCGACCGGTGGCGACCCCGCGTGCTCCGGGGCAAGTCTGGCCGTGAAACAATGGCGAATTATGAAAATCAAAAAACTCCACCCCTTGAACCTTGTGATGCGCTGCATCGTGTTGAAGCGTCGTGGGTGCTGGGTAGCGATTTGCGTGGATCTGGATCTTGCGGTGCAGGCTGATACGCACGCGCAGGCGAAGAAGCTGCTGAGCGAGCAGATGCGCAGCTACGTGGAAGACTCGCTCACGGTGGACGCTGAGCATGCGCCACACCTGTTGACCCGTAAGGCGCCGCTTGCGTACATCGCCATGTACTACGGCATCAAGTGGCTCAACCGCGCCAAGGGTTGGCTGAGCTACGAGACTGCGCTGCCGCTGGCTGTTTCTCGGGCGTGAGCCGGTGGAAGCGGCCACTGAGGGCTGCTGAGGTCAGGAAAATCCTCAAAACCTTGGGCTTCGAGCCGCGCCCCCAAAAATCAACCGGTCATGAGCACTGGGTCTGCACCAGCCCGGTGTTTCGCAAGGTGACGCTGAGCGCGCACAGCGAGCCGTTTGATGGCTTCATCGTTGGCAGCATGGCGCGCCAAGCCGGTGTTTCGGTGCGTGCGTTTTATGCAGCCCTGGATCGCTGAGGCACCAGACAAAAAATAGCTCGAAGACGGCTTTGCAAGGCGCGAGCAACTACCGAAACAGAAACGCCGCAACCAGCCCGGCCATAGATCCCAAAGCAAAGCCCAAGACGCCACCGACAAAGGATGGACCTTCTCTTTTGTCCCAGCCCAGCATGAACGCGCCGATTACGCCAAAAACTACAGATACTGCTGGCAGTCTATACAATGATTCGGGACTCTACAGCTACTTCGTCCTTGGTTAAAACCGAGGGAATGCGCTTGCTCTGTTGAGGTCGCCCGATGTTGTTCAGCCAAGGCAAGTCAATACTCAGCACTTCACGGTACAAAAACAGCACCGCACTGAGCGCTTGGTTGTGTGTGGAGGCAGACACTTTGCGTTCATTGGCCATCATGCTCAAGAACGCCTCCACATCCTGCACTCCCATGTCACGCGGATAGCGCATGCCACCGGGCTGGGTGGCACTCCAACGGATGAAAAATCGCGCCCAGTACAGATAAGCCTTCTCGGTCTTAAGGCTATAGTGCATGTACTGAATCCGCTCGCGTACTTGGTCGAGCAAGCGGGTTGACTGCAACACAGGAGTGCCGGGTTTCATGGAAAATTTATACCTGATGTTGTGTACAGTGTATGGGCATGAAACCAAGTGTGTAAGCGGTCTTCCGCAGGTTCTAAAAAATGATGTATCGTAAAGTACCGGATGAATCAACCGGTTTTTGCTGTCTACTGATCGTTGGGGGCGGAGCATGTTCCGCCCATTCCGAACGGAAAATTATTTGATCATCAGTGCGCAATTTATCAAAAGAGCGTGCACCAACATCGAGTGACATCTATGACATTAGGAGGCAAAAACGTGGCACTTATCAAATGCGGCGAGTGTGGGAAAGAAATATCTGACAGGGCTGCTACTTATATTGGTTGTGGGGCACCGGTTGCAGCAACAGCCACTCCCCATGCACTCCCCGCCAGTGCTAATGATGCTGCTGTTTTTAACTCGTTAGATGATGACTTGAGGAGCTAAACCGAGTTCATTCCTAGGGCATGGGATACGATCATCTTTGATAACGAGCCAGGGTCATATATCAAGAGCGCCATCAATGTCGATACTGGTGACGTTTCCCTGACTGATCGACGCATAGTCTTTTGCGGCAAGATGGGAACTTATGCAAAGTTGGCAGTTTTCGGTGGATTAGCTTTATTAGGAGCAGGAAAAGCCCCCAAGATCCACTTCCAATTGATCCTGAAAGACATAGCCCACATTGAACTGGGGAAGCATGGCTTCGCGAAAACATTTTTTGCTACCGCAAAGGATGTAAAGAAATACAAGTTCCAGGTTCGGAATTATGAAAAATGGGCCGTCGCGCTTTCATCCGTTGGAATTCAGGTGCATACATAGCAGCCCGAGCAAGAGAGGGAATGCTGGCACAGCCGCACTACCGCGTACTTCCACAAACCAAAAGAGCAATGGTCCATTGCCACCCACCAGGCACTCCAGTCTTCCGGTCATGCCAAGAGGACAACATCTCGCACATTACAGCCGCCCCAACCCGGCAGTCGAGCGGACCTTCGCAAAAAGCCGCGCAGGCCGCTCACTTCCACGTTAGGCGTCACAAACATCCAGGCAGCTGGCTTGGTATTTCCATCGGCACAGTGCAAATGCGCAAAGCCACAACCACTTACTACTCGGAGGTCACATGAAAGTTAAAACGAAATTGCAAAACGCTGTTATCGCGACGATCTTGGCGGTTGGAGCCTCGATGATTGCAGCGCCGGCAACAGCCGCAACTCTAAAAGCCGGATCTTGCCGTGGGGTATCAACACCCCAAGGCTACAAATACATTGGCACTTACTGTGTGGATTTTCGATGCACTGTAACGACGACGCTAATGTTTGATTCATGGTGTCCGTATAGTGTAGATGTCTAGGGCATAGCTATTACAACCATAGGCTTCTGCGCATGCCGAGATAACGATAGACCGGCACGAGTACAGGCAAAGGGTAGGTGAAGCCAATATCGCGCTACATACCAATCGTGACGCATAACCCGCCAATTCATCGGAATCGCAATAGCCCGCTTCGCGGTCTGCCGCAATCCGGTTATTGGCAATGGTTAATTGGGGTCAGGTTCCAATTAAATCCCCAGCGAGAGGCTCTATGACGTTCCGAGTGGAACTTGACTTTACGCGCACTTCCCAAAAAGCATGGAAAGCATGGAAAGCATGGAAAGCATGAGGTCAGGTCTTGCATTCACGCATACAGCTTAACCCTGCCCCCGAAATGGACAGCCCAGAAGCGGGCTGCCCCTCAACTCGAACGTTAGACAGCGCAGAACACGCCATGTGTTGTGCCAGCGGAATTAGCGCCTTCCGGCGTGAGCTGGACAGCCATGACGCGGCAGAGCCGCGAGCAGCGCGGCGGGTTTCCCCAGGGTTTTGCTGCAAAAAGCATAGGGTCAGGTCTTGCAATCACGCATACAGGCCGCGCTCAAAGTCCAAGTGCAACACCTTCTCTGTGGAGAATCTGCTGCATGCCCAAGACCTACAACCATCTGAGCCTGGAAGAGCGAGCGGTGATGCAAGTCATGTTCGGCCACGATTGCAGCTTGCGGGCAATTGCCCGCAAGCTGCGTCGCAGCGCCTTGACCATCTCGCGTGAACTCGCGCGCAGCGGTGGCGCTGTTACTGACCCACTGGCGGCACCCAGCCCTGGGCGCCCGCGTACAGCAGGCGGCTACCGCTGCGCCAAGGCCCATCAACGTGCCCAACGCCTGGCCTGCAAGGCCCGCGTGGCGCGCAAGCTGGTCCACGGCAACGCCCTTTGGACTCGGGTGATAGAGACGCTGCGCACTGGCCTCTCGCCCGAGCAGGCCAGCGGCATACTCCAGCGCATGCCTGAGCCCGTTCGCATCGGCCACGAGTCGGTCTACACCGCGCTGTACGCCATGCCCAGGGGTGAGCTGCGCAGCCAGATTCTGGAGCTGCTGGCGCGCGGTCACAAAACTCGGCGCCCGCGCAGCGCTGGCACCGACCGTCGAGGCCTGATCCCTGGGGCCACCAGCATTGATGAGCGCCCCACCGACATCAACGAACGCCTGGTGCCCGGCCACTGGGAGGGAGACCTCATCAAAGGGGCGAAAAACCAGTCGCAGGTTGGAACCCTGGTGGAACGCAAGACCTTGTTCACCGTCTTGGTGGCGCTGAACAACGCCATGGCTGAGCACACCGCGCAGCGCTTTGGCTTGGTGCTCAACCGCTTCGATGCGGCCATGCGCCTGAACATGACATACGACAACGGGCGCGAGATGGCGCAGCACCAGGCCGTGTCGCAGGCCACCGGGATTGCGGTGTACTCAGATCGAACCCCGCGTGCTGGCTTGGCTTGCGGACTACGATGACCTGCTGGACATCTTTCGGTCGGGCCAATACGCCTATGCCATGTTCGGCGCGCAGATGTTCAACATCCCAGGCATGACCAGGGAAAGCCATCCAGATATTCGTCAAAGTGCAAAGCCGGCGATGCTCGGAGCGTCTTATGGCCTGTCCGGCATGACCTTTGCAGCGCAGCTGCTGGTGGGTTTTCTGGGCGCACCGCCGCTCATGTAAAAAAAAGAGTTCGCTAAGTCTCTGGGGGTTGACGCCAACTACATCGAGCGCTTTCTTGACTGGGAAGATAACGTAATTGCCATGAACGAGATACAGCGAAGCTGCACTACCAAGAAGATGCTGATCCATTGCGTAACTGCCAAGAAGATCGTTGACATCTACCGCGCCACGGCCGCACCAATCAAGGGGTTCTGGGACACGTGCGCAGCGCTTATTCAGAGCGCGCTGGCCGACGGCCAAGAGTACGACCACAAAGGCGTGCTACTTTTCAGGAAGGAAGAGATCGTGCTGCCCAGCGGCATGAGTATCAAGTACCCCAACCTACGTCGAGTACCAGATGAGGTGCCTGATTCAAAAGGACGCAAGCGAATGCAGTGGGTGTACGGCGAAGACAAGACGCGCCTATACGGGCCAAAGGTGGTCAACAATGTTACGCAAGGGCTAGCGAGGGTTGTGATGACAGATGGGATGACCAGAGTTGGCGCGCGGCTGCCTCTTGTGAGCACCGTACATGACGAACTTTTGAGCATAGTGCCCGAGGCGCAGGGTGCGCAAGCACTGGCATGGATGATCCGACGCATGACCGAGGAACCAAAGTACATGCTGGGCATACCCCTGGCGGCTGACGGTGGCTTTCACCGTGGGTATGGCCTAGCAAAAGGCTGAGGAGAGCGCAATGGAGCTACCAAAGAAATTCAAGCTCGGCAAGACCGAGTACCACGTTGAGGCATATGACAGTCGGGGCACCGACAAGGGGTCCGTGAGGCCCGGTACGGGGCACATGCGTGTTTCAGTTACCCACACCGGCACACCACGCACAGATGCAGCCATCGCCGAGACCTTCTGGCATGAGCTGACACATGCAATCCTGCACGACATGGGTGACCCGCGGTGGGCTCACGAGGCGTTCGTCAAAGGCTTCAGCAAGCGTCTGACCCAGGCTATCCAGACAGCGGAGTTCAAGTGAGAAAACCCTACGTACACAGCTAGTCCGGACTCAAAGAGTTCGAGAACTGCCCACGCAAGTTCCAGGCCACAAAGATCTTTAAGCTCTACCCGTATGAGGAGTCAGACGCAGTGAGATACGGCATTTTGCACACCCCTACAGTCCGTGGGAGCGGGGCATCAACGAGAACACCAACGGCTTGCTGCGCCGCATCTTGGCCCTTGGGCACCGACCTGAGCGTTCACAGCCAGGCCGATCTGGACACCATGGCCTTGCATCACAACGCGAAACCGCGTAAGTCTCTGGGCTGGAAGTCGCCCGCCGAGCTCTTCCTGTCCCCAGGCTCGTTTGACTTTCAAGCCTACTGGTCCAAGATCATCAACCCTGTTGCACTTGGGGCTTGAATGCGCCCCTGGGCTGCGATGTGGTTCAGGCGCAGATTGTTGCAGCTGTTACTCGCATGGTGGGTCGTGACCGTTGCGAAGGGACCGCGCTTTGTACAAAAGTCGCTGTCTGTGTTGACGGCTCGGGGCGTCACGGGGGCAGGTCGGTTGAGGGCAGTTTTGTAGCCCTCGGTGCCAGCGAAACTTCCACTGAGCCGATGCTGGACTACTCGGCCTTTTTGGGCTTCCAGTTGCGCGCGGAGGCTTGAGCTGCTGCGCGTTGCGCGGGTGACAAGCGGGACTCTAAAAGGTCACGGTTCTTCACCGCAGTCTGATCTCCTTGTACGCTGGCCAGCAGCAACCAAAAATATGCCTGCTGGTCGTCCTTGGGTACGCCATGGCCGTTGGCAAACATCGAGCCCAGGTTGAGCTGCGCACTGGCATCCCCCTGCTCGGCGGCTTTGCGATACCAGACCACCGCCTGTTGGTCGTCCTTGGGTACGCCCCGGCCTTCGGCAAACATCAAGCCCAAGCTGAACTGCGTACCGGCATCCCCCTGCTCAGCGGCTTTGCGGAACCAGGCCACCGCCTGTTGGTCGTCCTTGGGTACACCCTGGCCTTTGGCGTACATCAAGCCCAGGTTGCTCTGCGCAAGGGCAATCCCCTGGTCGGCGGCTTTGCGGAACCAGACCACCGCCTGTTGGTCGTCCTTGGGTACGCCCCGGCCTCCGGCAAACATCACACCCAAGTTGTATTGCGCACGGGCATTCCCCTGCTCGACGGCTTTGCGGAACCAGGCCACCGCCTGTTGGTCGTCCTTGGGTACGCCCTCGCCTTTGGCGTACATAGAGCCCAGGCTGTATTGCCCAAGGGCATTCCCCTGCTCGGCGGCTTTGCGATACCAGGCCGCCGCCTGTTGGTCGTCCTTGGGTACACCCAGGCCGTCGGTATACATCAAACCTAAGAAGATCTGCCCAAGGGCATCCCCCTGCTCAGCGGCTTTGCGATACCAGGCCGCCGCCTGTTGGTCGTCCTTGGGTATGCCCTGGCCTTTGGCAAACATCATACCCAAGCTGATCTGCGCACCGGCATCCCCCTGCTCAGCCAGCTTTTTGAACCCTGTAAAAGCACTTTTAAAATCTCCACGTTGAACCGCTGCAAACGACTGGTCAAACGTTTGCGCCTGCACCGGCATCCATGCGCCCGTGGTGAGTGCCAGCGCCAGCAACAATGAACGGGTCAAACTTTTCATGGGTAAATTTTCCTTGGGTAAGCGCCATCAAAGAAAAGGCACGGCGTCAATTTTTTGGGCTTGGCCGTAGGGCATCTACCGCGATCTAGTTCGCAGTCAAGTTGGTCGTCATCATTGTGCCAGCCAGCTTTGCAGTGTCACCCACCGCCAGCAGCCACACAAAGGAGGTCGGCGGCAATGAACCAACTCAGCCCACGCGCACGCCTACGGGCCTCACAGCGTCCTTGCGGTGCAAACCCATCACTCCAGCGACTTTGCCCCTTTTTCTCCCATTTTTAAAAGGTAAGCGTCACCCGTTAAGTACGGGCCAGTACGCCAGCCACGCCCGATGTGTCGGCGCTTTTCGGCACTTTGTCGGCTGTTTTGAGTTTTCCCGCCGTTTGTTTAACTGCCCAGGCGTCCACAGCGTGTGGGAACTTCTGCAATGCAAGGGCTCACACGCCGGGTCTTCGGCTCAGTGCTTGCGGGCGCGTGCGCCTGATGACCGATAGCAAAATCGAGGCAGCCAAGAAGCTGCTGGCCAACGGGGTGCCGCCACGGGACGTGGCCAAGAACCTCGGCGTGTTCGTGCCAGCGCTGCATCACTGGATTCCTGCGGCCACTTGCGGTCAACGTGCTTTAAATTTCGTTTCCTGTGAGGACCCCCTTTGATGCGCACATCTATACTATTTGCCAAGCCGGTTGACGAATTGGGGTAGCGCATGGAGCATTCAGAGTACTTGAGTTACGTTGAGCAAGACAAAAAGCTCTTCAGCATTGTCGAGCCGATACTGCCTGGCATTGGAACCCTCAATGCGCAGCAGATTGAGACGCTCATTTTCTACTTGAAGTCACTACACACCTACCACCCCACGGGCGATGACCACATTGGGCACTATGACCGCTATATCCAAAAATTGGATGCTCTGCGCACAAGCAAGCCGCAATTAGCCCTCCAGGTTAAAGCATCAAAGCAGCTCTTGCTAGCGATGACCCTAGGGGGCGTATCCGGAATCATGCTGGCGCTCGGTTCCCTCACTCTGTTTGGCGGAAATGCGGGCTGGGGTGGACTTTTGATTGCAGCTGCGCTGGGCCTCTTCGTCCTTGCCGATGCTCGCTTTGGAAAGCCTGCACTGATGACGTCAAAGGAGCAAGACCGCCGCTATTTTTTGGAATGTATACGAGCGGCGCGCGCCTGCAACGAACTTGGCTGGTCCGGCCTGTTCAGTTACGACGGTATTACTCAGCCCGGTACACAGAGCAACTCTGATATCGAGCGAACTGAAAATCGTGTTGCCGAATTGAGTAGTCTACTTCGAGACTCGCTTTATAACGATGAATACATGCAATATACATACCCGAGGGTCTCTCACCCGGATCACAATGAAGCTTAAGATGGCCTAAGCGCGGGCTGTTTTTGACCTTCGATTCTCAGAAGCCAGCAGCCTATCCAAGTCAAATTTAATGCTACGTGGCAGCGCATGAACTGCGGCAGCGGCAGTTGCAACGTCGCCCACTGGTAACACTTGGGTTTGGGCACGCGTGATGGCCGTATAGAGCAGCGTTCTAGCCAGCAGCCTAAAACCGGTCGCCATAATGATAATGCGCTGCCACTGCGACCCTTGCGCCTTGTTTGGCCCCGGCACACACGATCCACAAACTTGCACCAACACCGCATCGCAGGCCGTACCCCTTCCCGGCGGATATGCAGGTGGGACACTTGAAATGGTTGGCATGGTGAGCAGCGGCCAGCGGTCGCCAGCCATCCACCCATGCGCCAAACGTCTGCTTGGTCGGTGGGGCTGGCGTGGCGGTGGGTGGGCCGGGGTCACGGATTGCTCTTCCGTCGCACGTCGCTAAAAATGTTGCCGATGGCGTCATTGCCAGCAGCCTCGCACGCTGTAACGCACATGGCTCTAACGCGCTGAGAACTCTCGCCTTTCTCCAGCAGCAAGGTTTCCAGAATGTCGGCTTGCTTGTAGCCACCAGCGTGTGCTGCTTGCAATATGGCTTTGACAAGCTGGGTTGCACGATCACGGCCCTTTGCCGACGATTCGTGGTGGTTGTTGCAAACGGTGTCGCCCAACATCAGTAAGACTCCAGCAGGTGCAATGTCGTAGCCGTCGCCATTGGGGGTAAACAGTGCGCTCATGGTTGATCTTTCACTATTTGTTTGAAGTGGTCCAGCAAGTCCTGGCGCAAGTGCAGCGGTGTGCCCAGCACGTCCTGGCGCATGGCCTGGCGCGCCTGCTCGCTGTCGTTGAAGTCGTCGCAGCGGCGCATGGCGGCGGCCATGAGTCGGGCGGTCAGGCGGCTGGACTCCAGCAGGTACTGGATCAGCTCGGCCTTGTGTGCCAGAACTGCCTGGCGCTGGCCTGGCGTGATCTTCCCAGCGGGCACTACAATGCCGGTCTTGTCGTCTGTAAGGCTTGGGTGTATGCCGGACTCCAGCAGGTCCGCAAGGATGGCTTCCGGGGTCATATCACCTCCCTCTGCGAAGATTCCAAGGCTCCTGAAGATTCCGAAGATTCCCCGTTTCCATAACTGGAATCTTCGGAATCTTCGGTGGAATCTTCGGCAGAATCTTTGCTGGAATCTTCGGTGGAACCTTCGCCGGGGCCTTTTGGCAGTGACCACAGCCACCCGCCTTTCATGCCGTCTTTGCGCCGGATCACACCCAGCTTCTTGGACGCCTGCCAGATCTGCTTTTTGCTGAACCCAGCAGCCTTGAGTGGTTCGCACGCGGTGTCTGAGCTTGTCCACCGCACAGGATCCAGCTCGCCGCGCAGCAGGTCCACTGCGTCGCCCGTCTCGTCCTGAACCTGCTCGTCGGGGTCTGTCAGCAGCTCGCGCGCCGTCCCTTCGACTGCCTTGCCCCAGGCGATGCGCGATGCCTCAATTCCGGGTATTGGCTCAGTCTGTTCCAAGCGATATTCAAACCCGCCATTGTCGGGGCCGATATTGCTTTTGCTTCGCGCCAGAATTCGAGTCTCCTCGCCTTCCTCACTGCTTTTAACGCGCGCTGCCACCAACACCACACGCGCCACTGCGGAAAACGCCACGCTGCCCAGGACGCGCTGCGCTGGATCGGTTCCTTGTCCACCTTTTGAAAAATGGGTGATTCCCAATACCGCACAATCGCACCGGGCGGCTAAATCCACCAGCGGCTGTAATGCACGTCTGACTTCGGTATTTTTGTGGCTGTCGCCGGTAACTGCGCTCACCACAGGGTCAACGATTAGCAAGCGGATGCCACCGATCTTTTCGATAACGGCCTCCAGTTGGCCTAGATCCCGGGCTGGGTCGAATGGCACACTTTCGCCGTTGACCCGTGTGCCGGTGATGAAATAGCAGCGCTTCGGATTGGCACCAGCAGCCAGCAGGCGCGGAAGCAGCGTATCGGCTGGATCATCTTCACCGGACCACACCAGGATGTTCCCAGGCTCGCACCGACTGCCATCAGGCCAGCGCCCGCCAACGGTGATGGTGGCGGCAACTGCCATTGCAATCGTCGTTTTGCCCTGGCCCGGTGCGCCCGCAAGGATGTGGAACTTGCCCAGCGCCAACCAGTGCTGCCACAGCCAGCGCACGGCCTGCGGCTTCAGGTCGGAGCCACAGGTCAACAGCACCTCGATCGGCACCGGCTGCGATGCAATGTCCGCGTCAAGGATCGCGGCCCAATCATGAAGTTTGTCGTTCATGTTGCGTATGCCTCCACCAGGCGGATAACCCGGTTTGTAGCCGCCAGCACGCGCTGAAGATCAGCGTCCTGCAAAGCGATGCCCCTGGCGATGTTTGCGCCGGCGATGGCGATCAGGTTGCACTCGGCTCCCAAAACCTCCAGGGCGGCGCGTGGGGGCAGTGGAGCGGGTCGGTGGCGGGTTTGTGGCTGGTCGGTGCCGATCCACGCGCCCAGGCCCTTTGCGGCGGTCACGAAGTCTTTGTCGGTGCGCTGCATTTCGTAGGCGAGAACGTCACCGCCTTTTGCGTCGCAGCTCATGCAAACCCAGCCGCCCGTGCTGGTGTTGATGCGCATGGAGTCGCTGCCACCGTGAAACAGGCACATCGTGGTCTTCCACTTTGACCTGTCGGGGCCGGTCAGCTTCAGGCCGACAAATTCAAAGTAGTCGGTCGGGTCGGGTAGGAGGTTTCTGTCGAAGCTCATGCGGCACCGCCTTCCACATTTGCCTGCTGTAGCTCGGTGAGCTGTTGCAGCACGCGCTCCAGGCGTTCGCGCAGCTTGGCAACACCAGCGCCATTGATTTCTCTGCCCACGGCGATCCGGTCGGCTGCTTTGCCCAGCTCGTTCTTGGCGGATCGGAAAACGTCGGCCGCTCGATCACGGTCGTCTCGCTTGGACACCGTCCTGATAGGCGCATTACGCTCGGTCTTTGGCTGCTGCACCGTGGTCACAGCGCGAATTGCTTCTCGTACCGGCAAATCGGCAACGCGTTGCCGCTCTGGTTCGGGCAGGGTGGGGTAAGCCTTCGCAAGCTGCATGTAAGCGCGGGCTGTGCGCATTGCCAGATTGCAGTTCGCGGTGAGCCACTGCTCCCATTGACCGTGCGCCACTTGCCGCCTGGCTTGGTCGAGGAGTTCGCCAATTTCGAGCGCGTACTCAAGGGCTTTTTTTGCATGCGTCTCAGCCATCGTCACGCGGCTGTTGATGCGCTGCGCCAGCTCGGCAACGTCTTGCCCAGCGTCGAGAACTTGGGGTTCGTTTGTGCTGCTCATGGACGGCCTCCGATCTGGCTCAGAAACGCTTGCACGTCATGCCAGTGCGAGAACACCCGGCTTTGGTCCCAGCGGCTCACGGTGTAGGTGATGCGCTTGTCATCGGCGCGTGTGTGGCGTTGCAGCGCGTGGCCCTTCAGGGCGAACTGGGCGGTGGTGGTGTGAAATTCGCCGTCTTCAGGCGTGGCCTGGCCTGGCGCAGCGCCATGCATTGTTAAGTTTTTCATGGTGCCCCTTACTTGCCGATGGTGGCAATCAGGGCATCGATATCGCTGGCGCGCCAGACGGTGACGCGGGCACTCAGCTTGATCCCAGGCGGGAATCTGCCGGCCTTAACGCCAGCCCACCAGTAGGAGCGGCTCACACCCCCCAGGCGCTGGGTGACGTGGGGCACGCGCAAAAAAGTATCGTGGTTGGACAGAGTTTGGGATGATGGTGTCATCGCGGTCTTTCGTGGCTGTGTCACAAAAAACCAAAACCCGCACAGGCAGCAGCGCTATGTAAGCGCCGTTACGCGTGATACCCTCAGAATCCCAGGAGTGGGAGATTTTCAGGGCCTTCGGGTCTTGGCGGTCTAGTAGGCCCGGCGCAGTGATATGCGTCAAACTTACGTCTT
>Ga0209702_10007276_pt1 | contig 13628 bp, 12 predicted proteins | sample FRY01_FD_187210 | JGI IMG/M metagenome (GOLD analysis project Ga0209702, IMG submission 187210) | Freshwater microbial communities from Lake Fryxell liftoff mats and glacier meltwater in Antarctica - FRY-01 (SPAdes) (version 2) | ecosystem: Environmental > Aquatic > Freshwater > Ice > Glacier... | reverse complement strand
TAAATAATGAAAATCATTTTATCAAAATTTCTTATTACTTTTTACTCGTTGGGAACGATTTTTTTCCCAATGAGCGATTTTTCTATTATAGAAAATTTGCCAAAAATGTATGAACATTGCAAAGCTACCGAAGATAAAGATATGACTCCTTTAGATTTTGTAACCGATCATTTAATAAACATTGATAGTTTATTTGACAACCACGACAACGGAGACGAACAAAAACCTCATAAAAGTAACGATTATACTATCCATCATTCAATAACTTCTTTTTATCAAGAAATTAAAAACATTGATTTTAAAAGTATAACATTCCCGATATCAACTGCAGTATTAATAACCAATTACGAAAATTCACTTTATTTTCACAAACCTATTTTTTCAATTTTTCGACCACCAATAAACGTTTAATTTATTTTTACAATACTCAATTTACTTGAGTAATAAAATCATATAAATAAATTTAAATTATACAAAAAATGAAAAAATATTTTTTCGTTGCGTTAACTATATTAATTAGTACTGCAACCACTTTTGCGCAAAGCAAAACAAATAAAGAAGTCGAAACAGCTTTTAAAGCTAAATTTACTAATGCTACAAAAGTAAAATGGGACAAGGAAAACGAACACGAATACGAAGCCAACTTTACAGAAAATGGAGTTAAACACTCTGCAAACTTTTCAGATAAAGGCGAATGGCTCGAAACTGAAAGTCCAACAACTTTTGACAAACTTCCTGCAAAAGTAAAAACAGCATTTAATGCTTCGCATAAAGGGGAAAAAGTAAAAGCAGTTGCGAAAATTGATGCTTCAACTGGCGAAACTCAATATGAAATCGAAGTTAAAAAAGGATTGAAAACCGTAGAATATTTTTATAATTCAGAAGGTAAATTATTAAAATAATTAATCAAAGCGAGCAAATACATTCTGTAATTGCTCGCTTAATTATAAAAATTATGGAAACAAAATCATTAAACAAAATAGCAGAAATAACACTACTTTTTTGGCTTATGAAAATTGTCGCAACAACACTTGGAGAAACCATGGGCGACTTTATCTCAATGACCTTAAACTTGGGTTACTTAACAGGTATTGCAATAACATTAGTTTTTTTTATAACACTTCTATATTTTCAATTAAAAACTAAAAACTATAAGCCAATTTCTTTTTGGTTAGTAATTATTGCAACAACAACACTCGGAACAGAAATTTCAGACTTCATTGACCGAAGTTTAAATTTAGGTTATACAATTGGTAGCTTAATTTTACTTACAGGATTACTAATTACATTATATCTATGGTACAAAAAATATAATAATTTAAACGTAAGCTCAATAATTGAAAAACCAAAAGAATTATATTTTTGGATAGCCGTTTTATTTTCTAATAGTCTTGGCACAGCATTTGGCGATTATTTGGGCGATGTAATTGGTCTAACTTATCTTCAAGGCGCATTAATTACTGCTTCAATTATCATTCTCGTTGTTTTGCTTCATTATTATACTAAACTAAATGAAGTACTATTATTTTGGTTAGCATTTGTTTTTACTAGACCATTTGGCGCAACCTTTGGGGATTTTTTAACAAAACCAATCGCAAAAGGCGGATTAGATTTAGGAACATTACAAGCATCAATAGTTTCTATAATTATTATGATTTTCCTGATTTATAATTCTCACAAAAAGTTAAAAATAAATTAATATGAAACACCCGAAAATTTCGGGATTTTTTTATGGCAAATCAAATTTAAAATTTATTTTCAGATTCACTTCAAAGAATAGACTATTTTTCTCCCAAAACCTCTGTTAAAACCTTGCTTTCCGTTCCATTTGGCATTTCAATTTTTAGTTTAAGTGCTAGTGTTGGCGCAATTTGGGTTATTTCTTTTTTATCAAAACTTTCCCCTGGCTTGATTTTCCAACCATAAAAAAGTAAAGGAGCGTGCGTGTCATAAGCATAAGGTGTTCCGTGAGAAGTTCCCGTTGCACCGTATTCAATATATCCCGGTTTGTCTAACACTACCAAATCGCCATTTTGGGTAGCATCATAACCATTGGCAATGAAATTCAGGTAATAATCATTCCCTGTCGAGGCCAAAATATCTTCTTCGGTGTATACTTTTTTTACTTGCTCCTGCGTCATCAAATACGTTTTGAAATCTTGTTTTACTTTCGCTAATTCCAAGCCTTTCGATTTGATTACTTCCTTATTAAAATAAATATTAAAATTAGAATAATCAACAACTAGATTTTCGCCATAAGTAGCGATTGAAAAATCTTTTAAAGATTTAGAAATTTCTTTAGACGGAATGTTTTTTACATCGTATTTATGGTCATTCAAATGAGCTGCATTTTCTGCGCAAGCGTGATCGGCAGTCAAGAAAAGCAAATAATTATCTTTGCCTACAGTCTTGTCCAAATAGTCTAAAAAGTCTGCAATAGTCACATCCAATCGCAAGTAAGTATCTTGTAATTCCATTGATCTTGGCCCTAGAATATGACCAATATAATCTGTTGATGAAAAACTAACCGCTAGAAAATCGGTTATGTTGTCTTTTCCCAATTCTTCTTTTTCGATGGCTTTCTTGGCAAAATCAGCCAACAAATTATTTCCAAATGGTGTGGATCGCATCACTCCGGCATCGTTTTTCTCATACATTTCTTTGAGATTGTACGGAAAAACCGGTTTTTCGCAATTGTATAATTTACCTTCATACGGATTGTCATCTGGTAGACTTTCGTTATAATCAGCTGCTGGTTTCAATAAACTCCAACCTGCATTGATATACGGCATATAGTTTTTTTGATTATTGAATTCGCTAACCCAATCCGGAAGTTTTTCACCATAAAAAGTACTCGAAATAAATGCTCCTGTACTACTGTACCAAAAGGCCCAATTGGCAAAATGTCCCGCTGGCAAAATGGCACCACGATCTTTTAAACTCATTCCGATAACTTTTCCTTTGAAATTAGTTCCCAATCGCAATTCATCAGTAATGGTAGTGCTTTGCAGGTTTTTGGGAGACATCGCTCCTTCTTTTTCAGATCCGTTTCCTATTATTTTTACGGAAGCATCGTCAGTGCAATACATTGATTTTCCTAACTTTCGACTAAACCACTCATTGCCAACAATTCCGTTAACAGACGGAGTAGTTCCGGTATAAATAGAGGCATGTCCGGGAGCAGTATAAGTGGGCATATAATTAAAATGGGCGTTGTGAAAAACAAATCCTTTATCCATCAAACGCTTGAACCCATTTGGAGAAAAATCATCCGAAAACCGATACAAATATTCCATTTTCATTTGATCTACCACAATTCCAACCACTAACTTTGGACGTTGTTGCGCTTGAACACTGGTAATCAGGACAAATGACAACAACAAAAACAACTTTTTCATAGTACACTTTTTATTTATGCAAAAATACATATTAGATTTTAGAAATGGCAAATATGGAGGATTTAGAAGTACCTATTAATGATATCTTAACAAACAAAAACGGATTTCCATCAAATCCTTCTATTCTTTAAAATTGGAAATATTATAGACAATTATCCGGTTGTCATAATTGATGTAAAGCTGTTTCCGATTGTCTTGATTTTTCCTCGTAATAATCGAAAGCGTGCAATCGTCACCGTAATTATCCTTGCAAGTAAAAGTATAAACACTGTCTGTTTCATTCTCCTCCAGAGGTTGATATTCTATGATTTCGAACAATTGCATAATCTCGGAATTGACAATAATTCGGCTTTTGTCTGTATCCAATTTTACCAAAATATTGACCAAATCCAAGTCGGACCATTTGCCCCATTTCCCTTTTCCGTCTTTTTCCATGACGCTAAAACCGGAAGTTTTAAATTTATAAGTTTGACTATAGGATTGGTGCAAACCCATCATAAGGAACACAAGAACAATAATTATTTTTATTTTCGCCATTATTTATAAAATTAGTACGCAGTCAAAAGTAATAAAATTTGAAGCTAGAAATCGAATTTTGCAACATCATTTTTTGCCAATTCAAAGTCGGCAACTATCTCCGAAATAATGTCCGCAGCCGGTTTTATATCTTGAATTAATCCTGCTATTTGGCCAATTTCGAGTTCGCCTTCGACCAAATCTCCTTCAAACATCCCACGTTTTGCTCTTGCTCTTCCCAATAATTCAGCCAATTCTTCTTTCGTTGGACATTTTGTGTACAATTGTTGAACGTCTTGGTAAAATTTATTCTTGATTAATCGAACGGGAGCTAACTCTTTTAAAGTGACTTGAGTCTCCCCTTCTTTGGTGTCAATAATTTGGTTTTTGAAATTTTCGTGCGCCGATGATTCCACCGAAGCGGCAAAACGGCTTCCCATTTGCACTCCGTCCGCTCCAAGAACCATTGCGGCGAGCATTCCTCGACCTGAAGCAATTCCTCCGGCAGCAATTAGCGGAATCTTGATTTTCTCTTTCACCATTGGTATCAAGGTAAAGGTGGTGGTTTCTTCTCTTCCGTTGTGTCCTCCGGCTTCAAATCCTTCGGCAACCACGGCGTCTACTCCAGCTTCTTGGGCTTTTAATGCAAAGACGGAACTGCTTACCACGTGAACTACGGTGATTCCTTTTTCCTTTAAAAAATTGGTCCAAGTTTTAGGATTTCCTGCTGATGTAAAAACGATTTTGACTTCTTCCTCGACAATAATATTGATTATTTCGTCGATATTGGGATACAACATCGGAACATTTACTCCAAAAGGTTTGTCAGTGGCTTTTTTACATTTCTGAATGTGTTCTCGCAAAACTTCGGGATACATAGAACCGGCGCCAATTAATCCCAAACCACCGGCATTGCTAACGGCACTTGCTAATTTATAACCCGAATTCCAAATCATTCCACCTTGAATAATTGGGTATTTGATTTTGAAAAGTTGCGTGATTTTGTTCATTAAAACGATTGAATATTACTGTTTTACAATTTTTCCGCTCTTGGAAAAACCATTGGATTCAATTTTATACAAATAAGTTCCTTTAATTAAGGATTTCATCGAAATCACGGAAGATTGTGTTGTTATTTTTTCCTCCAAGACTTTTTGTCCCAAAACAGTATAAAGAATAACATTTGCTGTTTTAAATCCTTCGGCTAAAGTAACCGAAATAGAATCTTTGGCAGGGTTTGGATACACCATAAAATCACTTTTCGAATAATTAGCAACGGACAACCCATTGGCCAAAGCCAAACTAAAATCGGGAATTCCATACCCATATTCTACCGTTGGAACGGCATATCTATCTGACGATTGTGTAATTAATTGCTTGATTTCCTGATTCGTTTTTGATGGTAATGCTTGCCATAAACAAGCCACCATTCCCGCTATAATTGGTCCAGAATAAGAAGTTCCGCTTCCGTTGTTGGAAATATTTCCCGAAGCATCAGAAACATAAGGAGATTGGCCTTGAGCCGTGACATCTGGTTTTACCCTTCCATCAAATGTTGGTCCTTGGGAACTAAAAGTGGCATAATTTTCGTCCGCTTTTACGGCACCAATTGCCAAAGCATTTATTGCGTCTGCAGGAGCAGAAATATAATGCCAAGCATTATTTCCATCATTCCCGGCCGAAACCACACATATCATTCCACGACTGAAAGCAATGTCCAATCCTTTTGAAATAAAAGTGGTGGTTCCATTCATATCATTGTAAGTGAAATTATAATTCGGATTGTCAAATGTGGTGTAACCCAAGGAGGTATTGATAATATCAACGCCTAAATAATCAGCTTCTTCGGCAGCTTCAACCCAATTTGATAATTCTAATGGGCCTTCATTGGGGCCATCCTCCGTGATAAATAAATAATAAGATGCATCTGGTGCGGTTCCAACAAGTGCATTGTCTACAAATCCTCCCATCAAAGAAAGCACCGAAGTGCCGTGAGAAATTCCGGTATAGAAATTAGTATTTCTGTTTACAAAGTCATATCCGCCCAAAATTTGATAGTTGTCTCTTAGTCTGGCAAAAGGAGCTGCTGTATTTACGCCGGGAAATCCGCCATCCATTACGGCAATAATTTTTCCGGTTCCTGTATAATTGGATTGGTGTAACAAATGTCCGTTCAACATTTGGATTTGATTGGCGGAATTTCCGTAATTAAAAGTAGAAAGAGTTTCTGCTGTTTTGCTAACTGGGTCAGTTTTGCCTTTTTTGCTAGCAATTCTTTTGGTTGCAATGATGGCATTATCGGCAAAATCAACATTATTCACAAAAGACAATGATGTTAAGGCAGAAATATCGACAACGGAACCCGTTACGTGGACACAATTGAACCATTTAGATTTGGCTCTCACTGTAATTCCGGTTGCAGTCGCCACCTGAGTTATATACGGTTGATACATTGGAACATCTTTACTATCCAAGGCGATTCCTTGAATAGTTCGTCTATCCAAAGCCCTTTGCGAAAGCATCGTTAGCGGATTATCAAGGTAGGTTTGGGAACTGGGTTTGTCTTTAAAATATACCCAAGCATCTTGTTGGGAAAAACCAACAAAACACGAAACCAAAAACAGAAAAACGAATATTTTTTTCATAAATTTTTAAATAAAAAGACTAATTTAAGCAATAACTCCCGAACCAACTAATTCATCCTCCAAATACCAAGCCACAAATTGCCCTTCGGTTATGGCGGATTGAGGTTCTTCGAAAGCAACGTACATTCCGTTTTCATATTGATGCAAAACGGCTTTTTGCAAAGGTTGTCTGTAGCGAATTCGCGCCATAACTTCCATAGTTTCGCCATTGGCCAAAGCCAAATCAGTACGAATCCAATGCACTTCGGATTTTTCAATACGTAACGCTTTTCTGAACAACCCCGGATGATAACTGCTTAATCCGGTATAAATTGTATTGGTCAGCACGTTTGTGGAGATGATAAATAAAGGATCTGTTGTTCCGCCAATGTTCAATCCTTTTCTTTGTCCTGTTGTGAAATAGTGTGCGCCTTGATGCTTTCCGACCACTTTTCCCATTTCGGGAGTGTAGTTAATTTTTTGGGCATCGAAAGCCAATTCCTCTTCAAGAATAAGGTTTGCTCCTTTTTCTACATTATAGACTGGATTGTTTTTATCGATTTGGAAAATCAATCCGTCTTTGGGTTGTAATTTTTGTTGCAAAAACTCGGGTAATCTTACTTTTCCAATGAAACACAATCCTTGCGAATCTTTCTTTTCGGCGGTAACCAAATCCATTTGGGCAGCAATTTCGCGTACTTCAGGTTTTGTTAATTCGCCAATTGGAAACAAGGATTTTGCCAATTGTTCTTGCGATAATTGGCACAGAAAATAGGATTGGTCTTTGTTGTTGTCGGCTCCAGCCAAAAGTTGGTATACTTTTTCGCCGTTGACTTCGATTTCACCTTTTCGACAATAATGACCTGTTGCCACATAATCAGCGCCAAGGCTTAAAGCGATTTTCATAAAAACATCGAATTTTATTTCGCGATTGCAAAGAACATCTGGGTTTGGAGTTCGCCCTTTTTCATATTCGTTGAACATATAATCAACGATTTTCTCTTTGTATTCTTCGCTTAAATCTACGGTTTGGAAAGGAATTCCTAATTTTTCGGCGACTAATAACGCATCGTTACTGTCTTCAAGCCAAGGACATTCGTTAGAAATGGTAACGGAGTCATCGTGCCAATTTTTCATAAAAAGACCTATGACTTCATAGCCTTGTTGCTGCAATAAATACGCTGCAACACTTGAATCTACACCACCGGAAAGGCCTACAACTACACGTTTCATTTTGAAATAATTATAATTTTACAAGATGGCAAAGTTACAAAGATTTACGACAGGATTTGTGTATGGAAAAGTTAATTATTTTTTGGGTTTCGAAATGTTTTGGGAATAACTCATGTTCATTTCTTTGACCAATTTTCCCTTTTCGAAAAACTGCCAAATACCTGATTTCTGGCCGTTGAGGAACTTTCCTTGGGAAACAATTGTTCCATCATCTGCATCCCTAAAGATGGCCAAACCTTCAAATTGATTGTTCTTGTAATTGGATTCTTCGATGATGATTCCGGTTTCGGTGTAGCGTTTGTAAAAGCCGTTCTTCAGGTCGTTTTTATACATTATCTCTTCGGCAATTTTTCCACTGGGATAAAAAACAGAACGCAAGCCTTCGAGTTTGCCTTTGCTGTAATTTTCAGTAGCCATTATTACTTTTGATGCTTTGTGGTAGTATTTCCATTGGCCTTCATATACTTTATTGACGACCTTGCCTTCGCTAACTTTATTCTTGTTTTTATCAAAAAAAATCGTGTAAGCCGAATTGTCTTTTGGATTAAATTCTCTGGTGGCAACAATCGTTTTTGTTCGTGTATTATCAAAGAAAGTGAAAATACCCACTTCTTTCCCGTGTTCAAAAGTCCCTTCGAATTTTGGGTTTTTGGTGTCTTGATAATTCCCTTTCCAGAGTCCGTGTTTTTTGCCCGCAGCATCTACTTTATTATAATCAACTTGTGCAAACAGCGAGATGCTTACCAAGAATAGAAATCCAAAAAAAAGTTTGTTGGCCATACCGATTCGATTAAAAGAAATGATTCAATTCAAGAACAACTTTTTATTCAAAAAATTGTTCCGCTTTATAAAATACAAGGATTACAAACATACAAAATAAGGAAACACTATTGAAAATAACAATTGTTTAACTTTTAGATATTGAAATAAACATAAAAATTAATATACTAGATAACAAGACTTTAACTCAATAAAAAATAAATTAAACGAATGTTAATTATTTCTAAAATGATATTTTTGTTTAACCTTTTATAAATAACTTTGAACAGAAGTTAAAGACAAAAATATTAATTTACAAACAAAAATTATGAAAATCTTATCTAAATTAAAAGTTGCATTTGCAATAATTGCCTTTACATCCTTATCATCTTTCGCTATTTCATGTGACAACGAAGACGATATGCCTGCAGACAATACCATCACAGGAATTGCAAAAACGAATCCTAACTTGACAATCCTTGTTCAAGCTTTGGTAAAAGCAGAGTTAGCTGGAACCCTACAAGGAGTGGGACCCTTTACTGTATTCGCTCCAACTGACGCAGCCTTCATTGCTTTTTTGAAAACCACTCCTTATGCAACGCTTAACGATGTTCCAAAAGAAGCTTTGACACAAATTCTACTCAATCATGTGGTAAGTGGGAAAATTAAATCTACGGATTTAAGTACAGGTTATGCAAAAACCTTAGCTAAAAGTGCTACATCAGGAACGAACACGATGAGTTTGTATATTGATATTATGTCTGGAGTAAAACTAAATGGAGTTGCCAAAGTTACCATTGCAGATGTAATGGCGTCTAATGGTGTTGTACACGTAGTTGACGCAGTAATTAATTTGCCCACTGTAGTTACGCATGCAACAGCAAATGCTAACTTTACTTCTTTGGTAGGTGCGTTGACAAAAGCTGGACAACCCAATTTTGTAAGTATATTGTCAGGCACTGGCCCTTTTACCGTTTTTGCTCCAACCAATGATGCTTTTACTGCATTCAATACTGAATTAGCTCCTGGAGGAATCGCTGGAGTTTCTAGTGCCAACTTGACTAAAGTATTGCAATACCATGTAGTAAGCGGAAATATATTGGCTGCCAGTTTAACTGAAGGACAAATTGTAAACACTTTGCAAACGCCACAAAAATTCACAGTACAACTTACTGGTGGTGCAAAAATCAAGGATGTCAATAATAGAATTTCAACAATAGTGGCCACAGATGTACAATGCTCAAATGGAGTTATTCATGTCTTAAACAAAGTATTGTTGCCAACATTATAATTAAAAAAAGGAAACTTATATAAAAGCTTCTTTGTGAATATAATACTTGTCACATAGACTTTAAATAAATCCAAGCAAAACTAAAAAAGAGGTTGTTTCACAATTAGTGAAACAACCTCTTTTACTTTTTATAGGCAAATCAAAGTTTTATTTCTTTTTGTCTTTTGCTTTTTGAGCTTCGGCTTGTTCCATAACTTCTTGAAGTTTTTGTTGAAACTTGCCTTGTTTTTTGGGCTCTTTCAATTTGTTCTCTTGGATTTGGGCGTGAATCTTGTCGCTAAGCTAGCGCGAGCATTAGTTCTCAAAAACGCTAGTGCGAGCTTCTAGCTCGTACCCACAAACGAGAGCAAACAAAACAAACTACAACCCTAAAAAAGTTGTAGTTTGTTGTTTTAGAAATATTTATATTTACAAAAAAACAATGAGCAAAAAATATAAATTTTATGAAAAAGGAGGTGCTTGTTTTGTGAGTTTTGTTGTCGGCACGAGCGAGACGCTAGCGCTAGCGGGGGCAGTTGCAAAACGCTTTCACTGCATTTCAATCCTATTTTTCAACTTATGTAATGCCCGCCCTCAAAGATAGTTGGAATAAATTTAACACTCCAAGAACACCCAAAAAACCAAGAAGTTAAAATGGAAAAAATTACACCTATGATGCCGTCATTTATTTTGGCTTTATTTATATTGTTCATAACAAATTATTTTTTAAAAAAAGACAAAAAAAATAATTTAGGCAAAACCAATTCTGGATCCGAAATGGATTTTAATAAATATATAAATCTTAAAACTAAATATGCTAAAATATTTTCTATAGTTATTATTATTTTTATTATTTTAAAAGTATTTATTATTCTGTTTGTAAAGTAAACAACGACCAGCACTATTGTAGAAAAACGCCAGTTTGATGCTTGGGGGGCAATCATACAAGTACAAGACGGTGCAGGTAATGTATTAAACGGTCTTACCATTTTAGACCGAGGTTACACAGGTCACGAACATTTGCAAAGCGTTGGATTGATACATATGAATGGGCGTTTGTATGACCCCAAGCTGGCGCGAGCATTAGTTCTCAAAAACGCTAGTGCGAGCTTCTAGCTCGTAGCCACAAACGAGAGCAAACAAAACAAACTACAACTCCAAAAAAGTTGTAGTTTGTTGTTTTAGGAATATTTATATTTATCAAAAAAAATTGAGTAGAAAATATAAATTTCACGAAAAAGGAGGAGTTTTTTTTGTAAGTTTTGTTGTCGGCAAGACCGGGACGCTCGCGCTAAATGTCATTAAGTTAAGTAATAGCTTAGAAAAATTTTTGTTTTTTTGTCATTTCGACGAAGGAGAAATCACATAACGAGAGTAACTAATGTGATTTCTCCTTCGTCGAAATGACAAATTGCTAGAAATAAATCCTTAACTTAATGACATTGTGCTCGCGCTCTATGTCATTAAGTTAAGAGATTTTTGAATGAAGATTAACGATTCTTGATTTCAGATTTTTATGTTAATAAATATAAACCGTTTATTTTTCAAGCACTTACACATCTGAAATCAAAAATCATTAATCAAAAATCTGCAATCATTTTTATTGGTTTATCATTAACTTAATGACATTGCGCTCGCGCTAGCGGGTAATTAAAAAAAGGAAACTTATATAAAAGCTTCTTTGTGAATATAATACTTGTCACATAGACTTTAAATAAATCCAAGCAAAACTAAAAAAGAGGTTGTTTCACAATTAGTGAAACAACCTCTTTTACTTTTTATAGGCAAATCAAAGTTTTATTTCTTTTTGTCTTTTGCTTTTTGAGCTTCGGCTTGTTCCATAACTTCTTGAAGTTTTTGTTGAAACTTGCCTTGTTTTTTGGGCTCTTTCAATTTGTTCTCTTGGATTTGGGCGTGAATCTTGTCGCTGTCGATAAAATATCTTTTGATGACAATCATAATACCAATGGTAATCAAGTTAGAAATAAAGTTATACAAACTCAATCCAGCGCCATAACTATTGAAGAAAAACAACATCATAATTGGCGAAACATAAATCATGATTTTCATCATCTTGGCCATATCCGGCATTCCTTCTTGTTGCGGAGCTGCCATTTGCTGATCACCAGAAGTCATTTTCATATAAAAGAAAATAGCAATCGAGGCTAAAATTGGAAACAAACTGATGTGATTTCCATACAAAGGAATACGGAAAGGCAATTGCACAACCGCATCAAAAGAAGATAAATCGTCTGCCCAAAGGAAGCTTTTTTGTCTCAACTCGAAAGCTGACGGAAAAAACTGGAACGAAGCATACATAAACGGAATTTGTATCAATGCTGGAATACAACCCGCCATTGGATTTACTCCGGCTTTGTTGTACAACTTCATTGTTTCCTGTTGTTTCTTCATTGGGTCTTTTTTTAATTTATCTCCCAATTCCGTAATCTCTGGTCGCAACACTTTCATCTTGGCTTGCGACAAGAATGATTTAAACGTGATAGGTGACATAGCGATTTTTATCAAAATCGTAAAAATGATTATGGCAATTCCAAACGAAAGACCTACAGCTGTAGTTAAAAATCCAAATAATGGAATAAAAATAAATTTATTGATCCAGCCGAAAATTCCCCAACCAAGTGATATAACTTTCTCTAGATTCTTGTCATAAGAATTTAAAATCTTATAATCTGTTGGTCCAAAATACCAATTCATTTTATAATCCAACTCTCCATTTTCGAACGCTAACGGAATATTTGCTTTAAATTGCTTGGTAAAAGTAGTATCAATTTCCTCGTCCTGAACCAAATTATTGGATTGTAATTTAGCGGTTTCAAAAGGTTTGTTTGTCAAAAGAATCGTGGAGAAAAAGTGCTGTTTGAAAGCAATATAACTCGTTTTGTTGGAATCTTCTTTCTTGTCCTGACCTTGGCCTACATAATCAATCTTTCCTTCTTCGTGTTCAAAATAAACTTCGGTATAACGATTTTCGTAAGAAATACTTTTCTCGTTTCGATAGGTTTTCAAATTCCATTCTAAATCCAATGGTTTAGAAGTATTCAAAACTTTATTCAAACCTTGGGAACGAAGGTCAAAACCAATCATATAATCCTTTGGTTTCAGAATATATTTGTATTCCAAAAATTCATTGGCTCCAGCCTTCAACTTCATAGAAAGGATTTGCTCTGCTCCAACTTTTGTTACTGTTGGTTCAAAATACAAGTCTTTGGTATTCAAAGTACGATTGTCATTCGTCAGCAATTGCAAACTCAAACTGGCGTTATTGTCTTTTATCAATTCTACTAATTGCCCGGAACCTTTTTTGAATTTTTCGAAATTTTTCAAAGTTGCTTCTACAATAAATCCTCCTTTATTGGCTACTTTTAGTTTTACCACTTCATTTTCAATGGTAGTAAAATCATTTTTTGCAGATAAAAGCGACGCAGAGTAAGCAAAACCGCCTAACTTTTTTTGTGCTTGAACCAATTGGGTAGAATCTCCAGCCACTACAACCGCTGGTGTTGCCCCTGCTTGGGTTGCAACAACTTTAGTTGCGTTTTCCGTTTTGGATAGCTGTTCTTTCTTGGCTTTTTCGGCAGCGATACTTGCCTCAGAAGGCTGATTTTGGTACATAATCCAAATCAAGATTCCAAAAATCAATACAAAACCTATAATCGAATTGAGGTCAAATTTTTTTTCTTCCATTATAATATTTAAAAATAGTTTAAAGTTTAAAGTTTAAAGTTTCCTGTTTAAGAGAACATTTCACTTCAATTATTTTTTCTTCGTTTTCACGGTTGCTGCCACAAAATTTACAAAAAGCGGATG
>Ga0209702_10007274_pt1 | contig 13630 bp, 15 predicted proteins | sample FRY01_FD_187210 | JGI IMG/M metagenome (GOLD analysis project Ga0209702, IMG submission 187210) | Freshwater microbial communities from Lake Fryxell liftoff mats and glacier meltwater in Antarctica - FRY-01 (SPAdes) (version 2) | ecosystem: Environmental > Aquatic > Freshwater > Ice > Glacier... | reverse complement strand
GGCGCGGCCAGCGCAGTCGTGGCACTCGCGCGCCACTTGGCGAGCTCCTCAGGGTAGGCGCCGTGCGAGCGACACCACGCGCTCTTGTCGGCCTCGTTCATCGCCGCCGTGGTGACCACGGCCTCAAACCGACCGGCCGCGTTCCAGGCCCGCCCTCGGGCGGGCCTGGAACGCGCATCCTCGCGCCAGCGCTCCAAGGTGTCCACCCCAACCCCAACCTCTCGCGCAACCACCTCGATCGCTGCGCTCTCCGGCGCCAGCAAACGCGCCAGCGCTCTGTCTTTGAATGTCTGTCCGTACCGAGCCATTTCCGTCCTTCATCGCCGCCCCCGGGGTTTATCTATCGAGGCGACAACTATTCTGACGCGGGGGGCTTTCGATCATGGCGTATTCGTTGTCTGCATCCTTTGGCAAAGCCTCAGAAATTCGTTTTGACACACCACCTTCACTTGAGCGCGAGTGGCGGGTGTGCACCACGCAGAAGTCTCCAAAGCGCTCGGGTGGGTCGCACCAAGGAACGCCTGGGCGGCAGCGGTAGAGCACCGTATTGACGAACAGCCTGTTGTCTCGCACGGTGGCTCCAAGCTGGTCCAGCTCGGCCATCTCGGCCAGCTCGGCCAGCTCGGCCAAGTAACCAATCTTTGGTGTCTGCCCAATGCTCTTCAGTCGGTGCATATCCTCTGGTCATGCCGGCTCACATGACCTCTGGGGCCGCACCTTTCAAATGCTCAGGGGTATTGATTGATGACACGCCCCAATCGCATCGATGGATTTATCAGCACCTTGGCACTGGTGCTGCGCGGGCCGCAGAGGGCGACGGTGTCTGGCGCTCAGCGCGCCGGTCAGCAATACCGTGTACGTGTGCTGACCGGCGGGCGCGTGGCCTTCGGTTCGAAGGCCACGCGCCAGCGCAGTGCCTGCAATGGATCGGTTCTTGTTCTGTTCACGAAGGGCAACAGCAGCCAACCGCCAACGCCTCAGGCCATGTCGAAGGTGTGCTGGACTCTTGTCGGGCGCGTGTTCAGGTGGCCTTCTGTTAAACCCGCTCGCACCCCTCCTAGCCGTGGCGGATGAACGCCTTGGCGTTGCAGTTGATGGCGCTTTCCATGCATTGCAGGATCTGCTCAGCCAGAGTGCCACCGCCCGTTGCGGCGAACGCGATCGTGACCACCGTGGTCGCCAGCACCTCGGTCATTTCTGCTGTTTGGGGAACCTCCTGGGAGGGCGTGAACAAACACACACCTGATACTCCTTGCAGTAATGCGAATCATTCGCATACAATACGAACACCAGCCAATCGCCCAGCCGACCAGCAAAATATTTCGCCCGACGACGCATGCCCTGCCAAACCAGCCAATAACCTCTTTGACGAAACATCAACATGGCATTCTGTGGTCACGGCATACCCCTCAATCGAGCCAGCAAACTTCTTGGGCTCCCCGCCTTGCGCTGGCGCGTCGGCATGGCCTTTGCCAGGTTCGTTGTAAGCCCGACTGTGTTGGCCCAGCAACTCCAGCCTGCCGCGCCCACCTCGATTGCTGCAAGCACCCTCAAGTCGGTGGTGGTCACCGGCTCGGGCAGCGAGCGCGAACTGCAGGGCGTGCCGGCCACCATCGACCTGGTGGAGGGCGACGATCTGGACCCAGCCAGGGTCCAGGACCTCCGCGACCTGGTGCGCGAACTGCCCAACGTAAGCGTGCTGCGCCAGCCGCAGCACTTCAACGCTGTCATGAGGGGTGGGGTTGGCAACGGTCGCGAGGGCAACGCGGGCTTCAACATCCGCGGCTTGGAGGGCAACCGGGTGCTGCTCACGGTCAACGGTATTCGCGTGCCGTGCGAACTGAGCAGCGGCGTGTTCGGCTCGGCGGCGTTCGGGCGCGAACATCACGACTTGGGCTTGATCTCGCGGGTGGAAATTCTGCGGAGCGCCAGCTCTGCGCTCTTCGGCTCCGATGGGCTAGCCGGCATGGTAGCCATGCCGGCTAGCCCATCGGAGCCGAAGGACCTGCTGCAAGCTGGACAAACGCTGGGTGCTCGCGTCGGCCTGCGTCTGGACAGCGAAGACGCCAGCCGTTGCCTGGGCGCCACCCTGGCCGATGCGGCCAGGGAAAGCCTGCAGTGGCTGGGCAGCGTGCAGATCGGTCGCAGCCGCGAGCTGGACAACCAAGGCGTCAACACGTCGCTCAACAGCAACCGCACCGCGCCCAACCCGCAGCGAGACTGCCAGCTGTCGGCGTTGGGCAAACTGGTGTACGGGCCCAGCGCGGCCTCCAAGCACATCTTGGCGTTGGAGCATGTGGACAAATCGGGCGAAGTCGAGGGCTACACCGGGCGCTCGCTCACGGCTGCCGGCGTGCAAGACCTGGATGGCAACCATGAGATGCAGCGCATCCGGCTGAGCTGGGACGGCCGCTTCAAGACAGATGTGCATTGGCCACGCGACCTGCGCGCCTTGCTCGCTTACCAGGTGGCCGATTCCGAGCAGGTCGCCAGCGAGCAACGCACCGTTGTGCCCAACCTGCGCCAGCGAAATGTGGCCCACCAGGAAAAGCTGCTGCAAGGTGTGCTGCAGGCACAAGCGACCCGAGCGGTGTCTGCCAACGGGAGTCAGAAAACGGTTTGCGGCCTCGATATTTCGGTGACCGCGCTGCACAACCCGGTCACGGGTATCGCGCCACCCAGCTTCGAGTCGTACCCGCTGCAGCGCTTTCCCCGCACGCGCGAAAGCAACACTTCGCTGTTTGTGCAGAGCGAGCTGGCCAGCACCCGCTGGCGTGTGATCCCAGCGCTGCGCTACGACCGCTTCTCGCTCAAGCCCCAAAGCAGCCCCCTCTACCCCCTGTCGCCAGCCAGCCTTTCGGCTTCGGCGCTGTCGCCCAAGCTGGGCGTGATCCGGCGAGCCGACGATAACTGGAGCGTATTTGGCAACCTGGCAGCCGGCTTCAAAGCGCCCAGCCCCTTGCAGCTCAACAACTTTTTCGAGAATGTCTTCGGAAATTTCAAGACCCTTTCCAACCCCAACCTGAAACCCGAGCGAAGCCGCACGGCGGAGCTGTGCGCGCGCGGCAACCGCGGCAGCACAGAGTGGGAGGCCAGTGTGTTCGCAGGCCGCTACAAGAACTTCATTGAGGAATTGGTGCTGCTGGGTGGGACCGGAGCGCCTGGCAGCCCCATCCTGTTCCAGTCGATCAACCGCGGCCAGGTGCGCTTGAGTGGCTTCGAGTTCAACGGGAAAACCGCTCTGAACGCCGCCACCGATTTGCGCTGGGGCTATGGGCAGATCAAGGGCACCGACACCGCGCTGGACCAGCCGCTGAACTCGGTCAACCCGCCCAAGCTGGTGCTGGGCATGGACCACAAATGGCAGGACTGGACGCTGGGCGCCAGCCTGATCCATGTGGCGAGCAAATCGGCCAAGCACATCAACAACACCTTGACCGGTGGCCAGCAGCAGTTCGCCACACCGCCACACACCACGCTGGGTCTGAGCGCGAGCTGGCGCCTGCGCCTGGGACTCAAGCTCAGCGCCGCTGTGCGCAACCTCACCGACCGCACCTAGTGGGACTGGGGCAACGAGCGCGGCGTCGCTGCCAACTCACCGGTGCTGGACGCCTACACCGCCCCCGGCCGCAGCGTGTCGGTGGCCTTGGTCAGCACCTTCTGATTCCCGCTGAGCACCTTTTTAAATCGCAGGAGAACCACATGAAAAATCCCGTCATTCCCAACGTCTGCGCCCCCAGCACGGAGGAGGAATACGTGCTGCCCTGCGCCGAGGCTTTGCTGGCCGGCACCCTGGCGCTGATGACCGCCTACGCGCAAGGCTCGCCCAGTTGCCGAGGCCGCCCGCTGATGGCGGCACAGGTGCTCTCCAACCTCATCCGCCTGTCTCACCACCCGGTGTTCACGCCCACCATGCACACCATGTTGAACCGGTTGTGTGGCAGCTGGCAGCAGCAGGTCACTGGCGACGCGCCCACCATGCCCAACCCACAGCCCACCCCGCTGTGGCATGGCACTCCCCAGGCAGTCCAGTGAACCGCCTTCGCCTCGCCGCTGAGGAGCACGACATAAACAACCCCGACATCCGCGAAGCATTTGCTCAAGCCCGCGCCAGCGGGTTGCGCGCCCGCGAAGCCGCCGAGGCGATCGGCCTGAGCGAAGGCGCTGCGCTGGCAGCGCACACCGGAGCCCACAACGCCCGCTTGCAATGCCAACCCCTGCGACCCGACTGGCTCAGGTTGCTAAAAAGCCTGGAAGACTGCGGTCCATTGATGGCGCTCACGCGCAACGACAGCGTGGTGCACGAGAAAACCGGCGTTTACCAAACGCTCTCTCAGCACGGGCATGTGGGCATGGCGCTGGGGCATGAGATCGATTTGCGCCTGTTCTTCAACCACTGGCATGCTGGTTTTGCTATGGCAGAGCCGGCCAGCGATGCGGCCAAAACCAGCCTGCAATTTTTTAACCGCCACGGCACGGCGGTTCACAAGATATTCCCCCGCGAGCAAACCGATCTGGTGCACTGGGCGCGGTGCGTCGCGGCGGCGACCGACCCATCTCAGGCGGTGGTGTTCGAGCCTGTGGCGCCCAAAAAAGCGCAGCCGGCAGCGCCCAGGGAAGGCGTAGACGCGGTGGCGTTTGAGCAGGCCTGGTCGGCCATGACCGACACCCACTGCTTCTTCGGCCTGCTCAAGCGCTTTGGCCTGCAGCGCCAAAGCGCTTTCCGGTTGGTTAAGGGGCGCTACAGCCGCCAGCTCCCCACCACCGCATTGCGCGAGCTGCTGCTGGAATCGGCCTTCGATGGTTTGCCCATCATGTGCTTCGTGGGCAGCCCGGGTTGCATCCAGATCCACACCGGGCCAGTGAAGCGCGTCGAACCCATGGCGATGCAAGGCAAGCAGTGGCTGAACGTGCTCGACCCCGGTTTCAACCTGCACCTTCGCGAAGACCTGGTGGCCGAGGTCTGGGTGGTGGAGAAGCCCACCGCCGATGGCATGGTGACCTCGGTCGAGGCGTTTGATGCCGACCGTGAGCTGATGGCCATGTTCTTCGGCGCCCGCAAACCGGGCCAGCCCGAGCTGCTGCGCTGGCGCGAGATTGTGGCGGGCCTACGCCACAGCGCGGTGGCGACCGCATGAGCCGGCCGTATCGCTTGCACAGCACCCCACTGCCTCCCACACGGCCCGCACATGAACCCCAATCCCACCCACCAACCAAACCACTTTCTGCCCGCGAACGGCTCGCGCAGAAGCGCGCTGAACACGCTCTCGCGCACTGCCCTGGCTGGCTCGGCGCTGGCCGCCGCTGGCTGGCCTTTGTTGAGCCGGGCTGCGCCTGCTGCAGTGCAGAGCCACAGCAGCGCCTTGGGTAACACGGCGCCGCGCCTGATCACGGTCGGTGGCGGCGTCACCGAGGTGGTTTTTGCGCTGGGTGCGCAAGACCAGCTGGTGGCCACCGACACCACCAGTTCCTACCCGAGCGCCGCTCTGGCCACAGCCAAGGTGGGCTACATGCGCCAGCTCTCGGCCGAGGGTGTGCTGGCGCTGCGGCCCAGCGTGCTGGTGGCCAGTACCGACGCTGGCCCGCCGGTGGTGCTGGACCAGCTGCGCAGCGCCGGGGTGAAGGTGAAGCTGGTCGAGTCGGACCACAGCTGGGAAGAGGTGCGGCGCAAAGTAGCGGCGGTGGGGCGGGCTACCGGGCGCCTGCAGCAAGCGGCTGCGCTGCAGGCCGAGCTGGATGCGCGGTGGGCTGCGGTGCGACAGCGGGTGCTAGAGCAGACCAGCGCCAAGCCACCGCGCGTACTTTTTGTCTTGTCGCACAGCGGTGCGCCACTGGTCTCGGGCGAAGCGACCGCTGCCCACGCCATGATCGGTTTTGCCGGTGCGCGCAACGCGATGGAGGGATTTAAAGGCTATCGCCCGATGACCGCCGAGGCAATGGCAACTGCCGCGCCCGATCTGATTCTGATGACCAGCGAAGGCCTGACTGCGGTGGGCGGGGCCGAGAAATTCTGGCAACGGCCCGAGCTCGCGCTCACCCCGGCCTACCGCCGCCGCGCGCAGGCGCAGACCCTGGTGCACTTCGGCGCGTTGGCGCTGCTGGGCTTTGGACCCCGCCTGCCGCAGGTGGTGCAACGCCTGCACCAAATGGTGGTGGGCGCATGAGCGCGCCCCGGCCGCAGGGCGCGGTTCGCTTGGTGGTCCACGAGGGCAGCAGACCATTCGGGGTGCCCACCCTGCGCACCGCCGAGCTGCCGGGCCTGCTCGGCGACTGCGTGCACAGGCTTGGCTTCGTCTGCGTGCAGCAGGTGCCCGGCGTGCTGGCCTTGTTGCGTCACGGTCCTTTGACGCTGCAGCTTTGGGCTTGCGGAGCGGCGCCTGGCCGCTGGGAGCGGCCGCAGTGGCGCGACCTGGCGCCTGCGGCGCAACAGGTCACTGCCCAAGTGGCGGGTATCGAGGGTCTGCACGCCAGTTTGCGGACCGCCCTGTTGGCCTCGGGCGATCCACTGCCCTTGGCCGAGCGTTGGCCGTGTCCTCTGCAATTGGCGCCCTGGGGCGGCCTGATGTTCGCCGTGCGGCTGCAGGGCGGCCATGTGTTGCGCTGTGAGGAATGGACGCTGTTGCGCGCGGCGGCTACAAATAGCCGGCCCAGCGCACTGGGGCCTGCCGCATGAATGGGCAGACGGCGATCAAGCGCGAGCCCAGGTTGCTGCCCGCCCGCGGCGCTGGCCGGTGGCTGCGCACCCCAGTGTCAGGCCCGGCGGTGCTGATCGGGCTGACCGGGCTGTTGCTCATCGTTCTGATCTACGCCGCCGGCCAGGGGGCCTATGCCATTGGCCTCGCTGAACTGCCACACCTGTTTCTCGCCAGCTTGGGCGTGGCGGGCAGTGTGGCCAGCGGCAGCGCCGCTGAGCTGGTGTTTTTCAACATCCGCTTACCGCGTTTGCTGCTGGGTCTGGTGGCCGGTGCCGGGCTCGGATTGTCGGGTGCGCTGATGCAGGGGCTGTTTCGCAACCCGCTGGCCGATCCGGGGCTGATCGGGGTAAGCAGTGGCGCCGCGCTGGCCGCTGGGATCACCATCGTGCTGGGCAGCCTGTGGTTTCCCGATCTGCCGCGCGCACTTGGCAGCTGGACGCTGGTGCTGATGGCGTTTGCTGGCGGCCTGGGCGTAACGGTGTGGATTTATGTGCTGTCGCAAGGCGAGGGCGGCACCCGCGTGGGGCACATGCTGCTGGCCGGCATTGCGATCAACGCGCTGGCTGGCGCCAGCCTGGGTCTGCTCAACTTTCTGGCCACCGACGAGCAATTGCGCAACCTGCAGTTTTGGCTGCTGGGCAGCCTGGGCGGCGCGCGCTGGAGCGCGGTGCTGCTGGTGAGCGGGATCACCCTGATGGCCGCCGTGGTGGGCATGGCGCTGGCGCGCGCACTCAATGCGCTGGCGCTGGGTGAGGCGCAAGCTGCGCTGCTCGGCGTGTCGGTGGAGCGGCTGAAGAAATCCGCCATCGTGGTGGTGGCGCTGGCGGTGGGCGCGATCACCGCCACCACCGGAATCATCGGCTTTGTGGGCCTGGTGGCGCCGCACATGGTGCGCCTGATTGCCGGGCCCGATCACCGCTGGCTGCTGCCGGGCTCGGCGCTGCTGGGTGCGGCGCTGGTGCTGCTGGCCGACGCGGTGGCGCGCACCGCGTTGCAACCCGCCGAGCTGCCACTGGGCGTGCTCACCGCACTGGTGGGCGTGCCGTTTTTTCTTTTGCTGCTGCGTGGCAGCCATGGGCAGCGGTTGTGAGTGCCATGTGTTTGCGTGATTGCTGCCCGCTGGGTTTGCCAGTGGGCGCGTGCAGGACTGCGGCCAGCTGGGTGGGTTGTTCAAGGGAGGGCGTACCGCCATGCACTATCGACTGAGAGACCCTGAGTGGCGCAGCGCGCTGGAACACCACAGCGATGCCAGCGGCGCTGGATGGCTGCAGGAAATCCCTGTGCTGGAGTCAGAGGATTGCCGGCTCGGCCAGACAGACGCACCGCCGGCCGACCAGCTGGTCGCGCGCGGTGTCTGTGTGCAAATCGGTGGCGCCAGTCTGCTGCACGGTGTGGACTTCAGCCTGGCGCCCGGCGAGGTGGGTGCCATTCTTGGACCCAATGGGGCGGGCAAGTCCACGCTGCTGTCTGTGCTGGCCGGGCTGCGCGCGCCAACCCAGGGCGCTGTCTGGCTCAACGGGCAGGCGTTGCAGCCGTCGAACCTAGCGGCTTTTGCTGCCGTGCGAGCGGTGCTGCCGCAACACACCCAGGTCGCATTCGATTTTCGGGTGCGCGATGTCGTGGCGCTGGGGCGCTACCCGCACCGACTGAACCCATCGACCGATGAGGCCGGCATTGTCGAAGCAGCGATGGCGCTCACCAATGTGTTGGCGCTGGCCGAACGCTCGGTGTCCAACCTGAGCGGCGGCGAGCGCGCCCGGGTGCAACTGGCGCGGGTGCTGGCGCAGATCTGGACTGCAACCACCGCGCCGCGCTGGTTGCTGGTGGACGAACCCAATGCTGCGCTGGACCTGCACCACCAGCACCAGACCCTGCGCACCCTGCGCCGCTGGAGCCGGGATTCGGGCGTGGGTGTGGTGGCGGTGTTGCACGACCTCAACCTTGCGCTGCGCTATGTCGATCAGGTGTGGGTGCTCGATGGCGGGCACTTGCAGGCCCAGGGCCCGCCCGAGCAGGTGCTCACACCCGCACTTGTGCAGCGGGTCTGGCGGGTGCCGGTGTCTGCGGTGGCCGATGCCGACGGCGTGGCGCAACTGCTGGTGGGCGCGACGCCCTGACCTTTTTGTAAAAATTGAAAGGAGATGGGCATGAACAGAGAACCCAATGCGCCTTTGCTGCGCCGTGTCGGTGAACGGCGACCAACTTTCCCGTTGCCCGATCTTGTGTCCGAGCACGCCGTACTGGCGCGTTGGCTAGGCCAATTGCAGCGCCGCATGGGCGTGTTGCAACACGATCACCGGCAGCAGGTGGCCGTGCTGAAAGCAGATCTGATGCGGCTGCGGGGGCAGACGCTGGTGCTGCGCACCGCCACCTTTTGGGGTCTGAGCGGATTGCTGCTGGCGCCAGCCGACAGAGCTGCGCGCGTCCCAGTGCTGCGCGCGGTGCATCTTGCGTGGCGCGAGGCCAGTGAGGTCATTTGCCAGACCGGCTGTGTTGGGCACGCGCACCCCTGGCGAGACGATCAAGGTTTGTGCCGACAGACCGGGAAGGCATGTCAGCCGGGTGCAGGCGCACAGGCTGAGCCCGACGCTGCAGATTGGCGCGAAGACACGCAGTCGGTGTCGGAGTTACTTCAAGCTGGCACTGTTGTTCTTCCAATTGGTAACGGATGACCCTTTTAATGTGTCACCGCGCACAGGTGATCGGGCCCCATAGCCACCGATCTGCTGTCGAGCGACGGTTCCGCAGAGACATTGCAAACCGCATGCAGACAAGCAAGCAGTGACAGCTTGAGCAGGTCAAATACCCAGTTGTGCCAGTCAAGGGGTTGGAGAGGCAGGACGGGTGAACGCTGCCCGTGGGAACTTGTGAGCGGGCGATCGCAGTGGAGAGCTTTAAAATTCTAGACACCACAAAACTCGATGAATATCGGTTAGCCATCAATAGCAATGGTTCGGTGAAAAATCCACATGCGTATCAGCGCTCTGCATCGGGTTGAGCCGGTGACAGCGGGGGAGCGATTGGCCATCGTCGGTTGGATGGCCAGCTGGGTGAAAAGTCCAACCGAGCGCGAAATCCTCTACGATCTCGACCGTGCCGCTCGTGCCATTTTTGAGGCACAAGGCAAGACGCCTGTGTTTGACCGAGTCCTTAAAGTCAAAAGCAACCTCTATCGTATGTGGGCTGCAGGCTAATGGGTTTATTCTGAATCCTTAACCCGAGTTTCCTCAGAGTGCGAACACTGCTCCAATGCGTGGCTTGAGTTAAGTTTGTCGGTCTTGCAAACGTGGTTTGCCCGTTTTGGTGGCCTATAGGAGCGGCACGGGGGGCGCCGGTCCAGCCGTGCGTCGCCCAAGTCCGAGTCCAAGTCCAACTCTCAAGCCCCTCTTCTGATCGTCCCATCACACGTTCCCCTTCGGTTAAAGCTCGCTAACTCGGGATTTGTGCAAGACGAAATGGGTAGGACCGTGTACCTCGGAAGCTCAGAGCGAGGTTCGCGATATTGGGGCGCAGCTGCTGGGAGATTCAAGTCGTGATCTCAGAAAAAGCCTGTTCTTTTAGCGAGTTTTTCGGTGCGATCCTTGGTCTCATTCGGGTCGATGTCCTGTGTGTTGCCCAAGACCGCCACCCGGTGCGTGGGCAAGGCAATGAATACCGTCGGTGGGACTCACGGCTGATCGGTGTCTCGCCGTCCAACATCTCAACTCACATGCGCTGTTTGGGCGCCAAGCAGGAGCAACAAATCAATGAAGCTGCAACTTGGACTGGAATGGTTCCTCAACCCTGACCACCTGCCGATGATCGCGGGGATAGAGCTGGGCTGGTATCGCGATGCTGGGCTCGGGCTCAAGCTGGTCGTTCCCGACGACCACTACGACAGTCTTGCAGCTAGCGCAGCGGGAGAGATCGCCTTCTCCTGCAACGAGCCGCTGCACATGATCGACGCACCGCGTCCAGGGCTGGCGGCACCAGGCTGCTTCTTTGAGACCGACGGTGGAATCTTGCTGCACCAGCAGGCGGGCTAACGGCTGCTCCAGGGCGGCCCCGTTCGCCTGGCCTCTCCAGTAGCCGGCGGGGTCACCGAAGCGATCGCCATCGAAATACTGGCGCGTTGGTCTGGGCGCCAAGGCGGCACGTTCTCAGCGCCGCAGGTGTCGATTGAAAGCGCAGGTTTCGCCCATCTGCAGAACCTCCAGTCCGGTTACGACGGTGCATGGCTGTGCTTCGCCAACTTTGAAGGCGTGCAAGCCCGGTTGGCTGGGATGGACCTCGCTTTCATCGACAGCGTCCAGGTGGGGCTGCGCAACTTCTCGGCGCTGGAGTTGTTCACCGGTTTGGCGTTCCTGCGCACACACCCCACTGTGGTGGCCAAGGTGTTCGAGTTGGTCGGGCGCGGCGCTGCGTTGTGCCGAGACGATCCAGCCCGCGCAGCGCACCTGTGGTGCACGCATACCGGCGAGTAGGCCAACGATTTGACAGATGCAATCATCGCCGATGCATGTCCGCGCCTGGTTGGGCCAATGGAGCGAAATGCCCCACGCTGGCGGCCGATGTGGGCGCAGTTCGAGGCCATGGGCCTGGCTCGCGTTGACCAGGCCGGCTACGAGGCCCCGTACTCGGTGTAGCGGCGCTGCAAAGCGCTCTTCAGGAAAGATGCTGCTGGGCGCCCCCAGCAGGTCACAGTACCTTACTTCGCTGCTGTCACCGGGGAACTGCAGCACGAGCAATGGAACGCTGGGGAACCGAATAGACCGGCTGGTCTGGTACCGGATCTCGGACTTGGTTGGGTACTTGGGCAAAGATGGCGCTGGGGTATCTGCTTACTTGTCATCGGTTCTGAGTGGGCGCGCAAGTCTGGCTGTGACCCTGCGTTTTTGCCGCAGGCGCGGCGAGTGCCTTGGGTATGCCGCCTTGCGTAGGAGCGGGCTTCGAGGTGCCAACGGGAACGCGTCAATCCGAACGGCACATCGGCTTCATCAATGTTGGCGGCAACAGAGTTGCCGTCAACGACACCTGAACCTAGGTTGACTCCCAATAAGCATCTGGTCGTTGCTCACAATTGCACAGCCGGGCCTCGCGTTTGCTCGAATATAGAACGCAAGATTCGTGGCTGAGTTCACCTGCGACCACATAACCCATAGCACTGGAAGCGCCCAGAGATTAGGGCGTGTCATCAATCAATGCCCCTCAAACTTGAAAACTCAGCGTCAAGGCGCACATAAGCTGGCACGACCAGACGACATGCACTGACCGATGCGCATTGGGCGCGCACCAAACATTTGTTGCCCGGCCAGGCTGGGCAGCTCGGAGTTACCTCGCGGGTCTTCCTTGGCGGTATCTGTTCACCCCCCCTCTTCCCCAGGCCAAAATCTCCCCCTCTAAGTTGCGGCTAAACTTTTCACATGGTTCGTCGCTGCGCCACCGCCCCCCCGATCAAGCCGCCAGCGGTGCTGCCCGATAACGTACTTGCATGCCATGAGCTGATTCAGCAACTGCAGCAGCGCCTGGATGTCTCTACGGAGCGGGTCCGACTGAAATCGCGCAACTCCTCTAAGCCCACATACAGCGATGGCTCAGGCATACCGCCTTGCACCGCCAAAGTTCAAAGTCACAAACGCCTGGGTGGCCAGCCGGGCTACCCAGGCCGCTCTCGTACCCCTCGCCCGAGGACCACCAGCTCACAAGCCAGGTCCTGTACCCGCCACCATCACAACGCACGGCCTGGAGCTGTGTTGTGCAAGCGGGTGAAGACAAACCCAAGCGCCACCAGGTCTTCAAGTTGTTAAGAATCGAGCCCAGCGTGACCAAATACGTGCGCTTGTGGGGTGTCAGCAATGGCTGCGGACAAAAGCACCACAGCGCCCTGCCAGCGGGCGTGCCCAACAGGCAACTGGGCCCACGCGCACTGGCCAGGGTGGGGACGCTGGCCAGGCAGTTCCACCAGAAGCCGCGCAAAGTGCAGGATGTGCTCTCGCACAGCATGGGCACGCACTTTATGGATACGGTCTCGCAGGCTCATGGGCTGGTAAGTCAGGCGTTGGTGGCACCGGTGGTGCAGCTGAGCGCAGAGCTGCAACACGCCCCGATGTGCGCCGCCGATGAGACCCGCCACCAGAGCCACGGGTACGCGGTGTGGCTGTGGGTGCTGGTCGGTGACTGGGGGGCGCGCTTTCGCATCGATCCGTCGTGCGCCCAGCTCGCCCCCAAACTGATACTGGGCGAGCGGCCTGGCTTCAGCACTTTCAGCGACCGTTGCGCGTGCTGCAGCTACCTGCCGATTGAGCAGCGCCAGGTCTGCAGGGCGCACCTGCTGCACGACTTTGAGCGCATCGCAGTGCGCGCAATTCTTGGTGGGCGTGTGGGCCGGCGTCTGCCGGGCTTCGGATGTCTGCTGTTTCGGTGGCGCACAGCGCAAAAGCCGGCGCAGCACTTTGAGTGGCTGCGAAAGCGCATTCAAATTAAGCTGGAATTGCGCAGCACACAGACCCAATGCAGCCGCACGGCCAATACCTGCACGAACCTGATCAGGATATGGCCTGCACCTTGGAGCGGTACGCGCAACCCGATGGTGCCACCGCCCAACAACGCGGCAGAGCGGGCGCTGCGCGACTTTTCGATCAAACGCAAGCTGTCGTACTGCACGCTCTCCAAGCGGGGAACGGACTTCATTGAGACCATCTTCTCAACGGTGCAAACCTGCAAGACGCAAGGGCGCGAGGCCTATGAGTTCGCCACCAAGCGGTGCAGAGTTGGTGCGCCCAGTTGCGGCCCCCCAGCTTTGTGCTCGAACACGCCCACATTCGCCATACCTACATCTGAGGCCAGGCGGGCGGTGCGCCGCTTTACCGTTTTGTGAAGCTTCTGAATGGGAGAACAACAGATACGCAAGCAACACGCTTGGAGCGCCACGCTGGCGCCAAAATGAGTTAGTGCAA
>Ga0209702_10007270_pt1 | contig 13637 bp, 10 predicted proteins | sample FRY01_FD_187210 | JGI IMG/M metagenome (GOLD analysis project Ga0209702, IMG submission 187210) | Freshwater microbial communities from Lake Fryxell liftoff mats and glacier meltwater in Antarctica - FRY-01 (SPAdes) (version 2) | ecosystem: Environmental > Aquatic > Freshwater > Ice > Glacier... | reverse complement strand
TACAGCATCGCTATCGCCGCGACGCTGACTTTGAACGATGTACGCCTGCGGCAATACGACGGGTCCGTCACCTACACCGCCGAGTATTCCGGCACCGGCTCCAACTTCCTCACCGGCGGCAGCGGCGCCGACACGTTCTTCCTCGACCTGCGCGCCCCGGGGCCGGCGACCTGGAGCACGCTCGCGGATTTCGCCGACGGCGACGCGGCGATCTTTTGGGGCGTCAGCGCTGACAGCCACGCGCTGTCATGGGTGGGCGAGGAGGGAGCGCCCGGCCACATGGGGCCCACCCTGCATGCCACAATCCCGAGCCTGCCGAGCGGCGCGCTCACCCTGCCCGGCTACACCCAGGACGACCTGCGGACCGGCCGGCTCGGCGCGCTGTTCGGCATCGAGCCGACGAGCAGCAGCGCCTACATCTTCCTCACCGCCAGTTCACTCGGTTGATCAACGCAGGACCCCGCGACCGGCGTAGCGCGCCACCGCCCCAAGCTCCCGCTCGATGCGGATCAGCCGGTTGTACTTCGCGGTGCGATCGCTGCGCGCCAGGCTGCCGGTTTTGATCTGACCGCAATTCGTCGCCACGGCAAGGTCGGCGATGATGGTGTCCTCGGTCTCGCCCGAGCGGTGGCTCATCACCGCCTTGTAGCCGGCCCGCGCCGCCACCTCCATGGTATCAAGCGTCTCGGACAGCGTGCCGATCTGGTTCACCTTCACCAGGATGGCATTGGCCGTCGCCGACTCGATGCCGCGGATCAACCGCTCCTTGTTGGTCACGAACAGATCGTCGCCGACGATGTTCACCTTCGCGCCAAGTTTTTCCGTGAACAGCTTCCAGCCCGCCCAGTCGTCCTCGGCCAGCGGGTCCTCGATCGAGGCGATCGGATACTTGCCCACCAGCGCCGCGAGATACTCCACCATCCCCGCCGCGTCGAAGCGCTTGCCCTCGCCGTCCAGCCGATATTCGCCGTCATGGAAGAACTCGGTGGCGGCGCAATCCAGCGCGAAGGTCACATCCACCCCCGGCCGGTAGCCGGCCTTCTCCACGGCTTGGGAGATGAAGGCCAGCGCCGCGTCGGCCGAGCCGATATTCGGTGCGAAGCCGCCCTCGTCGCCGACATTGGTGTTGTGCCCGGCATCGTGCAGCTGCTGCTTCAGCGCATGGAAGATCTCCGAGCCCATCCGCACCGCCTCGGCCAGCGTGGCAGCACCCACCGGCTGGACCATGAATTCCTGGATGTCGATCGGGTTGTCGGCATGCTTGCCGCCATTGATGATGTTCATCATCGGCACCGGCAAGGTGCGCGCGAACACGCCGCCGACATAACGGTACAGCGGCAGCCCCACCGCCTCGGCCGCCGCGCGGGCGACCGCCAGCGACACGCCGAGCATCGCATTGGCCCCCAGTCGCGCCTTGTTCGCGGTGCCGTCCAGCGCGATCAGCGCCTCGTCGATCGCCACCTGGTCGGTCGCGTCCATGCCGGCCAGCGCTTCCAGGATCTCCCCTTCCACGTGGCCGATCGCCTTCTGCACGCCCTTGCCGCCGAAGCGCCGCTTGTCGCCGTCGCGCAGTTCCACGGCCTCATGCGCGCCGGTGGAGGCGCCGGAAGGCACCGCGGCGCGGCCAACGGCGCCGCTCTCCAGCACCACCTCCACCTCGATCGTCGGGTTGCCACGGCTGTCGAGGATCTCAAGGGCGGTAATGTCGGCGATTGTGCTCATGTTACCTCGTCCACGACGGTGGCATTGGCGGGTGGCCTAGCAGCATCGGGCGCGTGGCGCCACCGGCGCAGCTCCGGCCAATCTGGGCAGCGCGGCGTGGATCCGCGGCGATTGCGCGGCAGGAGGAACACAGGCGACGGTCAGAGATGCTCGGAGGTTCACTCTGCGGTCGCTCGAAGCCTCAATGTCGGCAATGGTGGAAAGTCGTACGGAAGGCATGCAATCTCAAAAGGAAGATTTCTGCCACGTAGCGCCGCCACTTCCATTTCCATCAGGGCCTCATGCTCGCAATACCGTGCGACGATCTTGAGATACCGCCGCAGCACGAGGATGCTCGGGAACTTCCCTCTCTCCCGCATCCATTCCAGCAGGTCCTTCCCTTGCTTGGAGCTGTTGCAGGAACGACAGGCAAGAATCAGGTTGTCGGCGGAATCCCGGCCGCCTCGTATCTGCGAAATCAAGTGATCAACAGCCAAATTTTCCTTTCCTCCGCAATATGAACACACCTGCTCCGCGGTAAGCTTGATACGCTCGTCATCGAAGATAGAACGCATCGACATTCGGCCGGATTTCAGGCCGGCAAACAACTTGCTTCGAATTATATGGTGCGTCCGCCCATAGACAGGCGCCCCGTCGGCCAGCGCGGCATGCGCTCGTGCCAGATTGGCGTACGACCAGGCGATCGCTTCGCGCACCGTCGAGATCGTGAAAGCCATATGCCACCGCCCTTCCTTCGGATCGACGAGCGAAATGCACAACACTCGTGGCCGATAGCTGGCAGCCATAACAACTTCGACACTCAAGCGTCGCGGGCAGTGGGATTGGATTTTACGCCGCCCGCGCCACCTGGAAGCGCCCGCCGACCTCGCGCGACAGCTCCACGGCTTGGCGCTGCAATTGCCCTGCCGCTTTCACCACGGCCGAACTGGCCTCAGCCGACGCTCAGCAGCTCCACGTCGAACACCAGCGTCGCGTTGGGCGGGATATCGCCGCCGGCGCCGCGCGCGCCATAGCCCATCTCGGGCGGGATGATCAGCGTGCGCTGCCCGCCCACCTTCATGCCGGCGACACCCTGGTCCCAGCCGGCGATCACCCGCCCGGCGCCGAGCGGGAACACGAACGGGTCCGACCGATCGCGCGAGCTGTCGAACTTGCGGCCCTTGTTGTCCGCCGCACCGTCGTCGAACAGCCAGCCGGTGTAGTGCACGGTCACGGTCTCGCCCGCGGTGGCCTCGGCGCCGTCGCCGACGGCATGGTCGATCATCTGCATGGGTTGCTTCCTTGTTGCAATCAGGAGGAATCAGAGGGCCTTGGCCAGCGCGTCGAACGCCATCAGCCGGGCGATCAGCGCCGGCATCTCGCGCAGCTTGATCATGTTCGGCCCGTCGCTGGGTGCGGCGTCGGGGTCAGGATGGGCCTCGATGAACACGGCCGCCACGCCCACCGCCACCGCGGCCCGCGCCAGCACCGGCGCGAACTCGCGCTGCCCGCCAGACGAAGTGCCCTGCCCGCCCGGCTGCTGCACCGAATGCGTTGCGTCAAACACCACGGGATAGCCGGTGCGCGCCATGATCGGCAGGCCGCGCAAATCGGACACCAGCGTGTTGTAGCCGAAGCTGGTGCCGCGCTCGCACAGCAGGATGCGGTGGTTGCCGGTCGACGCGATCTTGGCAGCGACGTTCACCATGTCCCAGGGTGCGAGGAACTGGCCCTTCTTCACGTTTACCGCCGCCCCGCTCTCGCCTGCGGCCAGCAGCAGGTCGGTTTGCCGGCACAGGAAGGCCGGGATCTGCAGCACGTCCACCGCCTGCGCCGCGGGCGCGCAGTGTTCGGGCGCATGCACGTCGGTCAGTACCGGGCAGCCGAAGCGGGCGCGCACCTCGGCCAGGATCGCCAGCCCCTTGTCCATGCCGATGCCGCGCGCGGCGGTGGCGCTGGTGCGGTTGGCCTTGTCGTAGCTGCTTTTGAAGATCAGCCCGATCCCCGCCGCGCGGCACATCTCCACCAGCGCGCCGGCGACCTCCATGGCATGGTCGCGGCTTTCGATCTGGCACGGGCCAGAGATCAGCACCAACGGGCGATCGTTGCCGAACTCCAGCGCGCCGACGCGAACCACGCGTGCGTCAAACAAGGCGCGCCTGCTTCACGGCCGCCTCGATGAAGCTGCGGAACAGCGGGTGCGGCGCGAAGGGCTTGCTGGTCAGTTCCGGATGCGCCTGCACGCCGACGAACCACGGATGGTCCACCCGCTCCACGTTCTCCGGCAGCAGCCCGTCGGGCGACATGCCGGAGAAGCGCAGCCCCGCCGCCTCCAGCTGCGCGCGGTAGTTCACGTTGACCTCGTAGCGATGCCGATGCCGGTCCACCGCCACCGGCACACCATAGATCGCCCGGACCAGCGAGCCCTCGGCCAGCTGCGCCGAATAGGCACCCAGGCGCATCGTGCCGCCCATGTCGCCGCCGGCGTTGCGCCGCTCGACCTGGTTGCCGCGCGCCCATTCGGTCAGCAACCCGACGACCGGCACGTCGCAGGCGCCGAACTCGCTGGAGCTGGCGGTTGGCAGCCCGGCCAGGTGCCGCGCGGTCTCGATCACCGCCATCTGCATGCCGAAGCAGATGCCGAAGAACGGCACGCGCCGCTCGCGCGCAAAGCGCACCGCCTCGATCTTGCCCTCGGTGCCGCGCTCGCCGAACCCGCCCGGCACCAGGATGCCATGCACGCCCTCCAGCCGCTCCACCGTCCCCGGATTCTCGAAGATCTCGCTGTCCACCCAGTCCAGCCGCACCTTCACCCGGTTGGCGATGCCGCCATGGGTCAGCGCCTCGGACAGGCTTTTGTAGCTGTCCAGCAGCGTCGTGTACTTGCCGACGATCGCGATCCGCACCTCCCCGTCGGGCGCGCGCACCACGTCCACGATCTGCTGCCAGCGCGACAGGTCGGGCTCGCTATCGAATGGCAGGCGGAAAAACCGCAGCACCTCCCGGTCCAGCCCCTCGGCGTGGTAGCTGATCGGCACCTGGTAGATCGTGTCGACATCGAGTGCGGCCACCACCGACTCCGGCCGCACGTTGCAGAACAGCGCGATCTTGCGCCGCTCGTTCTGCGGAATCTCCCGGTCGGAGCGGCAGATCAGCATGTTCGGCTGGATGCCGACGCTCAGCAGTTCCTTCACCGAATGCTGCGTCGGCTTGGTCTTCAGCTCGCCGGCGGACGGGATATAGGGCAGCAGGGTCAGGTGCACGAACATCACCCGTTCCGGTCCCAGCTCGTTGCCCAACTGGCGGATCGCCTCGAGGAACGGCAGGCTTTCGATGTCGCCTACCGTGCCGCCGATCTCGATCAGCGCGAAATCGGGCGGACCCTTCTCGGCGTCGTCGAGCTTGCCGGTGATCGCCTCCTTGATCGCATCGGTGATGTGCGGAATCACCTGCACGGTCGCGCCCAGGTAGTCGCCATGGCGTTCGCGCGCGATCACCTCGGAATAGATGCGCCCCGTCGTGGCGTTGTCCGCCCGCGTCGCATGCACCCCGGTGAAACGCTCGTAATGGCCGAGGTCGAGGTCGGTCTCCGCCCCGTCATCGGTCACGAACACCTCGCCGTGCTGCAAAGGGGACATCGTGCCGGGATCGACGTTGAGATAGGGGTCGAGCTTGCGCAGCCGCACGGCATAGCCACGCGCTTGAAGCAGCGCGCCGAGTGCGGCCGAGGCGATGCCCTTGCCCAGGGAGGAGACCACGCCGCCGGTGATGAATACGAACCGCGTCATGGGCAACCACCATAGCGTCGCGCCCGAGTCTGCGGAAACCCGGTCTGCATGAAAAATCCGATCGTGCTGCCCTGCGGTATGCGCAGGGACATGAGAACCTAGTTGGTGGGAACCCGTGGCGCAGAAGCCGGGTCGGCCGGTTGGCTGGAAGCCGGCGGCGCATCCAGCACCGAGGGCCGCACCGCGGTGCCCCGGCTCAGCAGCGCCAGCGACAGCGACAGGGCGAAGAACGCGGTGCCCAGGATGGCCGTGGTGCGGGTCAGCAGGTTGGCGGTGCCGCGCCCCGACATGAAGTTGCCCATGCCCTGGGAGGAGCCGATGCCCAAGCCCCCACCCTCGCTGCGCTGGATCAGCACCACGGCGATGAGCGCCAGAGTCACGAACAGATGCAGGAGGAGCAGGACGGTGGTCATGGTATCCCCAAGGGAGTTGGTCGCAAAGCAGGCCGAGTAGTTGGCCGCCTCGGCCGCACGCCGCGCCTTCTACAGGCTGGCGGCGCGGATGGGAAGCGCACCGCCCGCGCCGCTACGCCCGTGCCGCGCGCGCAATGCCCAGGAAGTCCTCCGCCACCAGGCTCGCCCCCCCCACCAGCGCCCCGCCCACATCCGGCAATGCCAGCAGCGCCGCTGCGTTGGACGGCTTCACCGACCCGCCATACAGGATCTGCACCCTCGCCCCCGCTTCGCCCAGGCGGCCGACCAGCGTGCGGCGGATGTGCGCATGCATCGCCGCGACATCGGCCTCGGTCGGCGTCCGCCCGGTGCCGATCGCCCAGACGGGCTCGTACGCCACCACGCCCCGGAAATCGTCCGGCAGGCTGCCAGCGAGTTGCCCGGCCACCACCGCATCCTGCTCGCCGGCCACGCGCTGCGCCTCGGTCTCACCCACGCAAACGATCGGCACCAGCCCGGCGGCGACCGCAGCTTCCACCTTGGCGCGCACCAGCGCGTCGCTCTCGCCATGGTCGGCACGGCGTTCCGAATGGCCCAGGATCACATGGCTCGCCCCACTGTCGCGCAGCATCGCCGCCGAGATGTCGCCGGTATGCGCACCTGCGGCCTTCGCATGGCAGTCCTGCCCGCCCACCGCCACCGCGCTGCCCAGGAGCCCGTGCGCCGCGGTGCCCACCAGAGTCGCCGGCGGACAGACCAGCAGGTCACAGGGCAGCCCGCCCTCGGCCGCGGCGCGCAGCGCGCTCACCAAGCCGCCAGCCCTGGTCAGCGACCCGTTCATTTTCCAGTTGCCGGCGATCAGCTGGCGCATCCCTGTCCTCCCTCGGGCCTCCCGCGGCCTTGGCGATGGGGTATCGAACCTTCCGCGCCCGCGTTCAACCCCCGCGCATACCCCGCCCGGGTCAGCCCGGCATCTGCCAGCGCCGCAGCGCGTCCATGCCGGCGAGCACCATCGGCTCCAGCCCGTCCACCTTCGCCCGCAGCCCGTCGTAGCGGCCGGCCGCCACGTCGTCCTGGATCGACGCCGCCGCCTCTCCCAGCTGCACCAGCCCCACGGTGCGCGCCGCCCGCGCCACCAGCCGCGCCTGGTGGCCCAGCAGGTCCATCCGCCCGGCGGCGGCCAGGTCGCGCATGTCCTCCAGCTGGCGCAGCGCATCGGCGCTGAACTGGCGCCGCACATCGCCCACCGACCCGGCGCCGATCTCGCCGACCAGCGCCACCAGCCGCGCCGGATCGAAGCCGGGGACCACCCGCCCCGGCTCGGGCAGCGGCTGGGGCAGCGGCGCGGGCACCAGCACGGGCGCGGCGGCCACGCGATCCCCCGTCGGCTCGCCTCCGGCCTCCTCCAGCACCCGCCCGATCGCCGCATCCAGCCGCGCCGCACTGATCGGCTTGGTCTCGAAATGCGTCATCCCGGCCGCCAGGCACCGCTCCTGGTCGGCGGCCATCGCATTGGCGGTCAGCCCGATGATCGGGATCCGCGCCCCCTCCCCCGGCAGCCGGCGGATTGCCTCGGTCGCCGCCAGCCCGTCCATCTCCGGCATCATCACGTCCATCAGCACCAGGTCGAACCCGCCGCGTCGTACCGCGTCCACTGCCTCGCGCCCGTTCTCCACCGCCTCCACGCTATGGCCCATGCGCTCCAGCATGCGGGTGGCAACCAGGCGGTTGGTCGCATTGTCCTCGGCGATCAGGATGCGCCGCGGCGCCGTCCTGGCCACCGGCTCCGCCACCGGCGCACTGCGCGCCACCTCGCTGCGCGGCACGGTCAGCAGCACGTCGAAATGGAACGTGCTGCCCGCGCCCGCCACGCTCTCCACGCCGATCGTGCCGCCCATCCGCTCCACCAGCCGCCGGCAGATCGCCAGCCCCAGCCCGCTGCCGCCGAACCGGCGCGAGATGGAGCTGTCCACCTGGGTGAATTCGGTGAACAGCTTGCCCTGCGCCTCGGGCGCGATGCCGATGCCGGTATCGGCGATCGCGAACCCCAGCCGCACCGCCACCCCCTCGCTGCGCACCAGGCGCACCGAAATCCGCACCGACCCCACGGCGGTGAACTTGATGCCATTGCCGATCAGGTTCAGCAGCACCTGGCGCAACCGGTGCGCGTCGCCCACCGCCCGCGCCGGCACGTCCTCGGCCACGTCCAGTCCAAGGACCAGCCCCTTCGCCGTCGCCTCCGCCGACATCAGCTCAACCGAGTCGCGCAGCACCTCGCGCACGTCGAAGGCCGTCTCCTCCAGCTCCAACCGCCCGGCATCCAGCCGCGAGAAATCCAGGATGTCGTTGATCAGCTGCAGAAGATGCTGGCCCGAGTCCAGGATGATCCGCACATAGTGCTTCTCGGTTGCCGCCAGCGGCATGTCCTGCAGCAGCCCGGCCACCCCGATGATGCCGTTCATCGGGGTGCGGATCTCGTGGCTCATCACCGCCAGGAACTCGCTGCGCGCCCGCCCCGCCGCCTCCGCCGCGTCGCGCGCGGCCGCCAGCGCCCGCTCGTTGCGCCGCCGCTCGGTGATGTCGGTATAGGTCCGCACCGCCCCGCCATCCGGCAGCCGCTCCGTGCGCACCTCCAGCACCACGCCGTTCGGCCGCGTGCGCTCGAAATTGGCGTTCTGCGCCGACAGGTCGCCGATCTCCAGGAACCGCATCACCGAGGCATCCACCCGCCCCGACGGACCGAACTCGTCATTGTCCATCTGCCACTGCACGATGTCCCGGAACGACGGGTTCATCTGCACCAGCTCCGGCGGCAGATCGAGCAACGCCACGGCGCGCTGGTTCATCACCGGCACCTGCCCCTGGGCGTCGATCATCATGATGCCCTGGGTGATGTTCTGCAGCGTCGCCGTCAACGCCTGCTGGGAGGCCAGCAGCCGGTGGTGCTGGCGCTGCACCAACGCGCCAACGCCGGCCACCCCCAGTGTCATCAACAGCCCGGCGCCGATGAACTGCAGCCGGTGGCGGCGGAAGCTGGCGAACACATCGGTGCTCTCGATGCCGATCATCACCACCAGCGGATAGTTGCGCAGCCGCCGCCAGCTGCCGATGCGGTCGACGTCGTCGATGCCCCCCGGCCCGCGGAACGCCCCCTGCGCCTCCGCCCCCGCGGTAATCGGCACCGCCTCGCTCCCGGCATAGGTCTGGCCGATCGCGCCCAGCACTGGCGGCATGCGCGCGCGCACCACGCTGTCGGCCCCCACCACCAGCATCACCGCCTCGCCCACGTCCAGCGCCTCGGTGAAGCGGGTCAGCTCCTCGGCCGCCAGCGTTGCCACGATCGCCCCCAGCCGCGTCCCGTCGGCGGCGACGATGTGCCGCATCACGTTGACCGACCAGCGCCCGCTGGCCCGGCTGCGCAGCGGCGGGCCCAGCAGCAGCCGGTCGTCCGCGCCGGCGCGCAGCCACGCCTGCTCGCTCTCCGCCAGGTCGATCCGCCCGGTGGCGCCAATGCTGCTCGCCCGCGTCTGCCCCTCGCCATCAACCAGCGTCACCTGCACCTGCCGGCGCCCCACCACCGGCCCGCGGCTCAGCGCCACCAGGTCGAACCCGTCGGGATCGCGCAGAAAGCTCTCGCGCAGGAACAACAAGCTCTGGTCCAGCGCCTCGAAGCTGCGCTCCAGGTTCTCGGCGAAGCCATAGGCGGTGTTGCGCGCCTTCTGCATCGCATCGAAGCTGGTCTGCCGGTACTCGCGCAGCAGGTGCACATACACGCTGCCCCAGGTGAGGCAGATTGCCACCCCGATCAGTATGGCAAAGGCATAGGAGGCGCGGAACGGGCTGCGCCGCCGCGGCGCCGGCACGGTGGACCCCAGCGTTCCCGGCACCGAGCCGTTCACGCGCATCCGCCGCCCATCCCCAACGGGACCGGGCTGGGAGGCCTCCGGCCGAGAAGCTGGCGCCGCGGCGTCCGACAAATCCATAACCCCGGTGAGATGCTCCAGGAATAACTTCACGCGAGAGGCAATATCCCCCCATCGGCCCCATCGCGAAAGGCACGACGTCGCGGAAGGCACGAAAACGCCGCTCTCTGGCGGCGCGCGCCGGCCGGCTCAGCGCGGCCCGGCGTTCGCGCCCTTGCCGGCGGCGAAGCGCACCGCCTCCTCGGCCGCGCGGAACAGCGCGCGCGCCTTCTGGCGCGTCTCCTCATACTCGGCCTCCGGGACCGAATCCGCCACCACCCCGGCGCCGGCCTGCACATACATGGTGCCGTCCTTCACCACCGCGGTGCGCAGCCCGATGCAGGTGTCCATCGACCCGTCCGGCGCGAAATAGCCGATGCACCCGGCATAGATGCCGCGCCGCACCGGCTCCAGCTCCTCGATGATCTCCATCGCCCGCACCTTCGGCGCGCCCGACAGCGTGCCGGCCGGGAACCCCGCCACCAGCGCGTCCAACGCCTCCAGCCCCGCCGCCAGCTTGCCCTGCACCTCGGAGGAGATGTGCATCACGTGGCTGAACCGCTCGATGGTGAAGCTTTCCGTCACGCGCACGGTGCCGATCTCGGCCACGCGGCCCACGTCGTTGCGCCCGAGGTCCAGCAGCATCAGGTGCTCGGCCCGCTCCTTCGGGTCGGCCAGCAGCTCCGCCTCCAGCCGCTGGTCCTCCTCGTTGTTCGCCCCCCGCCGGCGCGTGCCGGCCAGCGGGCGGATCGTCACCGCGCCCTCGCGCAGCCGCACCAGGATCTCGGGCGAGGAGCCCACGATCGAAAACCCGCCGAAATCCAGAAAGAACAGGAACGGTGCGGGGTTGATCCGCCGCAGCGCCCGATACAACGAAAACGGCGGCAGCACGAACGGCGCCGAGAAGCGCTGGCTGGCCACCACCTGGAACGCGTCGCCGGCGCGGATGTATTCCTTGCACCGCTCCACGGCTGCCAGGAACTCCTCGCGCGTGAAGGTCGAATCGGGCTCGGCGATCGGCGGCAGCGCCACTGGCGGCGCCCCGTGCGGCAATGGCCGCTCCAGCGCCGCCTCCGCCTCCGCCAACCGCGCCTGCGCCGCCTCCCAGGCCTGCAGCGCCGTCACCGCCGGGCGCGGATAGACCGGGGCGGCCAGGGTCAGCGTGTCGTTCACGTTGTCGAAGATCGCGAACAGGCTCGGGCGCGCCATCTGCCCTTCGGGAATGCCCAGGTCGTCGCGGTTCTTGTCCGGCAGCACCTCCATCAGCCGGACCATGTCGTAGCCCAGATAGCCGATCAGCCCGCCGCACATCGGCGGCAGCCCCTCCGGCACCGCCAGCCGGCTCTCGGCGATAAGCGCGCGCAGGCTTTCCAGCGGCGCCTTCGCCTCGGGCACGAAGGCGAACGGCGCCGCGCGCGCATCGCGGTTCAACTCCGCCCGCCCCGCCCGGCAGCGCCAGATCAGGTCCGGGTCCAGCCCGATGATCGAGTACCGCCCGCGCGACGCCCCGCCCTCCACCGATTCCAGCAGGAAGGTGTTCGGCTTGCCATGCGCCAGCTTCAGGAACGCCGCCACCGGCGTCTCCAGATCCGCGACGCCCTTCGACCACAGCAGCCGCCCGCGCCCCTGCTCGTAGTCGGCGCGGAACTCGGCAAAGCCGGGCGGGGGCGAGGCGTTCATCGGGAACTCTCCGAAGGCGGGATCGGGCTGAACCTAGTCCGGCTGGACGATGCGGTCGACCATGGTCTTGTTCACCTGCGGCCGCGCCCGCGCGCGCAGCCCCGCGGTCACCGCCGCCTGCACGTCGTCGCCGATCGCGCTGCCCAGCGCATCGCGCACCTGGCCATAGCCGATCGGGTCGGCCTCGGGCGTCGCCGGCTGGATCTCGGCCAGCACCGCCACCACGAACCCGTCCGCCGTCTCCACCATGGTCGGCTCACCCGGCTTGAGGTCGAACAACGGCGTCACAAGCTGCAACGGCACCTCCTCCGCCGGCCGCGCCCCGCGGCTGATCTCCGGCAGGCGCACCACCTTCACGTCGGCCACCAGCGCGGCATCGGCCAGGCTCTGCCCGCCGCGGATCGCCTCCAGCATGCGCGCAGCCGCTTCCTCCTGGGTGCGGCGGATCTCCGCCTCGGTCCAGTCCTCCAGCACCGCCTCGGCCACCTCCTCGTACGGGCGCGGCGCGGGCGGCATCACCTCCTCCAGCTCGAAGGCGAAGTAGCCCGACAGAACCCCCGGCCGGCGCGGCGCCTCGATCAGCCGCGGCGGCTCCCCCTTCTGCGCGCGGAACACCGCCTGGATCAGCGCGGCCCGCAACTCGTCGCTGCCCGGGATCGGCGCGGGCGTGCCCTCCGCGGTGCCCCCCCGCGCATCCAGCGTGCCCGACACCCCGGCCAGGCCCAGGTCGCCCGGCATCTCCTCCAGCGGCGCGCCACCGGCCAGCAGGTCGTCCACCTTGTTGGCGCGGTCGTACAGGATGTCGGCCGCCTTGTCGTTGCGCACCTGCACCTCCAGCAGCGGCCGCACCTCCTCAAAGCTGCGCGTCGTGCCGGGCGTAACCTTCGTCACCCGCACCACATGCCAGCCCAGCGCGCTGCGCACCGGCCCGACCACCGCCTCGGCTTGTGCTGCGAAGATCGCCTCGGCCAGCTCCGGTGCCGGGATCTCCCTGCGCACCGCATCCGTCAGCTCCACCGGCGCCGCCCCCTCGGCCCGCGCCGCCTCCTGCATCGCCGCCCAGTCTGCCTCTCCCGCCCAGCGCTCGGCCAGCGCCCGCGCGCGCCCTTCGTCCTGGCTCAGCAGCACCTGCACACTGCGCCGCTCCGGCTGGTTGAGCTCCGCCGACCGCGCCGCATAGACCGCGCGCAGCGACAGCTCGTCCGCCTCGATCCCGGCCGCCAGCCGCTCCGGCGCCAGCACCACGGCACGGATGCGGCGGTATTCCGGGGTGGAAAAGCGGGTGATGTTGTTGGCGTGCCACCGCTCCAGCACCAGGCGCGGCGGCGCGTCCGGTCGCGCAACGCGGTCCAGCCGCAGCTCCACCATCTCCGCCACGCGCTTTTCCTGCTGGAAGGCATAGACCAGCCTCGTCATCACCTCCGGGCTCGCCGCCCCCGCCCGCGCCGTCGCGAGCAATTGTCGCTGGGCGATCTCCTCGCGCATGATGTCCAGGAAGCGCGGCTCGCTCAGCCCGTTGTTGCGCAGCACCGCCTGGAACTGGTTGCGGTCGAACTGACCGCCCGGCCCGGCGAAGGCCGGCGTGTCCCACACCGCTTGGCGCAGCGCCTCGTCGGGCACCACCAGCCCCATCTCCGCCACCGCCGCCGTCACCGCCACCTGGGTGATCAGCCGCTCCAGCGCCTGCGCCGCCACCCCGCGCTTCATCTCCATGGTCGGCTCCACCGCCCCGCCCAGCATGCGCGTCACCTGCGAAAGCTGCCGGCGATAAGCTTCGTTCACCTGGTCCAGCTCGATGCGCTTCGTGCCGACGGTGGCCACCGACAGGTCGGTGCTGCGATTGGTGAACACGTCGCCCACGCCCCAGATCACGAACACGCCGATCAGCGCGACGAAGAACAACTTCGCCGCCCAGGTGCCAAGGAAGGCGCGGAACATGGAGATCATCGGTTCATCCCGGACAGCAACAGGCCCCGCCACGAAGCCCGTGGCAGGGGAATGCGCCCTATGCCAGATCAGCCCCCGGCGCGCAAAAGGAAGCCAGGCCCGCTCCCGGCCACCACCCTACTGCCCGCGGCCGGACACCATCACAGTGAGCGTTCGCAGCATGATCG
>Ga0209702_10007265_pt1 | contig 13650 bp, 10 predicted proteins | sample FRY01_FD_187210 | JGI IMG/M metagenome (GOLD analysis project Ga0209702, IMG submission 187210) | Freshwater microbial communities from Lake Fryxell liftoff mats and glacier meltwater in Antarctica - FRY-01 (SPAdes) (version 2) | ecosystem: Environmental > Aquatic > Freshwater > Ice > Glacier... | reverse complement strand
GGAGTTTTCTTTTACGAGAAACATCTCATCCATAACACTTAGCGATAACGTCTTTACGCATGGCAGAGATAGTTTCTCTGGCGATCATCTTACTTCCGATACCTGCTTGGATGGGGATAGAAAACATGTGTTTGGGGATGAGTTCTTTGAGTTTTTCACAGACATTTCTTCCGTGGTAATAGGCCTTCTCATCGTGGACAATCCAACTGAGCGCTTCGATACGTTCATTGTTGATAAAGATGTCCAGTTTCAATAATTTTCCTGGTTCATAGGATTTAAACTCATAGTTCATGGTTGCGTATCATTTGGTGGCAGATTTGAGCTTATCATAAAAATCGATAAGGATCTCTCCCATAGGCATCTTATATTTCCAGACTACTCTACTCGCGTCTATATAGTCCATACTTGTTAAACTTCCTCTGTAATCTTGGCAAAGTTCCATGATATTACCAGCATATTCTTCTGGTCATACTACTTCGACATCGGCGATAGGTTCATAGATTTCATCGATGAGTCACTGTTCTATCATATCACTTCCTGATCTTACGACAAGTCGTGGTTTGAAGATGTCTCTGTATTTGTCGATGAGTTGTGCTTCGTTGAAGTTCTTATATTCTTCTGGATTTACTCCTGCCATATGCAGGACATGAACATGGAGTCAGGATTGGATAAGACTTGGGAGGTTTCATCAAGATTTGATACTTTCTATGGTGAAGTTTCTTACTTTGACCAGATAGACGACAGTCGGGATAGTAAATATCGTATCCATAGCAAATTCTCTTCGGAGTCTTTCTTTGATGATATCCATATGAAGCATTCACAAAAATCAACAACGGAACCCAAATCCTAGTGCGGCACTATCCTCTATCGTATATTCTATCGCACTATCGTTGAGCGATAGTTTTTCCAATGAATCTTTGAGTTTGTCGTATTCACTTGTATCTATGGGATATATACCAGCATAGACGTATGGTTTGGTCTTTTTGAATCATGGAATTACCCAAGATTTGAGTTTAGCATCCTCTCCTGCTTGTTTTTTATAGCTATAATCTCCGATAATAGTATCTCCGATCTGTGCATCTCTTACTGATTTTTCCCCTGTGATGATATAACCGATTTGTCCCGCGTTGAGTGTAGGATCTGCGACATAGTTAGGCGCAAAATGTCCCACTTCTGTTGGTCTAATATCGTTATGTGAATAGATAAGATGGACTGGCATATCTTTGACTATCTGTCCTGAGAGTACTTTGATATAGGATACTACTCATTTGTAGGGATCATAGACGGAGTCGAAGATGAGTGCTCTGGTGAGATTTGGGAAATTTTGTCATGCTAAACTTGATTCAGCATCTATAGATCTCGGCTCGGAAGTCGGAATAACATCCTTGTTTCCTGGATTCTTCGCTTCGCTCAGAATGACACTTGATCGAAATTTCTTGCTATGTTTGGCGAAAAATGACAAAGGATCTTCGATTCTTTGTATAATAGCATCCAAAACAAGTTCGACGTTTTGCCCTGTTTTTCCCGATACGGCAATAATATCTTCACGATCGATACCGATAAGATGCTCGAGTTCTTTGGCAACTCTTTCGGGATTGGCAGCAGGGAGATCGATTTTATTTAATACAGGAATAATATCTAATCACTGATCAACTGCTTGGTATAATACAGACAATGTCTGTGCTTGGATTCATTGACTTGCATCGACGAGCAAAACAACTCCTTCTACTGCTGCTAGAGAACGAGAAACTTCATATTGAAAATCCACATGTCATGGTGTATCGATGAGGTTTAGTTCATGTCATTTCCATTGCATGCGTGCTGGAGTCAGTTTGATAGTTATACCACGCTCTTGTTCCAAATCCATACGGTCAAGTACCTGCTCTTTATCTGATTTTCTAATAGTTCCGGTCATCTCTAACATACGGTCTGCGAGTGTGCTTTTTCCGTGGTCGATATGTGCGATAATACAAAAGTTACGTATATTACTCATTAACTACTCTTTAATTAAAGTTTTTCATTTATCGGTTTTTTCAAGAATCTAGTGATTTAGTTGAAATATACAAGCGAATGCTTGCAACTATTTGCGAAATCTATACAAGGTAGAAAATATATTGTTTATTTTATATGTTTATCTATGTCTTTATATTTTGTAACCTGAAATACGAAGAAGTTTACTGAAGCAAAGTTGCTTTTTCCTGATTTGGAACAATGGGATATAGATCTTCCAGAGATACAAAGTTTGGACTCTCAAGAGATTGTTCGTTATAAGTTAGATGCTGCACTTACATTCTCCCCTACTCTTCTTTCTCAATGAGGGAGTATTATAGTAGAAGATACATCGTTGGTGTTTGATGCATGGAATGGGTTGCCTGGACCTTTGGTGAAGTGGTATTTGCAGAGTGTTGGTGGGTCTGGTATGTGGCAGATGTTGCAAAGTTTCCCCAACAAAAAAGCACAAGCTATCTGTACAATCGGCTATAGTGATGGTGAACATGTCGAATTTTTTCAGTGAATAACAGAATGAATTGCTGTTGAACCAATATGATCGTTTGATTTTGGTCGAGATGCATTGTTTTTGCCCGATGGTTGTGAAAAAACTTTTGGACAGATGACTAAAGAAGAAAAAAATGCTGTGAGTCATAGAGGGAAAGCGTTGGAATTGTTGAGGGATTTTTTGATAGACTAAATATGCTTAATCACCCATTTGATAACTTCTTGTAGTGTTTCTTCGTTGATAGGATTTTCGTATTTTTGGAGGACGTGATTTATTTTATGCGCTTCGTATCCCAGTGATTTGAGTGTTGCTACAATCTTTTTCAATAATTTTTCGTCAATAGAAAGTTTTATTAGATCATCTTGTTTGATAGTATCTTTGAGTTCTAAGAGAATTTTTTTGGCTGATTTTGGTCCAATGCCTGGTATATTTTGAAAAAATTTCACGTTGAGGTCTTTGATGGCTTCTTGGATGTCTTTTTGGGGAATTTGTGCTATATGAAATGCTGTTTTTGGCCCAATACCGTTGATTTTGAGAAGGTTTTCAAAGATTTCTTTCTGATCGTGTGTGTCAAAAGCATAATAACGGATGGTTTTGTTGTTATCGTCGATGTGTGGGTGGAGAAACAAGGTTACTTCGTTGTTTGCACTCCTGGCAATGACGGGTTTTTGGTAGTGGATTTGGAGGCCGTTGTGGTCATTGATGATGTATGTTTTGTCTCCAAATTGTGTAATCTTTCAGTGAAAATAGTGGAACATCGTATTGTTTATGATATAAAATTTTCTTATTGTATACTCTTGTATTTATTTGTTATAGCTTTGTAAAGAGATTGTTTTTCGGCTTGCTATGCTTATTTGCATACATATGATGTATGTATTTATATTTATTTGTATATTGTATGGAAAAAGATTGGTTGATGATTTCTTTTTGGGGCAACCCCATAGGGAACTATATACTTGCTGGATGAGTATTTGTATTTTTTGCTATATTTTTTTTTGTTTTACATAGATATATATTTGTTCGAGCTGATACTGCAATAAAAAAATATAAAGGTAGTCGTCAAGCTAGTTATGCTATAGGTCATGCATTTCTCTCTATCCCCTCTTATGTATTGGTTATATTTGCTTTCTATGTCGCTCTTCAGTTTATTGTTTTACCTAACCAACTTTGATCCTTGATTGTGTCTGCATTTATTGTATTTATTGTTTTTTGGGCTAGTAGTGTTTTGAGTACTTTTTTTATGGCGCTTATAACAAAATTCAATAATGGAAAAGATGAAAAATCCTTGGATATGACAAAAAATGTTGTTAGACTTACTATAAAAGTCATCATACGAATAACAGCAGTCTTACTTATTTTGATGAATTTGGGGATTGAAATCACTCCTTTGTTAGCAAGTTTATGAATTGGATGAGTAGCAGTTGCTTTTGCTCTACAAAATATCTTACAGGACGTTTTTGCCTCATTTTCTATATTTCTCGAAAGACCTTTTTCTATCGGAGATTTTGTGGTTATTTCGGATATAAAGTGAACAGTGAAGCATATTAGTTTCAAATCTACGTATATACAAGCACTTGAATGACAATTGGTTGTTGTGCCCAACAAAGAAGTCATGAATACAAATATTCAAAATTATGGTGCTATGAAAAGAAGATGGAATAAACAAACTATTTGAGTTTTATATGAAACTCCTCTGGATAAGCTTGACACCATTCCCCAAATTATAAAGGAAGAAATAGATCGTATTGTAGATATTTCCTTTCATAGAGCTCATATAAAAGAACTTAATGCCTATAGTATTGATATAGAATTTGCATATTATATTGAGTCAAAAGAACTTGTATTTTTCCTTGATAAAAATCAGGAACTTCTTATATCTATATTGAGAAGGTTCGCTGATGAATGAATTGGTATAGCTTATCCAACCCAGCTTATTTATACTCAATGAGCAAAATAACAAAAAATCAGAGTCCATCACTGAACTCTGACAACTAAACTACTTGGTTTGCTCTACTACACAAATATATTATACACTTTTTTTTATAAATGTCAAATAATTTGTCATAAAATAGATAATTTGCCAATATTTGCGAGAGATGTCGCTTTTTACCGTTTATTTTGACATGCCATATGCAAGCTATTCAGAAACAACTATGGGAAAAACTACAGGAAGATATACAAGAGCTTAGTCCTGGACTACAGTTACTCTTGGAAAAGTGATTGGCCACCAATAGTATTACTGAAGAAGATATCTTAGCTGAAGTTGATGACTTGGATGCTAAGATTAAAATGTTAGAAAAACTTTATGATCTTTCTGATAAACTCAGTATTAGAGTTATAACAATTGAAGAAAATCTTGAACAAGACGTTAAAGAACTAAAGAAAGAGAAAAGATTGGGAAAAATAGAACTCTATGAAACGAAACATCGTAGTAATGACAAACAGTTTAAGGACTTTATTAAGCTCTATTTTAATGATATTTCTCAGATTCCACTTCTCACAGGAGAAGAAGAGAGAGATCTATCCAGACGTATCAAGAAAGGTGATGAAGATGCTAAAAGAAAACTTATAGAATCAAATTTGAGGCTTGTTATTAGTATTGCAAAAAGATTTTTTTGATCAAGATTGAGTTTCTCTGACCTTATTCAAGAAGGTAACGTTTGACTTATTAAGGCGATCGAAAAATTTGATCCAGATAAAGAATTTAAATTCTCAACGTATGCTACTTGGTGGATAAAACAATCTATTACTAAAGCTATAGCTGATATGGGAAAACATGTAAGAATTCCCGTTCATCTTATTGATGAAATCAACTCGTATAACAAAACTTATCAAGAATTGTTTCAAAAACTTTGAAGAGAACCAACTTCTAAAGAAATCGCTACAAAACTCAATTTTCCTATCAAAAAAGTTAAAAAACTTGAAGAAGTTATCTTTGGTAATGTCTCATTGGATAGTGAGGTGGGAGATGAAGGAAGGGATACGTTGGCTGATCTTCTTGAAGATAGCAACACACTCAGGCCAGATCAATTTGCAGAAAAAAATGCTCTAACCAACAATCTTGATGCGATTCTTGCTATGCTTGATGATAGAGAAGCGAAGATTATTAAAATGAGATATGGTATTGATGGTCCAAAATATACGTTGGAACAAGTAGGTGAAGAATTTGATGTGACCAGAGAGAGGGTTAGACAAATTGAACAAAAGGTTGTACAGAAGCTTAAAGAGCATCATGGGTTGCAAAAAATGCTTGGGATTGAAGATGATATAGAAAAGCTCAAATACAGAAAAGAAGATATAAAGAAAAAATGAAGAAAAAAAGTGGCGCCTATTGATGAAGATGTTGATTTGTATGAAGAAGACCTATCAAGTGTTGAAGATGATGATGAAGATTATGATCCGTTTGTGTTTAAGGAAGATGAAGAATAAAAAAATAGTTGCAAGTTATACGCTGAAAACTACAAGTAATAGATATTTATTCTTATTTTGTGTCTATGAGTACTATAACAAATGATCTAAATGAAGAACAGTATGATGCGTCGCATATTACCATCCTTGAATGATTGGAACCGGTAAGAAAGAGACCATGAATGTATATTGGTTCGACGGATATCAAATGATTGCATCATACAATACAAGAAATCGTCGATAATGCTGTGGATGAAGCACTTGCTGGGCATTGTAGCGCTATCACGACTATTCTTCACAAAGACTGAACAGTAACTGTTCATGATAATGGAAGATGAATACCTGTAGATATTCACCCAAAAACAGGAAAATCTGCCCTTGAAATGGTATTTACTGTTTTGCATGCAGGAGGTAAATTTGAAAAATCTGCATATAAAATCTCTGGATGATTGCATGGAGTTGGAGCATCAGTAGTAAATGCATTGGCTGATTGGCTTGAAGTAACTGTGCATAAAAACGGGAAAAAATATTTTCAAAGATATGAAAGAGGTATACCACAAGGACAAGTAAAAGAAATAGGAGAAACGACTATTAATGGAACATCTGTTACATGGATGCCTGATGGAAGCATTTTTGAGGTTGTTGAATTTGTTGAATCAACCGAAATGATGAGGATGAAGCATGGTGCATACCTCACACCAGGTGTAGCATTTACACTTATTAATGAAAATACCAACTACCATCAAAGATTTTGTTACAACGGAGGTATCAGAACGTGGTTACACAGACTTGTGGGTGAGCAACAACGTATAGGTTCACAACATTATGTTAATGAAGAAGGAAAAGACTGTGCGTTGGAAGTAGCATTCCAGTTTGTTAATAGTATGAATGATAATACGATATCATTTGTAAACAATATCCCGACACCAGATGATGGAACACATGTATTATGATTTAAATCTGCATTGTTGACTGTTATTAATACGTTCGCAAAAGAAAAATGACTTATTCATAAGAAAATAGGTGAATTTCAATATAGTGATATCACTGATGGATTGTATGCTATCGTAACAGTAAAGATACCAGAACCACAATTTCAAGGACAAACGAAGGGAAGATTATGAAATAGTTATGTAAGAAATGTTGTAGAAAAAATCATGACAGATTATCTTACAACCTATTTCACTGACAATGAAGAAGAATTTAAAGCAATATTTGAAAAGATCGATCTTGCTGCAAGAGCAAGACTTGCTGCTAAACTAGCAAAAGAGACTGTCTTGAGAAAAAATGTCCTTCTTGGTGGAGTTTTGCCTGGTAAATTGGCTGATTGTGCACAGAAAAAAGCTGCAGGTACTGAATTGTATATTGTAGAGGGAGATAGTGCTGGATGATCTGCAAAACAAGGTCGTAACAGTGAATATCAAGCGATACTACCGTTGAGAGGTAAGATATTGAACACAGAGCAAGCAGTTATTCAAAAAATATTGGCTAATACTGAAGTTAGATCATTGATTACGGCTATTGGAGCTGGTATCAAAGATGCCTATGAACATGAAAATATTAGATATGAAAAAATTATCATCATGACGGATGCCGATGTGGATGGAGCACATATCAGAACATTGCTCTTAACTTTCTTTTTCCGTTATATGAGACCATTGATTACTAATGAAAACTTGTATGTTGCTTGTCCTCCAATTTATAAACTTAACCAGGGGAAGAGAGAAATGTATATCTATCCACCTATAGATGATCTTGAGTCTGTTATGAAGAAAAATGATTTTGATCCAGCAAAGACGGATGTGCAAAGATATAAAGGACTCGGAGAGATGAATGCTGATCAATTGTGGGAAACGACGATGGATCCTACAAAAAGAAAATTATTTAAAGTAACTGTCGGTGATGCTGAAGAAGCTGATAGATTGTTTAGAATATTGATGGGAGAAGATGTACCAAGTAGAAAGCACTTCATCATGACACATGCGAAAAATGTAAGAGACTTGGATGTCTAGTATCATTTATTTTATAATGTAATATACATAAAAATCCCACAGATGTGGGATTTTTATATAATAGAATTATGTATATTAATATCAAATATTTGTGTTTCCTACTCTATAGTCAGATATGATCATTTCATAGTTTTGTTGTGCATATTGATCTACTTTTATATCAGATCAAAATCTTATTCCTGATGCAAGATATAATTCATTTCTCCCATTTCTTCGGAGATTGAATAGTGTCAGTGTTTTTTCTATACTGTTAAGGTTTACTTCAGAAGTTGTTTGTCATCGGAATGGATTGCTTCCTCCTCTTTTTACAAAACCAACGAGTTCATCTGATGACATTTTATCAGCATCTCTTCTCGCAGCGGTAAATGGCAATAGCTGTGCGCTGAAGCTAACTACTCATTCACTTGTTACTTCAACTGTGATACCTGCTTTTCATCCTCGTTGGTTATAGATAGATTTGCCTGCTATACTGTATGGAAATACGATACTGTAGTTGGTAAATTCTGTATCTATTTTTACTGGATTGGATTCATCAATATCTATACCATCGATTTTTATTGTCGATGAAACTGCGACATCTTCTCTCATTCATCCTCCCATTGGCATAGGATAATATCATCCATTGTTATACTTAGATACGATAGTCGGTTCTCCAAGTGCACTAAATACTTTATTTCCCATCTTTCCTGATAGCATAAATGTCTTAGCAAACTGGAGTGCTTGTTGATCAGTCAATGATGTAGTGTTTTGTCGATTGGTAGTTGGTTTATTTCCCCACAATGAACATGCTCTAAAATCAAAATTGTATTCATATTCTCCTTGTGCATATCCAATAGAGAGAAGTTGATGTCAGATATTTTGTCCCAATCACATTGCTTCTAGAACGGCTTTACCATTGCATTTTACTTCGATAATAAGACTTGGTTGTGCTAATATATCTTTGGCTGTTTTTTCATCAAACTTGTAACTTACCGTTGGATAAACAGGCTGTACTCGTTTATCTTCCTGTCCATCTGTAATAGGCATTTGCATAATGGGTTGCATATTGTCTGCAGGGAGAACTTTTGGGTAATCTGATGCTGTGCTGTATCCTATAATAAGGAGAGCAACTAAGGCTACGGTACCGACTGTTTTTTGCATGGTTTTGTATCAAAAATAAAAACGTTTACTCTAGGTATATATTCTATAGCTAAAGGAAAGCAAGTAGTTGTTTGTCTATATTTTTTGATTTTTTATAATTACTTTTCCAATCTTATCTCAGCTCCTAGCGCATTAAATTGTGCAACGAGGTCTGGATATCTTCTGAAGAGAGAGTCGCATTCGAGTAGTGTACTTTCTCATTTTGTTGCTAAAGCAGCAAGCATCATTGCATAACTTGCTTGGATGATATCTGAACATACCATAGTTGCTGGTTTAAACTCTGTAGGGCCGTAGGTGACTATTTTGGTAGGATCTGCCATCACAGTGATCGCTTTCATCTTAGCGAGTTGTTGGATGAAGAAAAAACTATATTCATAGAAAATATTGCGGAACATCATAGATCATTGTGCTTTGAGTGCTAATATTGCTAGCGTATGGACTAAGTCAGCAGGAAATAGTGGTCGTTGGAGAGCGCTTATTTCGTAGAGATCTCATTTGAGTGTTTTTGCACACGTGAGTTTTTGGTTTTTGGGGACAAATATTTGATCTTTTTCATGATCTACTTCGACATGTATTCAGAGTTTTTTGTATACTTGGAGTATCATGCCCATGTGGCGAGTAACTGCATGTGTAATAGTTAATTCTCCTCCAGTGAGAACTGCCGCCGCGATGAATCCACCGACATCCAAATGGTCAGAATCACAGGTCCATTCTCCTCCACTAAGTTTTTCAACACCGATGATTTCGAGTTTATTGGATCAGATACCAGTGATGTTTGCTCATAGACTATTGAGGAAGTGGCAGAGTTCTTGGGTATGAGGTTCGCATGCTGCATTGTATATTGTTGTTTTACCAGGAACTCTAGAAGCAAGAAGAATAAGGTTTTCTGTCCCTGTTACCGATGGAAATCGTTGTCGTACTTCGGTGGCTTTTAATCAACCATTGGTTGTGAGGAAATAGGTTCCGTCTTGGTGTTTGTATGTAGCTCCCAATGTGATCATATTTTCGATCAACGCATCTAGTGGACGAGTACCGAGTTTACATCCTTGTGGGGTGGGCATCGTTGCTTTACCAAAACGCACGAGCAATGGTCACATAAACATAACAGATGCCTTCATTTTGTCCGATAATTCTGCATCGATGATGTGATTGTGTACTTTTGCACAATTGATTTTGACGCTACTATTGTTGTTGAAAACTTCTACTTGTCATCCAAGAAGTTCAAGTATTTGGAGCATATATTTTACATCACTACTCATAGGAACATTGTGTATGATGACATCTTCGTCTGTGAGTAATGCTGCTGGGATAAGTTTGATGATAGTGTTTTTGTTGGCAACAGGTTTTACTGTGCCATGGAGAGCTTTACCACCGTTAATGATGAGCTTTGACATATATATTTGTAGAAGCATAAAAGTATATTATGTTTCTCTATTTGTATTCTTTTACTCTTATTTATCAATAGACTTGTTGGTCGTAGGATTTTTCTGATAAGACGTTGATTCTGCTGGATGGATAAGCGGAGATGATGTTTTGTTTACTTATTGCACACGTGTTTAGATAGAATGTTTTTGGTGCGAGTCTTGCATATCTTTCTGTATATCTTTGATCGGGATGTATGGTCGGAATAGGGAGTTGTAGTTTTACATATATAGCCAGTTCTATTCCAACAATCTTAAATCATCTGCCTGTTTGTGTACATTGTATGATAGCAGCTAAAAGTTCTTGTGTGTTGTTGCTTGCTTGTCCCTCTCATACTATTGTAGGATTGTAATTGTCGATGGATTTTGGTGTATATCATGATCCATTGTATGAGAATATCAGTGAGCATTGTGCAAAAATAAACTAAAATAAACTATCTTGTTGTGGGAGTTGTCGTTTGTTCTTGAGTTCTTTAAGTGGCCTTTCTATGGATTGAAATCCATGGTCTTTGAGGAGAATCTTTTCGTAGAGTGGAAAATTGCAGTCAAATTTGATGGTTTCTAGTGGTTCTTGTGCAAGAGCTGTGATATCATAGAGTTTTACCATTGATTTTCCATGATTTGCGATACTTCTACATTCTTGTAACTTGGAACGAAGATCTTCGGACATTTCAGGAAGATGATCGTAGATATTTTCTATGGTTTGATATTTTTCTATAAGTGTTTGTGCTCTTTTTGGTCAGATGCCAGGAACTCAAGGAATATTGTCCGAGCTGTCGCCAATTAAGGTAAGATAATCCAGCATATGCTCAGGATGAAATCTATATTCGTGGATAAATGATGCTTTGGTGGTATCAATGCCTTTCATTGCATCTTTGCAGATGACGTTATCATCGATGAGTTGTTTGAGATCTTTGTCTGATGATACGATAATAATCTGCATGTCTTTCTCTTTTTTATATTTTCTTGCATAGGTTGCGATGATATCATCAGCTTCAAATCAAGGTATCTGTAAACTAGGAATATGGAGTTGTGCGACGATTTCTTGGGTATAAGGTATTTGTCTTTTGAGATCTGGATCTGCTTCTGGTCTGTTGGCTTTATAGGTTGCATCCATATCATGACGGAGTGTTTTGGTTGGAGCATCTCGTGCTATCACCAGATAATCTGGTTTGTCCATAAAAAGTTTTATCATCATACGCATAAATCAGTACGCAACATTGACGTTGAACCCATCACTATTGGTCATATAGGGAAAAGCGTGATATGCTCTGAAAAGAAAACCTGATCCGTCGAGTATGTAGAGTTTTTTCATATACTATTGTGATAATAAATCTATCCCCTATATTTCTCGACTTCGTTACACTTCGCTCGAAATGATAGCATCCGTAAAACGGTCAACGACGGATTGTTTTGGGTATACTTTTCTGTATAGTTATTACAAGTTTTTTACTCAAGTATTGGTATTTTTATGCAAAAACTATCTCTTAGCTCTCCCGAAGCAATGTTTGATCTTGGGCAGACATTGGCTGAGTCGCATAAGGTGTTGTTCTTGGAAGGAGCATTGGGTGCTGGGAAAACGATTTTGATTAAGTGATTTGCTGCTGGATTGGGGATCGATGCAAATAGAGTAAATAGTCCGACTTATACGTATATACAGGATTACGATAATAAATTGTTACATATCGATATGTATAATATCAGTAGTTTTGATCAACTGGTGGAGAAAGGTATCGCTGAGCTAGTCCATGATTATGACTATATTGCTATCGAATGGCCGAAATTTATTGACGAGCTTTGACTATCAGGAGTACTTGTACAGATAGAAAAAAAAGATGGAGATGTTAGGGAAATAATCATTAATGATTAATGTCCTTGGAAAAGTGTGCATTCATGATATCAATACAATCCCTGGAAAAACTCAAAACCCAGCCCCTCAAAACAATCACCACACTGCACCGCACACGATCGCCGTCAGATTTCATTTTCTTCTTCTTGCTATGAATACGATTTTTACTCCTTGTATATCAGATAGACTCGATATCGTCATCAGTCACGATCAGTCCCTTAGTATCGCATTTACCCGCTATCTTATAACCAAAAGATTGGTCTGGATCAATGGGAGATATTGTCGTAAACCATCTGTTCAAGTGAGTCCTAAGGATATCATCACCATCATCCAAAAAGAAAGAAATTTGGATCCAGCAGTCTTGATAGATGCTCCAGATATTGATATACCGGTGATTTTTGCGCATTCTGATTATCTCGTGATCCACAAACCCAAAGGCGTCCTGACTCATCCTACCACTATCAAGAATACGACCAATCCAAGTGTTACTGGATTTTTGTATCACTATACACGCAAACACTTGCCAACGCATCATCACTTCGTGAGATCAAGTATCGTCCATAGATTGGATAGAGATACTGACTGACCGATGGTTGTCGCTCTGACAGAAAAATGATTGTTCCATTTTCGTGCGTTATTTACCCAAAAATCTGATGCAATCACGATCCAAGACAAAGAAATGGTCTTGCTCACCAAAAAATATCATGCACGTGTGCTACGAACTCCTGAACGTCAAAATTGGCTGGAGTCCAAAGTGTATCCTCGATATCATACGTCGGCAGTCAGACCAAAGATACCAGATGTACCCCCAAAAGACTGAACGACTAAGCTGTGTGGGTGGCATCGTGTATGAGATGACATAATGCTCGAGTGTGAAATCCTGACGTGAAGGACGCATCAGATCAGATACCACTGTGCAGAATGGAATATGCCCATTATTGGAGATACTTTATACAATCCTGATGAGTTTGATGTCAATGACGGATCGACGATTTGTTTGTCAGCGGTCTATCTTTCGTTTGTGGATACAGATGGCGTGGTGAGAGAGTGGAGTACGATATAGATGAAAAAAATAAACGCTGATACGGTTGAACAATCTATGTAATAGCACCAAAGAGATGAGTTGGTGACTGATCACATACAATAACCTTGGTATAAAAAAAGATTAAGAGTTTTTTTGCTCTTAATCTTTTTTGTTTATAGAGATTTAGAAGAAGTCCATACTGGTCATTAACTGTTCAAATTGACTTAAGTAATAGGTAGACATTTTTTGTTCACAATTACCTTCATCATCATCAACCAGTTTGATAATGACGAGGAAGT
>Ga0209702_10007262_pt1 | contig 13658 bp, 15 predicted proteins | sample FRY01_FD_187210 | JGI IMG/M metagenome (GOLD analysis project Ga0209702, IMG submission 187210) | Freshwater microbial communities from Lake Fryxell liftoff mats and glacier meltwater in Antarctica - FRY-01 (SPAdes) (version 2) | ecosystem: Environmental > Aquatic > Freshwater > Ice > Glacier... | reverse complement strand
GACTTAATACTGACCGTTTTGGAAAAACTAGTAGAATCAATTGATATTGAATATATTACCTGCCAAATAATATCAAATATTGAAGATTTTGGATTAATAACAAATACTCATGAATTTAAATATCAAGCTGTTGCATAAAACTACTCTGGTGCGAAACTTGAGTTAATAATACTTTTCTAATAAACAAAACTACAAATCAAATAGTCAAAGCAACAGTTTATGATATCAGTGGTAAAAAGTTGCGAAGCCATTCACTTGAAAACAATTTGTCAAATATTGATGTAAAAGATTTAAAATCAGGTCTATATATTATATTTTTTGAAAGTGAAACAGGAGAACGAGTTAGTAAAAAGTTTATAAAGCAATAACATGGTACAACCTTTTCAGTCCCTACAGCTATCGGGACTGAAAAGGTAGATTGTCAATCAATAACATCAAAACCACAGTAGGGAACCAAAACTTTAGGTATTTTAATCCCTTCTGGTGTCTGGTAATTTTCCAAAATTCCTGCCAGTACCCTTGGCAACGCCAAAGCGCTTCCGTTTAAGGTGTGTGCAAGTCTGTTTTTACCGTTTTCATCTTTAAAACGCAACTTGAGTCGATTTGTTTGAAAGGTTTCAAAATTAGACACCGATGAAATTTCCAGCCAGCGGTCTTGTGCTGTGGAGAAAACTTCAAAATCATAGGTTAACGCCGACGCAAAACCAAGATCGCCACCACAAAGACGTAAAATGCGGTAAGGAAGTTGTAATTCATCCAGGATTTCTTTGACGTGATCTACCATACCGTCCAGTGCAGCATAAGAATTATCAGGGTGTTCAATGCGAACAATCTCCACTTTGTCAAACTGGTGCAAGCGGTTCAGTCCACGCACGTGTGCGCCATAACTCCCGGCTTCCCTTCTAAAACAAGGCGTGTATCCTGTACATAAAACAGGCAAGGAAGTATGTGGCAAAAGTTCATCCCGGAACATATTGGTCACAGGCACTTCTGCTGTGGGAATAAGGTATAAATTGTCTTCGGTCACAAAATACATTTGCCCCTCTTTATCCGGCAATTGCCCAGTACCAAAACCGGATGCTTCATTCACCAGATGTGGCACCTGATATTCTGTGTAACCGGCAGCGGTATTTTTATCCAAAAAGTAACTTATCAAAGCACGTTGCAACCGCGCCCCTTTTCCTTTATACACGGGAAATCCGGCACCGGTGATTTTATTACCCAGCTCAAAATCGATGATGTCATATTTTTTGGCAAGTTCCCAATGCGGCAATGCGCCTTCAGCGAGTTTGGGGATATCGCCTTTACGGAAAACTTCTTCATTATCTTCTTCAGAAACACCGGCAGGAACAAGAGCATTAGGGATATTAGGTATTAAATAAAGTAACTGTTGCAGTTTATCGACCGTAGTTTGGAGGGAATCGCCCAGCTCTTTGGAAATGTCTTTTAATTTCCCGGTTTTTTCTTTTAGGATAGTTGCTTTTTGATTTTCCCCTTTTTTAAAAAATTCACCTATTTCTTTCGAAAGTTTATTGGATTCTGCTAGGGTGGTATCCATTTTTGCTTGAATGGATCTTCGGTCTTCATCTGCCTGCAAAATTTGGTCGAAAAGTTCTTTTGCATCAAAATTTCTTTTTTGCAAAGCAGCATTATAAGCGTCTTTATTTTCTCTGATGTCAGTTACTTGTAACATGGTTTGGTTTTTTGGAAAGGCAAATTTAGTGAAATAGAAGGAAAGCAATGGTTTTTTGATTTGATAAATTCTTTCCTTGGGGAATGAAATGTTCTAGCTTAACCCAAAATATTTAAAATGCTTATATTTATTATTATAACTTATCATTATTATGGATTTTGCAGAGAGAAAATACAGATTTATTGAACAATTTATGAAAATTAAAAACTCAAAAAAATTAAAAAGATTTGAAGAGCTTTTAATTGCCGAAACATCGAAGGAAACTACGATTGTTGCCTATTCAGCAGAAGGAGAGCCTATCACAAAAGAGGAATATGTCAAAATGATTCTACTTGCTGACGAATCAATAAATTTAGGGAAATTTACGGCAATCGATGACCTAGAAAAAGAGGTACAAGACTGGTAAAATGACAGAAAAGAATATTTCTGTTTTATGGTCTGACGAAGCAAAAAAGGATTTGAAATCCATTTTTGACTGGATTGTTGAAGTTACTCAATCACGTCAAGGAGCCATAAATGTTAGAACTGATATCCTTAAAAAGAGCAAGGAAATTGTCTATACAGAACAATATTAAGTGGATGAGTATTTAGGAGAGCCATTTAGAAGAATGGTTGTCAGGCATTATAAAATAATTTATAAATTTCAAAGCCCAGAAGAAATTAGAATCCTGAAAATATTTGATACCCACCAAAGTCCTTTAAAGCTTAAAAAATAAATTCAGATTGGTTTATTACAACCCCTCAGGAGCCGGCATCAACCAATCGTGATGTGTATACGGATCCCATTTTTCTGCAGCTAGATCTACGTTTGGGTTTGTAAATTGCTGCATAGGCTTGCGATTTACACTTACCCGCGAATCAAAATAAACGGCTACATCTATGCCTTCTTCGGCATATTGTTTTTTGAGGCGTTGTGCATATTGCCACATGAAATCTGGTTTTGTGGCAAAAGAATTTTGTTGCTTTTTACTTATTGCCGTATAAATATTAATGCGTGTAGTATTACAAGTTTTCTTATCGACCACATTTACTTTTACAGAACCCGATTTTGTGCGTAGCATCATGCGCCAGCTAAGACGATGGCCTTCTTCAGTCCATAACACATTGTCTTCAATAAACCAGTGCCTTAAAGGAAGGGCTATTTGAATGATAAAATAAATGGAAAAAATTGCGAGGAGTGGTTTTTTGTAGGATGGCACTTTGATTTCCCCTTTATCATAAAATAATTTTTTTGGCAAAAACCGTTTCTTAATGAGCTGTGGCGAAAAGAAAAACAAGGCAAATGCAATAGACATATATGGGAATATACCAATTTGAAAAACAATGGAGTTGAATAAATGAAAGAAAATAGAAATAATAAAAAACGGCATCCTGGTTTTTTTCCAAAGTAGCAAAGGAACTATTAACAAATCAAATAAAATACCGGTGTATGCAATGGACCAATGCACCCAGTCGAGTTGCAATATACCTCCAATGCCCCAGTAATTTACTTTACTCGCCATTAGTATTTTTGCCATCGATGCATCTAACCAGTCCGGGTAAATTTTTGCAACAGATGCATAGGTATACACAATCCAGACTTGTAAAATTAAAACCAGCAAACACCACCTAGGCATGGAAGGGGATTTTATTTTCGGGTTTTTCCACACATCTATGGAAAACCAGCGGTGTGCCGGAAGTATACTCATAAACAAAAGCAACAATACCAGCAGATAATAATGGTTGTTGTATGCAGATTTTTGCATCAGATATACGCACGTCCACATCAGGGTATAACAAATTATACTGAAACGATATCTATAGCCTATCATCACCAGAAAACCAAAAATACCCATTAAAGCAAAATAGAAATACATGCCGTTGCCGGGAAGGGGTTGTATCCACTCAAAACCTATGAAGCTAAATGTAAATTCAGGTTCCACTAGCATTCTTCTTACCCAGCCGGTTGCGATAGCGCCAAAAGCTTCCATAGTAATAAGAAACCCAAAAACTACCCTGAAAATGACGAGACCGCTGTTGTCTATATGTTTAAATAAAAATTTATCCATCGTGGAGTTTTTCCAAATACGATTTTGCAAAAGCTTCATCTTCTCTAATAGCTTCCCGAAGCGTTTCCAGGGAATCAAATTTTTCTTCGTCGCGTATTTTCACCAGCATTTCAATCTGAAGTTGCCGGTTATATAAGTCTTTATTTGTGTCCAGAAAGAAAGTTTCAATGGTTCTTGAGGTTCCGCCCACAGTGGGGTTAGTGCCAATACTCATCAAACCAAAAGTGCGTTTGTTATCTATAAAAGCCTGAACGACATACACCCCATTTTTTGGAATGATTTTATAAGGCTCCTTTATCTGCAGATTTGCGGTGGGATAGGTAATGGTTTTGCCAATGCCTCTGCCTTTTACTATTTTGCCATTGAGCATGAAAGGATAGCCCAGATAGTTATTTGCTTTCTCAATGTCCCCTTCTTCCAGTGCTTTTCTGACTTTTGTGGAACTTACTGAAACTTCATCCAGTTGTTGTGCTGTGATTTCTTCCACTTCAAAACCATATGTTTTGCCGAAGGTTTTCAAATCGTCAATATTGGCAGTTCTGTCTTTTCCAAAACGGTGGTCATAGCCAATAATAATCTTTTTAGCGCGGAGTTTATTTACGAGTATATCCCGAACAAATTCCAAAGCAGAGAGTTTGGAGAATTGAGTGGTGAAGGGATGAATAATTAAATGGCCAAGATCTGTTTCAGAGAAAATAGTTTCCCGCTCTTTTATGGTATTGATAAGTTTAATATCTGAATCTTTTTGCAACACCATTCTGGGATGTGGAAAAAAAGTAAGTATTACAGAGTCTAAATCGTGCCTTCGGGCACTTTCAGTCAGTCTTTTTAGAATTTCCTTGTGGCCAATATGCACACCGTCAAAAGTTCCGATAGTAACCACAGAACCCCTGTCGTTATTGTATGTGTTTATGGAATGGTGAACTTTCAATTGGGTTGTTATTTTCCGTTATACAAATTCATTGTGTTTGTGATACCTGCAAGACCAAAAGATTTTATTATTTCCACAGATATATCCATTCTCTCCCGCAGTTTTGCTTCTTCTTCGGGTTCCCATTCGCCCAAAACAAAATCTACCTGGCTTCTTCTTCCAAATTCATTATCTATGCCAAAGCGAAACCGGTTGTAATTAGTGGTCCCCAATTGTGCCTGAATGTCTTTTAAACCATTGTGTCCGCCGTCGCTGCCTTTGGTCTTAATGCGCAGCGTTCCGAAAGGTAAGTTTAAATCATCAGTAAGTATAAATATATTTTCCAACGGAATTTTCTCTTTGTCCAGCCAGTAATAAACCGCTTTTCCACTGAGGTTCATAAAAGTACTGGGTTTTAAGAGTATAAAGCTTCTTCCTTTGAGTTTATAGGTGGTTATATCACCTAGTCTGGCAGGGGTAAAAACGAGATCTTCTTTTCCGGCAAAGTGATCCAGAATTTTGAAACCAATGTTGTGTCGGGTGTTTTCGTATTTAGGGCCAATATTTCCGAGGCCAACGATTAGAAATTTTTTCATGGGATCTGTTTCCTCAGGAACGGTGTGTTTTTTAGGTGCTAAAAGTCTGCCAAAAAATGAAAGCATTGCTATAATTTTGGTAAAAATAAAAAAAAACATCCCGATTATACGTCGGGATGCTTATTAAATTATTGAAGTGGTTAATACCACTTCATGGGAAAAGAAACAGGGTCTATTCTGTAGCTTGTGCTTCTTCTTTTGTTTCTCCTTCAGCAGTTGCGCCTTCAGCACCTTCTTCTCTTTCTTCTGCTTCTTCCTCAACATCTGCAACAGCAACACGTGAAGTTCTAACCTGTGCAACAACAGTGTTATCAGGGTGCATAATTTTAAAGTTGTCTACTTTTAAAGCAGTAACATATAATTTGCTTCCTATTTTTAGTTCTGTGATATCTGCCTCGATAAAATCCGGAAGATCAGCAGGAAGAGCGCGCACTTTTAATTTTCTTCTTGGAACGCGTAAAACACCACCATTTCTAACACCACGTGAATTTCCGACAGTTCTTACAGGAATTTCCATAGTGATTTCCTTATCATTAAAAATTTGATAGAAATCTATGTGGATAATTCTGTCTGTTACCGGGTGGTATTGAATGTCCTGAAGGATAGCGTTGATTTTGCCTGTACCTTCCACATTTATTACAACTGTGTGTACATCTGGAGTATACACCAAGTCTTTAAATGCCATTTCTTCTGCTGAAAAGTGAACTGGGTTTTCTCCTCCGTATACTACGCAAGGTACCATTCCAGCATTACGTAAGGCCTTAGTAGCTACTTTGCCCACGCTTTCTCTTTGAGATCCTTTGATTGTAATTGATTTCATTATTTTTTGTTTTTTAAGGTTTCGGTGATACGCCCTTTTATCATCGGTGCCTTAATATTAAATTTATGGTTTGGGCGTTTTATTTTTATGATTTAACAATTTTCCTTTAGCTGAATGCAGTCAAAACTACATTAAAAATTTAGAGCTTATTGATCTGTTTGTGTTAACACTAACCATTACATCAGCAAATAGTTTGGCACAAGAGATTACCCTTATTTTTTTACTTTCCCGCTTCAGCGGAATAGAATCTGTAACTATTAATTCCACCAATTTTGAATTTTCTATACGTTCATAAGCATTCCCCGAAAGGATGGCGTGTGTACAAATTGCCCTTACACTTAACGCACCTCTTTCCATCATTAAATCTGCTGCGGTGGTAAGCGTTCCTGCGGTATCTACCATATCATCTGCTAAAACCACATTCTTTCCGGTCACATCGCCTATGAGTTCCATATGCGAAATTATATTTGCTTTTTCCCTTTGTTTGTAACATATTACCACATCGCTTTCCAAAAATTTAGAATAGGCGTAGGCTCTTTTAGAACCTCCCATATCCGGGGATGCGATGGTTAAATTGTCCAGGTTCAAGCTTCTCAAATAAGGCAGAAATATGGTAGATGCAAATAAATGATCTACCGGTTTTTCAAAAAAGCCCTGTATTTGATCTGCGTGCAAATCCATGGTTATAATGCGCGTGGCACCTGCTGTTTCCAGCATCTTAGCAACCAGTTTTGCTGCAATGGGAACCCTGGGTTTATCTTTTCTGTCTTGTCTTGCCCATCCAAAATAGGGCATAACTGCTGTTATATGTCTTGCTGAGGCGCGCTTTGCAGCGTCAATCATGAGCAACATTTCCATTAAGTGGTCACTGTTGGGAAATGTGGAACCAATCAAAAATACACGACTACCGCGAACAGATTCCTCAAAAGAAGGCTGGAACTCGCCATCACTGTAATGGGAAGTGATTACGTTGCCTAAATCACTGCCAAAATGCTTGGCTATTTCAGTTGCTAATACCACGCTTTGCGAACAGGCAAATAATTTTGGTTCCGGGATTAAGTCTGGCATTGGGTAATGTGTTGTAAAATAGTTGATTAGTTGCACTTTTTCAAAGCGAGGTGCAAATTTAGAAAATAATTTCAATCCCGGAAGTATATTTGCCGCTTATTTAGTGTTTAAAAGAAAATATTTTATAATTTTGTCATCCTTAATAGTTCAAAGTTCAAAGTTCAAAGTTCAATGTTCAAAGAGAAAATAACAAAACCACACAGGTCTTTTAAGTTGATATATTCTGAAATAGTTTCAGACCGAAAAGAAGCTAGAATAAGAGAAAAATATTGGAAGTCTGGTATAGGAAAAGAAAAACTGCGGAAATTACGGGATAAAATATAATTTTGCAATTATTAGCTCAAGTGGCGGAATTGGTAGACGCGCTGGATTCAAAATCCTGTGTCCTAGGACGTGTGGGTTCGATTCCCACCTTGAGTACTTGTAAAAACCTTCAACTTTTGTTGGAGGTTTTTTTGTTTTTAGCAATAAATTTTAATTCTTTAAAATAATTCCCATATAAAGGGACTAATATTTTAACAACTATTACTAACTTTGATTTTGTATCAAAATCCCTCCAAAGAGAATGAATGAATTTTGGTTTTACTTTAAAATGGGCCTTGACCAGGTAATCAATTGGCAAAACTATGCGCATATATTGTTTATCATCTTATTGGCGGTTGCTTATCAATTTAATGCTTGGAAGCGGTTGCTACTTCTAATTACATTATTTACACTGGGACATTTGTTGTCTGTTTTAATGGTTTCTTATGGAGTTATACGGGTAAGCTTGGGTATGGTAGGGTTTCTTATTGCTTTTGTTATACTGTTCACCGCACTGTTTAATATTTTCACTGCCGGAAAAGAAAAGCACCGCGAGAAAATAGGACTTCTATTTGCCCTATCCATATTTCTTGGGCTATTAAAAGGGCTGGAGTTTGCGCAACAGTTCATAAATGTAATTGGTCAAAAGAGTAAAATACTGCCTTTGCTGGAAGTAGCTTTAGGGGTGGAATCCGGTCAGATAATTGTTGCAGTGATTGTTTTGATTTTAGGGGTGATCGTCCAGACTCTTTTTAGATTTAATAGAAGGGATTGGGTGTTGGTTATTTCTTCCATTGTGTTTGGATTGGCTATCCCTATGTTGATAAGAAACTGGATTTTTTGACCGGAACCTTTGGTAAATTTTTAACGTATAAACGCCTGTATTCGTGTAACAAAACTTTATCTTCGCAGTTGTAGTTAGACCCTATTCAATGCGTTAAACTATACTATCTCAATAAAAGAATGCCGCAAAAGAAACAGCTTAAGTATGATATAGCCTATATGCGAATGGCCGCAGAATGGGGTAAACTCTCTCATTGTATTCGCAAGCAAGTAGGCGCAATAATTGTCAAGGATAAAATGATTATTTCTGACGGTTATAATGGCACACCTTCCGGATTTGAAAACTATTGTGAAGATGAAAACGGGTACACTAAATGGTATGTGCTTCATGCAGAAGCAAACGCTATTCTGAAAGTAGCTTCTTCTACGCAATCCTGTAAAGGGGCAACACTCTATATCACGATGTCCCCTTGTAAAGAGTGTAGTAAATTAATTCATCAGGCTGGCATAATTCGTGTAGTGTATCATTTTGCATATAAAGATGATTCAGGTTTGGAATTCTTAGAGAGAGCCGGCGTCCAATTAACTTATTTGCCCAATCTGGAATAATACATGGGTTATCAAAAAAAATATTTACCGCTCCTTATTAGCATTGCTGTTGCAATGGGTATTTTTCTTGGTGCGAAGTTAAATTTTGGCGATACCACTGAAAAAATATTTTCTACAAATTCCAAAAAAGACAAACTCAACAGGCTAATTGATTATATCGATTATGAATATGTCGATATAATCAATACAGACAGTATTGTGGATGTTACCGTAAACGGTATCCTTAAAAATTTAGATCCGCACTCTATATATATTCCTGAGCGTGATTATGAGTCTTTAGCAGATGATATGCGAGGCAAGTTCTTGGGTATCGGCGTTAGTTTTTACATTTACAATGATACGGTGTCTGTAATTTCTGCCATTGAGGGAGGTCCTGCAAACAGGGCAGGAATACGAGGCGGAGACCGCATTTTATATGCCAATGAAAAACCGTTGTTTGGCGTAAACAGTGACAGGGATACCATCACTTCTACATTAAAAGGGCCATTAAATTCCAAAGTAAACCTTAAAGTATTAAGAAGAGGTGTAAGCAAATTATTAGATTTCAGGCTTACGCGAAAAGCAGTCCCTATAGTTAGTGTGGACGCTTCTTACAAAATAAATGAAAGCCTGGGTTACATTAAAGTAAACCGCTTTGCCGAGACTACGTATGACGAATTTAAAGGACAACTGGAAATTTTAGTTAAACAAGGCATTACTTCTTTAATTCTGGATCTTAGAAACAACCCCGGAGGGTATGTGTTTGCCGCAGAAAAAATGGCAGATGAGTTTTTGAAAAGAGGGGATTTAATTTTAATGACCAAAAATAAAACCGGTGTAACCGAAAATTCCGTTGCAAAACGGCGGGGACTTTTTGAAAATGGACAGGTTTATGTTTTAGTGAACGAAAATGCAGCTTCAGCAAGCGAGATAGTTGCAGGGGCATTACAAGATAATGACAGGGGACTTATTGTGGGAAGAAGAACTTATGGAAAAGGCCTTGTACAACGTGAAATGTCATTGGGCGACGGAAGCGCAGTGCGATTAACCGTAGCAAGATATTATACCCCTACAGGTAGGTCTATTCAGCGCCCTTATGCAAATGGGGACAGAAGTTACTTTAGTGATTACCAGAATAGATATAAAAATGGCGAACTAATAAGTGCAGAAAGTATTTCTGTAAATGACTCTTTGCGATTTGTGACCCCAAAAGGTAAAGTGGTCTACGGCGGCGGAGGTATTATTCCCGATATTTTTATTCCAAAAGATACCAGCGAAGAAAATGAAACCCTCAGTTATATCTTAAGATCCGGGTTTTTGAGTTATTTTGTTTTTGAACAATTAGACAAAAACAGGAGCATTTTTAGAGGGATCAATGCGCAAGATTTCATGAGCAGTTATGAAGTTGATGAGGCTTTATTAAATGAATTTTTAGAATATTCCAGATTGAACGAAACTACCTTGGATTTAAAAGGATATGAGATAGTTTTAAAGAAATATTTAAAAGCCACGATTGCACAACAACTTTTTGGTCCCAATTATTTTGAGCAAATTATCAATCAAAATGACCCAATGATTGAAAAAGTTTTGGAACTGGAAGCAGAAAACTAACCGGTTTATTTGTTGCCTTTTATTCTTTGATCTATTTTTTTGGAAGTGTGTAAAATAACCAATAAAAGTAGTGCGCAAATACAACCCACAATAGATATCAAAGCAACAGAACTGTCCTTTCCGAATAAATTACTAAAGTCTAAAACAGTACTATTATAAGCAATTAACCCTACTGCGATAATTGCTAAAACAATGGTGAAGATTTTCATTTTTTTGGATTTAATTATTCAAACAATCCCATAATATTAGAGGCAAAAAGTTTTACTGCAATAGCAAGTAAAATTACCCCAAATATTTTTCGGATAACCCCTATCCCGTTTTTCCCCAAAACCCTTTCAATTTTTCCGGACGATTTCAGAACAAGGTATACAAAGATACTATTAATTACAATGGCGACAATGATATTTATAACCTCATATTCTGCCCTAAGGGCGAGCAAAGTGGTCATTGTTCCGGCTCCTGCAATAAGTGGAAATGCGATGGGCACAATAGATGCGGTTTCCGGGGTGTCATCTTTGTAAAGTTTGATGCCTAAGATCATTTCAATTGCCAGGAAGAAAATTACAAAAGCGCCTGCAACTGCAAAGGAGTTTACGTCGATTCCTATTAAGTTTAAAATTTCTTTTCCCACAAAAAGAAATACCACCATTAATATAGCAGCAACAATAGTGGCTTTTTCACTTTGTACGTGACCTACTTTTTTTTGCAGATCAACAATGATGGGTATACTGCCTATGATATCAATCACCGCAAATAAAATCATCGTAGCCGTAAACATTTCTTTCCAATCGAATCCCCACATAGGTAAATAGGTAATGGTTAATGGTTCCCTTCGACTTCCAGCCTTTGGCGGGCACGGCGCTCAGGGACCGGTTAATTGTTAATAGAAATGAGTTGATTCGTTATTTCGCTCATTTAAAATACTAATTACTGAACACTGTCGCTGAACACTGAACACTTTCGTTCCTGCGGATCGTTGACAGTTTATGGTTTACTTTTTTAGAGGTTGCAAAATTAGTTAGAAGAATAGCATTTTCAGGTATAAAATTACTAATGTTTTCTTAAATAAAATATCAAAAAATCTACGCTATCTTTGCGGCATGTTTCAAATAGGAAAAACCATAGTATCTGAAGACCTTATTGAGAAGGATTTTGTGTGTAATTTAGGCGCATGTAAAGGCGAATGCTGTATTGCGGGAGAGGCTGGGGCACCTTTAGAAAAGGACGAAGTTCAGATTCTTGAGGAAATTTATAACGAGGTGAAGCCTTTTCTTCGCCCCGAAGGTATTGCAGCGATTGAAGAACAAGGCACTTCTATTGTAAGTGATCTTGGTGATTTGGAAACGCCGCTTGTCCATGGTGCAGAATGTGCTTATGTAACATTTACTGAAAAGGGAATCGCCAGTTGCGGGATTGAAGATGCTTACAATGCAGGTAAGGTTAACTTCAGAAAGCCTGTTTCCTGCCATTTATATCCTGTGCGTGTGGAAAAATACAGTTCGTTTTCAGCGGTAAATTACCATAAATGGCTTATTTGCGATGATGCTTGTGTTTTGGGCAAAGAACTTCAGGTGCCGGTTTATAAATTTGTCAAAGAGGCTTTGATAAGAAAGTTTGGTGAGGATTGGTACCAAGAAGTGGAACAAGTAGCCCAAAACCTAAACTTAGAAGCTAAGCAAAAATAAACTGCACTTCAGTTCCTGCCGGATTTCCTTTTTCATCCTTTAAATCTGTAAATTCAAAACTGTAATGGAGACCATGTTTTTGATTGAAATAGGAGATGCGTTCCTCGGTCAATTTTAATCCAAATGAATCTTTTTTATAGGTTCTTTTGCTTTAACAGCCGGGATGCTTCCCTACCTATACCATTGTCTTTTAAGGAAAGTTTTATTATCCCATTTTCTTCATATACTAGAATTTCAATTTTCTTTTCTTTTTCACTTAACATTAAGCCGTGCCAGATTGCATTTTCTACAAAAGGCTGAAGCAAAAGTGGTGGCACCTTTAAGGATGCAATTGAAATAGTACTGTCTTTATCTACAATATACTGAATATCCTCTTCAAATCGTATATTTTCAATACTCATATAAAGTGAGATAATTTCCAGTTCTTCTTCCAAGCTATGACTTTCTATGCGGGAACTCTCCAGAATTTTACGAATTAATTTTGAAAATTTGTTAAGGTAATAAACAGCTTCTTCCTTTTTATTTTCGATTAGAAACACTTTTATGGAATTAAGAGCATTAAAAATAAAATGAGGATTCATCTGGCTTTGCAATGAGGCCAGGTGCAAAACTTGAATTTCGTTGTCAAAAGCCGCTTTTAATTTAGCTATGCGTTCTTCTTCGGCCTGTTTGGAAATTAATTTTATCTCTTTTTCCTTCTTTATAAGTTCCTGTTCCAGTTTTTTATTTTGTTGGGTTTTTATGATTTCATTTTCTGTTAACTGGTTAAGATATTTCATTTGCAGGTTTAATTTATCTACAATAACCTCTCTTTGTTTTATGGATAAGGCATAAGTAAAAAGTAAATTTTCTACCAGAAGGGAGATGTAAAAAATATAGTAATATTTGTTTATTGCTTCAACACCCTTGTCCATAGTAATCAAGGCTACAGTAATTGCCGCAAAAGATATAATCAGCATTCCTAAAAGGATATAATGCTTTACCCGGTCTTCAATTTTTACTATTAAAAAGATAGAATATATGGTCAATAAAAAATATATTGGCATAAACACATAAAAGTAAAAACCTCTAAGAACTACATACCCATCAAAGGTATACCTGCCTATTACCAAAAGTGAAAAAATACCAGTTAAAATAAATACATACCGGTATACGTATTTATAAAAAGTGGGATGCCTGGATTTAAACTGCAGGATTTCCAATACAAAAAGGGCAAAAAATACATAGCTTAAAAACTGTAAAGGAAAATGTAAATGTTGAAAGATAGCATATTGGGAATGGACAGCTTCTTCAAAAAAAACATTTCTTATATATTTTAAAATATTGACGGCATTTACCAGTGCATAAATACTGTAAAACAGAAAAAAACGATCCCTCGCTTTAAAAAAGATAATTAAATGACTCAAGTTTCGCACCCACTGTTTAGAGGCTTTGATTGATAATAAATAGCATGAAAACCAAGGTTAACCCTTGGTTTTACTGTATCTTTAGGTTACCACACATAAAGTACAAAACATGCTACAACACGAAGATATTGCAAAAATCCAAGAATT
>Ga0209702_10007250_pt1 | contig 13678 bp, 5 predicted proteins | sample FRY01_FD_187210 | JGI IMG/M metagenome (GOLD analysis project Ga0209702, IMG submission 187210) | Freshwater microbial communities from Lake Fryxell liftoff mats and glacier meltwater in Antarctica - FRY-01 (SPAdes) (version 2) | ecosystem: Environmental > Aquatic > Freshwater > Ice > Glacier... | reverse complement strand
CGATTCTGGACATCGGCGAGATTGTGCTGCACCGCCCCAGCGAAGAGAACGTCTATATCGCCGTGACCGGCGGTGTGGTGGAAGTGCGCCCGGACAAAGTGATTGTCCTGGCCCGCTCTGCGGAACGCGCCGATGAGATCGACGTGTCACGGGCCGAGGCTGCTCTGCGCTTGGCGGAAGAGTCCCACCAGAACCGGCCCGCCGGGGAGCGTCGCCCGGTGGAATTGGCTCTGCGCCGCAGCCAGGTGCGCCTGAAGGTGGCCCAGCGCCGGCGTCAACGGCGGCCCGGCATGGGCCATCACGACGACGAGTAGATGCAGGATAGAAAATGAAGCCGGTTCCCTGACGGGAACTGGCTTTTTCTGTCTCCGCGCTGAAAAACAGAACACGGATTACGGAATTCACGGATTGTCATTTTCATCCCCAGTTGTGTATCCGCACACGAGGAACTAATCAACCACTCAACTTGGGTGAGTCGCGGTCCGTCAATTTCCATTTGTAACTTCTTCCAGCCGCACACCGGCGTAGCCCTTGCGCGTTGCGCTCAACCGCCACACAAAGGACGCATTTGGATCGCCCTGGCTGGCAGTCACGACAAAGTAATCATCCCCTACCTCAGAAACATACAAGAGTGCATCGCTATAGGGTGTCAGATGAACCAAAAACTCGCTTTCAACGGTCTCCAGAAAAATGGGATCGAGCTGGATGCGAGCAGTTCCCACCTCTAATTTGCCCATCCCCTCGTCGCTGAAAAGGACTTCAGGCGACTCAACAGCATAGAGCTTGCGGGTGCCGTAGGACTCTGTTTCGACAATGGCGGGCTTGGCTCCGCTTGCCCGTAATTCCCCCCGTACCCAGAGATTGCCGTCAGGATCGACACTCATTTGCGGAGAACCTTTACCTCCGCCAAATACCAAAGAGCGGCCAGTTCCCCAATTGATGAACATATTTCCTGTATTCACGCTGTCGCCAGGCATATGTATTTGGGCATAGCCTTTAGCTCCGTGCCCGTTGACATTACCGATAGTTGCATTGAAGATAGTTGCATTGAAGACACCCTCTATATTTTTGAAGTGCATCGCCAAATTACCGCCTAGCGACACATTTCCATTTTCATCTGTCACAACTGGACTAAAGTTTAATTTGTTCGGAGAGATACTCCCATCCGGCACCGTCAACGCCTGCACCGCAAAGGGCACGCTGCCCAACTGCACCCGCGGAGACATCTCGTCGTCGGTGCCCACAGTAATGCCCAGAAAGAGAGTGCTATTGCCCGTAATCACCACCTGGGCAATCGGCGTCAGGCTGCCCAGCATCACATTGAACAGCCCGTCACTGACCTGCACACCGTTGGGTCCCGTCCACTGCTCAGTCCACAGGGCCGCGCCGCCACTGGACCCGCTGTAGAGACGGAAACTCATATTCAGCGTCTCGGTCAATGGGTTGCCCGCGCTGTCGGCCAGACGGCCCTGGTAGGCGATTGTGCCGGTGGATGTGCCGGCGCTGGGCGCGCCCAGCGTCAACGCGCCGGCGTTCTGCGCCCAGAGCAGACCGATGACAACGACCAGTGTAAAAAGGACGGTGCCGGGGGTGGGCAGCCATTTCCCCCTAATCGACAGCCGGGGTGCAGTCTGGGTGGCCGCTTTTTCCCGTGCTTCCCACCACTCAGCCAGGACAAGCAGAAGACTTTTTCGTTGAGACATTGCAGAGTATTCCTTTCCATCTGAATTATCAGGGTGATGTGTAAGCTATCCAGGAGGCTGTTGTGCCATAAACTTTTGTTCCAGCCCATGTATGAAAAACCACATCGAATCCACTCGTAGTAACATTTGTGGCCGAAACTACAATTCTGTCAGAATCTCCAGCAGAATCCGTATGAGAAATGCTGACAACGACAGCAGGAGTCTGTGTAAACGGCTTGGCAAAAGTTTGACTCACGACAAAACTCCGTGGACCACTGCCCAAATGCAATGACCATCCAGGGCCATTCATATCTGCTGCAATACGTCCGCTCTGGATTTGTACCGAACTCATTGAAAATCCGAGCTTCTCCTCAGTGACTGCTCCATTTGCCAATTTCGCTGTTGTGATACTCCCGTCCGGTGGTATTAAACTCACATCCGCCGCCAATTTCGCCGCCGTAATACTCCCATCGGGCACTGTCAACGCCTGCACGGCAAAGGGCACGCTCCCCAACTGCACGCGCGGACTCATTTCGTCGTCCGTGCCCACAGTAATCCCCAGAAAGAGGGTGCTGTTGCCCGTAATCAGACTCTGGGCAATCGGCGTCAGGCTGCCCAACATCACATTGAACAGCCCGTCGCTGACCTGCACGCCATTGGGTCCGGTCCACTGCTCAGTCCACAGGGCCGCGCCGCCGCTTGCCCCGCTGTAGAGCCGAAAACTCATATTGAGTATCTCTGTCAATGGGTTGCCCGCGCTGTCGGCCAGACGGCCCTGGTAGGCGATTGTGCCGGTGGATGTGCCGGCGCTGGGCGCGCCCAGTGTCAGCGCGCCGGCGTTCTGCGCCCAGAGCAGACCGATGACAACGACCAGTGTAAAAAGGACGGTGCCGGGGGTGGGCAGCCATTTCCCCCTAATCGACAGCCGGGGTGCAGTCTGGGTGGCCGCTTTTTCCCGTGCTTCCCACCACTCAGCCAGGACAAGCAGAAGACTTTTTCGTTGAGACATTGCAGAGTATTCCTTTCCATCTGAATTATCAGGGTGATGTGTAAGCTATCCAGGAGGCTGTTGTGCCATAAACTTTTGTTCCAGCCCATGTATGAAAAACCACATCGAATCCACTCGTAGTAACATTTGTGGCCGAAACTACAATTCTGTCAGAATCTCCAGCAGAATCCGTATGAGAAATGCTGACAACGACAGCAGGAGTCTGTGTAAACGGCTTGGCAAAAGTTTGACTCACGACAAAACTCCGTGGACCACTGCCCAAATGCAATGACCATCCAGGGCCATTCATATCTGCTGCAATACGTCCGCTCTGGATTTGTACCGAACTCATTGAAAATCCGAGCTTCTCCTCAGTGACTGCTCCATTTGCCAATTTCGCTGTTGTGATACTCCCGTCCGGTGGTATTAAACTCACATCCGCCGCCAATTTCGCCGCCGTAATACTCCCATCGGGCACTGTCAACGCCTGCACGGCAAAGGGCACGCTCCCCAACTGCACGCGCGGACTCATTTCGTCGTCCGTGCCCACAGTAATCCCCAGAAAGAGGGTGCTGTTGCCCGTAATCAGACTCTGGGCAATCGGCGTCAGGCTGCCCAACATCACATTGAACAGCCCGTCGCTGACCTGCACGCCATTGGGTCCGGTCCACTGCTCAGTCCACAGGGCCGCGCCGCCGCTTGCCCCGCTGTAGAGCCGAAAACTCATATTGAGTATCTCTGTCAATGGGTTGCCCGCGCTGTCGGCCAGACGGCCCTGGTAGGCGATTGTGCCGGTGGATGTGCCGGCGCTGGGCGCGCCCAGTGTCAGCGCGCCGGCGTTCTGCGCCCACAGCAAACCGATGATAACCACCAGTGTAAAAAGGACAGTGCCAGGGGTGGGCAGCCATTTTCCCCAGCGGGACGGGCGATCTGCTGGCTGTGAGGCTACGCTTTCTCTCGATTCCCACCATTCACCCAAAATAAGCAATAGATTTTTGCGTTGCGACATTTCGAAGTTCCATCCTTTCGATATCAGGCGTCAATTCCCGATAGCAATCCAGCTGATTCTGATGTTACCACTTGTGGGGGGTGAAACGACCATTTCTGCGCTACATTTCCCTCCACCGTTGTGGCCGACTACTTGCGAGTGATTTACATCCCAGTGTCCATTTAGGGCGATAAATATCCTCACGCCGTTGGGAAAACAAGGATAGGGCACCAGAATCTTCCCATTGGCGTCGGAGCCGAAAAATACATCGTTACCGGTGCGGACGATTTCGTTGTTACCGTCCCCGCTTTTTAGAAGTGAAGGGGCTTTCTCCTGCGTTACCGCCCCATTTGCCAGCTTGGCCGTTGTGATACTCCCGTCGGGTGGCATTAAACTCACATTCGCCGCTAATTTCGCCGCCGTAATACTCCCATCCGGCACAGACAACGCCTGCACAGCAAAAGGCACACTCCCCAACTGCACCCGGGGCGACATCTCGTCATCCGTGCCCACAGTAATCCCCAGGAACAGATTGCTGTTCCCCGTAATCACCACCTGGGCAATCGGCGTCAGACTGCCCAACATCACATTGAAGAGACCGTCGCTGACCTGCACGCCGTTGGGTCCGGTCCACTGCTCCGTCCACAGGGCCGCGCCGCCGCTGGATGCGGCGTAGAGACGAAAACTCATATTCAGCGTCTCGGTCAGTGGGTTGCCCGCGCTGTCGGCCAGACGGCCCTGGTAGGCGATTGTGCCGGTAGAGGCGAGTTGCGCATTGCCAGGGGCGAGAAGCAATACGGCCCCCGCGCTCTGCGCCCAGAGCAGGACGGCGATCATCACCAGTGTAAAGAGGACATTGCCCCTGCTGGGCAGCCAGGCGCGCCAGTTGAAGCTGAACTCTGGCTGGGGCAGAGAGAAGTGGAAAGAAAAATCGCGGTGTTTCATCGGTTGTATCTCCTTTTACCTGAAAAATAAGGACACGGATTGAAACGGATATTCACAGGTTCTCACGGCGATGTCCTGAGCCTGTCGAAGGGATAGAGTCTGTGAACATCCGTCTCCCCAACTGCGTTTCTCTTATTGGCCCAGTGCTGGCAGATAGAGCCGCCAATGCGGTGTGCTGGTCGGGACGGCTTCTACCCGCTCCTGCACCGGTGCAACCGAACGAATTTCCGGCAAGAACAAATTCCGCACGGTCCCTGGCGCGGTCGGTGTTGCCGTGGGTGTCCGAGTCGGCGTGGGCGTGTGAGTGGGCGCGCCGGGTGTGACAGGTGTATGTGTCGGCGTGGCCGTTGCTGTTCTCGTGGGTGTCGGCGTGATAGTCGGTGTCGCTGTCACAGCCAGCCGCTCGGCATAGGCCGGATAGGGCAGGGTGCGGTTGCCCAGGCTGTCTTCTGCCTGCACCCAGGCCGTGCGCGTATCCGGGGCAAAGCTCCAGGCCACCGATTCGGTGTAGGGCAATACCGTCACCCCATCGATCAGCAGCGGATCGTTGCTGATATAGAGCGTCTCCACCCCGGCCAGCTCGTCCGTGGCATTGATGGTCAGGGTGCGCTGGGTTTCCGTGCCCGGCTGCACAGCGACAAAGAGCAGGGGCGGGTACAGGTCCACCTGATAGGTGTCGCTGACCACCGCCGAGACGTTGCGCGCCGAATCCCGGAATTGGGCGTAGAGGGTGACGCTGCCGTCCAGATAGCTGAGGGCGAGAGGCATCTGCTGTTCGGCGGCGAAGGGCAGCCAGACGCTCTCCCGGAAGTAGGGGTCCCGGCTGATACGCATATCAGTGACATCGGTCAGGCTGTCGTCGGCCACCATTTGCAGGCGCAAGTCCACAACGTTCGGGCCGACCAGAGAAGGGTTGATAGTCAGACTGCCAGTGGGGGCGTGGATATCCTGCAGGAAGGAGGTGTCCGCCTCGCCGGAGATGTTGCCCGCACTATCCCGGAAGCGCACATAGACGGTCTTGTTGCCCTCTGCGCCGCCGGGCCGCCAGCGATAGAGCGCGGAATAGGGCTGCCAGGCGGCACCGGCAAAGGTGTCGCTCAAGCTGACCTGCATCTCGCTGACGCCGCTGGCATCGTCATCGGCATTGATAAAGAGGTCCACACTCTCACCGCCGATGAGGGCCAGGGGTTGGGCCAGGGAGCGACCGCGCAGATTGGTGAGATAGCGAACACCGCCAATCTCCACATAGCTGTTTTGGCCCAGACCCGCCCGGATTTGGCCCTGGCTGGCGGCGATTTGGGCGATAAAGGCCGCGGGCAGATCGGAGCCAGCGGCAATGTTGCCCGTGGGTGGGGTGGGGTCGTAGATGATATCGTCGATGTAGGTGCTGTGGATGACCCCAGTTTTGTCCCGGAAGGCGGCATAGACCAGACGGGCCACCACCTGTTGGCCCAATGTGGTGACTGTCCAACCTTTGCTGGTGGTATAGCGCTCCCAGACCGCGCCGGGGAAGCCGCCGTCGTTGCTCACCTGCATCTCCACGGCCTGGGGCGCGCAGAGGGAAAGGGTGACGGTGGGCACATTTGTGTAGAGCGCGCCGTTGTCGATGGAGACGCGGGGGAATTCACAGGCTGGCGTCGGTTCCGGCGTCGGCGTGGGACCCGGCGTCGGGGTGGGTGTCGGCGTAGCAGCATCCCGGGCGGAGGGCGCAGCGGCCAGAAAACCGGGCTGGTGGCGGTAGCTGCCGCTGGTGATTTCGGTACGGTTGTTGGGCAGGGCCTGCGCTCCCACAGTGGCGAGCATCTGATAGGTGGCCGAGGTAAGGGTAGCATTGACCACACCCGAGGCAAAGATGCCGTTGATATATCTGTATTCGTCGTGGCCGGGCTTGACCAGGGGCGCGGCCTGGCTGCCCGCCAGATAGCCGCCCACCAACTGGTAGTTCAGGCTCAGGCTGGCCCCGGATTCCACCACTTCGCCCACTGTGCTGCGCCCCCGATAGCTGCTGGAGATGTGCGCGCCTGCGCCTGCGCTCAACGCGTAGTCAAAGAGACGGTAGCTGCCCGAATGGGGCTGGTCGGTGTTGACATCGAAGTAGACCGAGCGGGAGATGACATCCGAGGCCAGCCCCACACCGTCCCGCACTTGCAGATAGACCGGCCAGTATTGACGGCTGGTCGGCTGGATTGTCCAGGGCCGTTCCTGGATATAGGCTTCCCAGGGATGCCAGTTGCTGGCGTCGTCGGCCAGACGCATCTCGCGCACACCGCTGCCCTGATCCGTGGCGGAGAGGTTGAGGGTCACTTGAATCTGGGCGGTCTGGGTGACGCCGCCGTTGATGGTCAGATCGGCCACGGGCGGCGCGTTGTCATAGCGCAGGACAAAGGCGGTGGTCCATTCCGTGGCTGGGTTGCCCACCGCATCCACGGATTTGATGCGCAGATAGCCCGTGCAGGCCTGGCCGCTCCCACAGAGCGGCGTGGCCGCCTTGAAACTGCTCTCGCTTTGCAGGCTGCTGCTGCTGCCCTGGGGATCGTCGCCCCAATAGACGTAGTAGCCCTGGATGCCCGATCCCTCGTCGTTGGGGACAGGCCAGGTGAAGTCGGCCTGATTGCTGGTGGACTGCCATCTGTCGCTCTGGACGCCCCCGGCGTGGATCACCTGATCCGGATTCTGGGGCGGTGTGCCGTCGTAGCGGTAGACAAAGAGGGTCTGCCAGAGGCTGGCATTGCCCGCATTGTCCCAGGTGTAGCCGCGCAGATACCAGCTCCCCGTGCCCACACCTGCTGGCTTGGGTGTCAACTGACGGATGCCACCGGCAGCCACCGTATGGTGGACAATCGTGCCGTCGGGATCGGGGCCAAAGTAGAAGCGATAGCCGGCCAGCCCTGCGCCCGACGCAGGGTCGCTGCTGGCAGCCCAGGTGAAGGTGGGCACATTCTGCGACTTTTGCCACTGCCCGTTGACCACACCGTTGGATTCGGCCACACCACTGGGCGGCGAAGGGGGCGTGCGGTCGATGCGGAATGTGTAGGTTTGGGTTGCTTCCCGGTTGCCAACTCTATCAACGGCATATGTTTTTAGGGTGTGTTCGCCATCTTCATCTATCCAGAATTGATGCGCCGGGCTATCGTGCCGGATATTTTCCGGTCTTGCGTCTAATTGGTAGTGGAGTTCAGCCACACCGGACCTGGCTCGTCCCGTGGCCCCGTCAATGGATTGCAGGTCGATGCGTATATTGTCTCTATACCAACCGGGCACATTGACAGTAGCGCTGGCTGCGCTGACATTGCTGGCTCGCGCGGGTGGCTCCAGGTTAAAGCTGACATTGGTCACAGGCGGCGCGAGGTCCACACTCAAGTTCAGGGAGCGGCTGGTCCCAATGTTGCCTTTATCATCCCTCGCCTGGAAGTAAATCTCGTTGAGTCCCTGGATGCCATTGCGGGTAGCCTGCCAGTTGGCCGTGTTGCCAGGGGGAGTACCGTTGCCGATTGTATCGCCATTACCGTTGACATATTTCAACTCAATCTGGCTCACCGAACCATCCGGGTCGCTGGCCGTGCCGTTGAACGTCCAGTTGGTCTGGCTGGATTCAATGCTGCCCGACAGGAATGGATCCTCATTCGCCTTCTGAAAATTGATCACTGGCGGGAAATTGAGTATTTTAACTGGGCCTGCATAGATTTCGTCAGAGTAGAGTGTATCATTCCCATAAGACGACTTGACCTCGATATCGTAACGCACCGTTTTGTTCAGATCGCGCCCACCGATAGGGTCCAAGTCTAACTCGACGGGTTCGTCGCCTGCTCGATAATAAAACGGTCCCCAACTCCTTACCTCACCTGCCCGAATCCAAAAGTATCCGTCAGCACCGAACCGGCTGCCATTGCATTTGTCGATTTTGAAATGCAGTGCCCGGGGGGTAATAGATGGGGTAATCGTCAAACCAACGATGCGACCCGCAGAACACGATCTCGTAGAACTCTCCGATTGATAGGCATAATCATTTTCAATAGGCGGGGTCACCATCCAGGCAATCACCTGCCCTGTAGCCAACTGATCGCTATTGGGCCGATCGCTGTAGTATTCGATGTGATAGGTGTTACGTCCTGTAATGCCTTCGCTTTGGGGATCGATGTCAATGGCCTGTTGCAAGGCACCTGTTTCGATGCGGAATAACCAATTCCGGACTATTCTGTTGTTGACTTTGATTCTAAAATCCCCTCCATAGCTGAACGCAGTGCCGTTGCATTTGCTCAGCATGACCCTCAACTTATCCTCATGCGGCTCAATTGCCATGCCGACAATACCACCCTTTTGGCAACTGGGATAACCGGACATCTCTGCCCGGTAGGTTTTGATCTGGGGCAAATCATTGCCGCTTTCGCCATAGGCTATGTAGCGCTGGCGGGAAAGGTCGTAACAGACTCTCGCTCCATCCTGGGTGACAGTTAAGCCAGGTATTTCCGCTTCGTTCGATGCAGTGAAACAAATGGCGTCGCTGATACGGTAACTCCACAGACTATCTCGATACTCTCCCAGCCTGGAATTCTCTGGTCGCTGGTCGGCGTAGCAATTCGACACCCCATAAGCCACATTGCACAGCCATTGAGCCATTGCGCCTCGTGTGACAGGATCATCAAAATGGAAAGTTTCACCAGCCCGCACCGAGGAGATACCCAATTCCGCGCCCAGGCGCACCCACAGGTCTTGGGTATCCTCCAAGGTGAGAGTTGGATTGGGCTGTTTATGGGCCAAGAGAGCCTTCACCAGCGTACGCAGGGCATGTTCGCGAGTCATGGATATGTTGGGGCTGAAGATGCCGCCGCCAAATCCGCCGACCAGCCCATCCCGATAGGCCAGTTCCACGGCGCGGGTGACTTCGCCATCTGCGGGCATGTCCGGGTCTGCGCTGAAGACACCCGTGGGCGGGGGCAATTTTCCGGCATAGTCTGCCGGGGCATATTGATAAAGCCAGCGGGAAAGGAGACGCAAGACTTCGCCCCGTTTCATCTCGTCGTCTGGGCAGAATTGCAGTAAGCCAGTGGTTGAGTCTGTTCGACAGCCGGTGATTAGTCCGCCTTGATAGAGTTTGAGAATGGCCGTATGGAAGGTGTGGGTTTCGGGTACGTCGACGAAGATGGGTTTATTGCTTTCACGGATGATAAAATCAAACTGTGTGCCTTCTTGACTAAATAGGCTCGTATTGGTGAAGTGAATGCGATATTCACCAGTTAACAAAGCTGTGAATTGCATCTGCAACTCGCCCTGATTTGACGTTCCTTGAGATGTCCCGATTGTTTGACCATTTGGGGCAACTACCTCCATGCGAATATCAGCATTGGGTCCCAAGTGATAGACAATTGCATCATAGACCCGACCTTCAATAAGGTAATAGGGAGTATCGACTGTAGACTGGGCTGAGTCATTACTTAAAGATTGTCCAGGCTGAGGGGTTGTGCTGACCGAAATACAGGCGTTGGGTAATGAACTCACCTCACAGGAATTGTTGGTTTCTCCTTTGTGCGGTACCTTGTGCGAAGTTTCTGTGGAGGATACGTCATTGTAGTCTTCGCATTGATTTGGAGAAAGCTGTCTTGCACTATCTCGCGTTCTCTGAATCAATCCAAGATCAATGAACTTGGTAGCTTCAGCACGAGTTACCAAAGAAGCAGGACGAAAATAGCCATCCGAAAATCCAGAAATAACGTTTTTCTTAATGGCACAGGCGATGTCTCTCTCATATCCTGAAGTTCGAATTTCTTCTGCATCTTGAAACTGTATGTTTATGTCACTCAGCGTGTAGCCGCAGGAAGACTTGTCCAATAGGTCAAGTGCATTGTTGATAAAGCGCGCCATCTCCCCCCGATTTACGATACGGGTTGGGTCAAATTCGTTTTTGACGATATCGGCGATTCCTGTAAGGGCTTTAATTTCTTTCAATGCATAGATATGCGCGTTGTGTGGTGAATCATTTACATCTTTGAATTGTCCACATACCTTCCCTGGCTCAGTTTTCCCCAGACCTCTAGCTACCATTGAGGCAATCTGAGCTCGAGTAACATAGTCATCTGGCCTGAAAAGACTGTCACTGAAACCGGTGACAATTTTCCGTTGAGCGCTGTCTTGAATGTATGGGAAAAAGACGTTGGAAGGTGGAACATCACAGAAGTATTTATATCCATCTACTGGGGATTGAAGTGTGCCTGGATTCCAAAGGCATGCCTTCTCGTTAATGGATTTAGCCCAGAATCCTGCCCCATGCGAAAATTCTGCTGGCGGTTTATTATTCTTGGCACTACCAGATTCCGTTAGTATGGGAGGAAGCACAAAGCCGAATTCGTCAAATATGACAGGTGACTCATACCCTGCTCCATTTGTACTATCCGTGTTTCGAGGGTTGATTGTTTGTGGGCAGCCACTGGCTGGTCTAGGTGTAGCCACCAAATGAACATGATTCTTGTAATCAGCAACGTTTCCAGATGTGTTCCATGCCCCAATATAGTCACCTTGGGCGACAAATTTTCCTAGTTTGGTCATGTCAACACTGAAGTGCAAGAGACCAACACAAAGATTCTCTTCCACGTTGTCGATGATGATTGTCCCTCCAAAACTTTCAGTCTTGGATATCAACTTCCCCTTTGTTGGCGCGTAGATTTTGTTAATGGAGTTTGCCCCAGAAGCGTCAAAGCAAATTATATCGTAGGCGCGTCGATGGCTCGTGCGATTTGTCAGCGATGGTTTCAAATTTGCATCGCCGCTATTCACAGACCAATCCCAGTTGTTTCCATCGACGATAGAATCATTTACATATATTCGTTGGTGTATTGTTGTAATACGCGCTTTAGTGCCAAGCTCACAAGGTATCCCTATTCCACTAATTATCGTTTCGTCTTTGTCAAAAACATAAAGAACTTCAGGAAAGGCATGATCAGACAGATCTTCGCCCGGAATCAGACTTCGGTGGTGGTAATACGCCTTGCGATTTGTAAAATCCTGATAATAAACGGGCATCGCATCTTCGGCTCCTGTTGTGGCACCGGATCCGTGCAAGGATTTACCAGTGTCAACATACGAGAGAAAGGTGTCAGATAGGGGCAACCCCCATCCAGGATTCTGCCAATAGCGGTCAAGAATCGCCCCCCACAAAACATAGGCATAGTAGGGCGACCAAATGCCAGGGAGATTCTCGCTCAGGAACGTTTGATTCTTGTCATGCACAAAGATCGCCGCAGGACCAAAGCTTCCTCCGGAAAAGCGTTGGACCCATGCGCCGTTCCAACTCTCTACCGTGGCGCTGGCAGGGCAGCCCAACTGTGCTTTTCCATACCGCTCGTATGCGGTTTTGATCTGTGCGGCATACACGGAATTTCCGCCAACCGCGAAAGTACAGTCCGTCTGGCGTGAGTCCGCCGCATACGCGCTGCTGGACGTAACGGCAATAGACGTAACCAGAACTGTCAAACAGAGAAGGAATAAGCGTTTCATAGTAGCCTCCAATGAGGAATTGTAGAATCGATCAATGGTTCTTCGATTCGGCACATTCTGTGTGTAGAACTGCATTCGTAAAACACAGTACATACTCAAACCCAATCGATTTAGTCCACCTACCGCGCCACCACCAGATACGTAAACCCGGAGTGGCCGCTGAACACATGACCCTGCCCCAGCCCATCAACAAGTTGGGCACGAAAACTGATGGTATGCATTCCGGGTTCAAGATCAAACACATAGCTCCGGGCAACCGATGAACGAATAGCTGCTGGAACGCCCGCTGATGTCGCAGGATGGATGCCGTGGAAAATAGCGCCAGACACGACTGCTCCATCCACAAAGATTCCAGCAGCCATCAATCCCGCAGTCCGAAACTCACAATCGCAAGTAGCCATCAACCACACTTTGGACGGCGTCTCCACTTCGATGGTTGTACTGGCAATTGTCATCGATTCTCCCGTCAATTCCACCTCTTGGGCCACAACAACCGACTCCAGCACCGGACTCATCTTTCGACTGGTCACGCTCCCATCAGGCACCGTCAACGCCTGCACGGCAAAGGGCACACTCCCCAACTGTACCCGTGGACTCATCTCGTCGTCCGTGCCCACAGTAATCCCCAGAAAGAGAGTGCTGTTGCCCGTAATCACACTCTGGGCGATCGGCGTCAGACTACCCAGCATTACATTGAACAGCCCGTCGCTCACCTGTACACCGTTGGGGCCAGTCCACTGCTCAGTCCATAGGGCCGCGCCGCCGCTGGCCCCGCTGTAGAGACGAAAGCTCATATTCAGCGTCTCGGTCAGTGGCGTGCCCGCGCTATCGGCCAGACGGCCCTGATAGGCGATTGTGCCGGTGGAGGTACCTGCTGTGGGCGCGCCCAGCGTCAATGCACCAGCGTTCTGCGCCCAGAGCAGGCCGAAAACCAGCACGACAGTCACCGTCAAGTTGGCGACAAACACTGTCCAATTTCCTGTGCGGGACGGAGCAACAACCTCAAACTGCCCGTCTTGTCGCCGCTCATCCCACCATTCTGCAAAGGCCATAGGCAGACTGCGATGCTTTTTCATCAGATAAGTGCCCTTTCTAAATTGAAACGATCAGCGGCCATAGATCACAACATAGGCCTGAATCCAACTGGTTAATGTTCCGCTGCCAACGCTATAGGCGGAGATACGAACCTCCGAAGGAATGGGTCGATTGCGACCAGAAGCGTCAGTAACCTCAAAGGTAACCTGGTTGTCATTGCCATCTGAAAGGCGTGCCTTTGTGACAGATACAGCATCAATACGGGTGAAGACGTGAGACAAATCAAGGGTTTCAATTCCATCTTCACCCCCGTGAAACCAACCGGCGTAGATCACAGGTTTCTCGACTGATTCAGCAGTTCCTGCTACAGCCCGCGCGTCGTTGAAATAGACTTGCGGCGCAAAGGTAGCCTTGGCCTGGGTCACACTTCCATCCGGCACCGTCAACGCCTGCACCGCAAAGGGCACACTGCCCAACTGCACCCGGGGCGTCATCTCGTCGTCCGTGCCTACAGTGATACCCAGAAACAGATTGCTATTCCCCGTAATCAGA
>Ga0209702_10007244_pt1 | contig 13682 bp, 8 predicted proteins | sample FRY01_FD_187210 | JGI IMG/M metagenome (GOLD analysis project Ga0209702, IMG submission 187210) | Freshwater microbial communities from Lake Fryxell liftoff mats and glacier meltwater in Antarctica - FRY-01 (SPAdes) (version 2) | ecosystem: Environmental > Aquatic > Freshwater > Ice > Glacier... | reverse complement strand
CAAAATGTTCTTGCGCACGAGATACTCCTGACGCAACTCGGCGACCCCTTGCGTGGTATTCGTCGACGGCAGCAGACGCTTTTGCACCTGGAGCATCACTTTTTCGATGCTGCTGCTGGCTACCGTCGTCCATGGATTTTGACGCTCGGCCATGTTTGCACACAAGAGGCATGCTGCGAAAAAAAAAGCGCCGTTTTATAGGGCTTGAGGCTATTTCGGGCAATTTTTGCACAGGTGTGGTGGGAGGACGTTTTCAGGGGCGTGTGTGAAACAGCTCAAACAGGGCTGAAACGAACAGGCTGCTGTCACCAGGTGTGCAGTCTGGTCCTATATAAGGCGTGTCCTATTGTGCGTGTGTAGGTGTAGATCGGCAAAAAGAAAAAGCATTTGCACAAAAATATGCCAGCGATGCTCGTGTATTTCGTTGCAGTGTGTATGATGCAGCAGGCTATGCCAGTAAAAGGGCAGCGATTTATTAGCAACACAGAGCACCAGTGCCGACATGACCACCATCTGTCGACAGGGAGTTGCCGGTGGTTGAGTTCTGGCGTGCGCATGTACCCATGCCAGTGCCTGTTGGACCAGATCAAGTGTTACGCGAGGCGCGACTGCAACCTTGCGGTGTTTGACATGGAGCTTGCGACGACGGAGTGCCTGATCGACGACACCAACATTTTCAGAGACAATTGTGCGCTCTTTAGCGACGCCATGGCGCTACGGATGGTGTACCAGACCGACCTTGCGTGGGGTTTTTGCGCGCTCATACTGGTGTTTCTGCTGGTATATTCGTGTTGGCTGGCGCCGCTGAACCGCGGTCGCAGGAACGTGTCGCAGGATTCTTGTGTGGTGAGCATGGCGTTGCTGTTTACAATTTTTATCTGCCTGATATGGATCAACGGCATGGCGTCGCTGGTGTTTTTGCTGATCTACGTGGTGGTGGGCATTGTGGTCTACTTTGGGTGGTTTTACGGCATTCCGGGCGATTACGACGACAAGTTGCCCGCAGACGGCTCGGGGCAAGAGCTACTGCAGACAACGCCAGAACCAGACACCGCAGCGCCAAGGATGTAATAGGCGCATATCTGACGATGAGCGTCGTTTCGATTGTTAGTTTATCGACAGATTCTTCGTTAAAATTCCCACATCAGACTGTTTTAGTACACGCTCGAGCTACGTGCGACATCGTTTCTGTGTTTATGTTGTCGTGTCGGAGGAAGCAAGTATGCTCGGAGTATCGGCACACAAAAAACGCAGGCCCGCGTGCGTGCGGCGGTGTTTTTTGCGTGCGATTTTACCGGTTGTTTGCACGCAAATGCGTATATAAACATTGCAGCAGAAAAGCTCCCAGCAGCGAGCGAGTGTGGATGGGCTTCCACAACCACCTGCACGCGAAAACGCCGCAGAAGCACGATGTTTCGCCGTCGGCATATCCTTTCATTGCGGTGCTGGGTCTGGTCGGCATGGTGTTTACCATCATCGGCAACATCAAGCAGACGAAAGAAATGTATCCCAGCTATCTGCGGAGCAACAACGGCGAGGTCTTCCACGTGCCGGTCTCGTTTTTCTTCTCCATCTTCAGCGACATGTGTTTGATACTGTACGGCATTCTCACAGAAGACATAATCATCATCTTGTATGGCTTTCTGAACAGCTCCGTCATTCTGCTCACCATGATTTACATCCAAAGACAGCACGTGCTTAACGAGGCCCAGCACTTGCACGACATGCACATGCTGTCGTACCAGTCCAAGCCCGTCTACATTTGAAGGAGTGCAATGTCGAAATGTGCAGGTTTAATTCTGGCCCGGTGCTTTCATTTGCAAAAAATGCCTAGCGCAGGCCGAACGCGCACACGTCGTGGGGCATTCGGTGGCGCGATTTGACGAGAGTTTCCAAACAAAAAACAGACAAATGCAGCGAAAGTTGTTTTTTATTGGCAAGACAGTAAAAACATTGGGTATGTCACAACTTGCACCGCGAAACGTGTTTGCCTGTAGTTTATGGCAGTAGCTACACACTTGTGTCATCCTTGGTGCTCGAGTACCCGATTGGCAAAGCCGATGGCATAGGGGCGCCGTCCTCCACTGGCAGCAGCGCGTACTCATTCAAACCAATGAATGCGTAGAGAACTTCAGCGCTCTTGAATATCACAGCAATGGCTATGGGAGTTTGCGCTTCGTCAAAAACACCTGCCATGCCCGTTATGTACTTGTTCTTCCACGTAAGGAAATTTGCGTGACGGGCAATCATAATGTTGCAACACATTTCCCAGTTCTGTCGGGTCCATTTTTCCTTCATCCAGACGGAGCCTGCTTTCATGCAGGCAGGCCAGTGCTCGGGCTGCTGCAGGCTGGCAGCCGTCTGTTTGGCGTTTTGGACGTCGTGCAGAACCCCAGTCATGGCGTGCACGGTGCGCCAGAAAACATGCGAGAGACTTCCAAAATGGCCACCGCCCCGTTTCGATCCATTCACTGCAGTTCTTTTAGAGTCCGGGCTTATGGCGTAGAGGCATTGTTTGCCACCTTGGTTACCACCGCCTGATAGGGCATAACCACTCCCATAGTCAGAATAGTTTTCAGGGCACATGTTGCAAAACAGGTAATCTACGTCGCATTTGCACTTTTTCACGTGCGTTATTCCGTTTTGCCGCATTTGTTTTTTCAGTGCCGCATCCTCAGCGGCCTTTTCAGGGGTAGCCCTCGAAGTGCGCATGATCAATTCCTGGAGTGGGAACTGGTGCAGCTTGCACATGCATTTTCTGTCTTTGGCGGCTTTTTTGGCGCTGGCATGCACCTGTGTCTGTGGCTGTGTGTTGTGGATTGCAAGTGCCTGGTGGTGACTGGACTGTCCCTGTTGAGCGGCATGTGCCTGTGCGAGGTAGGTCGACTCCGGCTGTGTGTTGTGGATTGCAAATGCCTGTTGGTGTCTGCCAATGGCCATCGGTTTTGGTGAAGATGGAACGGGTAAATCTTGCCCAAAAATATCGTTGTAGGCATCGGCAGGGTGCATTTCTTGAGCATGGCTCGCCGCCGCGGCGTATACATCATCAAACAAAGCGTCAAAGGCCTGCTCGTTGTGCGGTCCGTGGCCAAAATGGTCATCAAACTTGCGCTTGTCGTGGGGCCTGTTCGTACCGTACATCGCGTCCAGCTCCGCCGTGGCAGGATCCATACTGGTAACGTTGATGTGCTCATCTACCCCTGCACGCTCACCATCACTGTCAGCACGTCGACATCCTCACACACAAGACTGCAAAAAGACAAGACTGCAAAAAGACAATGCCACATTCACACACCTGCCGCCATGCCTTTGCGATTCGAGGCATAAACACCGGCATCAAACTTCATTCCTTCCACACTCGTAAGGTGGTCGTGCCCACGCACCCTTCCCCCAACCTTCTGCATCTGCACTCTGTGCTGAATAATCATGCCAATCCCTGCAAGCAGCTCGTACACACACGCCGTCGACCGTTGATTTTGCTCGTCTAGAGTATTTCCGTGATATGCTTCTTCGATGTTGAGCAGGTTGGCAATGTCCTCGCGGAACTTCTCGCTGTCCTTCACCGTCAGCGTGCTGAACCCCAGAATGCAGTTGTTTCCAGGCGAAGCCTCTGTGCACACCACCTCCTCTTTCCGTAGCTCGTACAGGGTATACAACAGCGACGAGAGCTGCGATCCCACTTTTCTGCCGATAAAACCCTGCTCCACGCTTTTTCGAATATCTCCCAGCACCGCCTGGTACACGCCGAAACTTTTTTCCTCTGTGTCCACATGCGTATTATCCACTGCATCGCTCGCGGAAAATACACCTTTCCATTGCTTGTCCTCATGCTGCGCACTGCTGTCGACATGGCTGCCCGTCACAACGCTCGCCTGCACCTTGTCATTCTGACTATCGGCCATTTCATTGAGTTTACGATAAGCACTCGCATGCGGTGCCAACATCACGAGACGGAATGTGCGTGCGTCTATTTCCGGCAACTTATATACTAGCTTGCAACGGACACACACCAGACCCTGGCAGTATACGCCATACAATATCCAGAAACGGTAAAACACGCCAGCACAACGCCATGTTACGTTTCCAAGCTGTCTGTGGAAAAAATTGTAAAATCCCCGTTATGTCACCCTGTTTGATGCAAATACAAACACTACATGGGCAAAGTTTTGTTTGTCTGAATTTGACTACTGTCGACACACATATAAAAGACAAATACACCGACACGATACCATCCACGTACATGTCGCTCAGTCTCGGCAACCTTTTTACAAATGTGATTACCGAACATGGCAACATCTATGGATTTGGACAGAATTCTCACGGGGAGATCGGTACTGTCCACTTTCGGGATTTCGAATCTGCTTCTTTTCGGCCACGTATGGAATTGCGTCCAGTGTTGATCGATTTCCAGGGAAAATCGCGCCCTGTCATGATGGCAGCAGGATCAAGGCATACAGTGTGCTTGGCGCAAGACGGATCTGTGTGGACCTGGGGCAACAATGCCTTTGGACAGACTTCCGGGGTGTTATCAACCGACGCTGAGAATCGACTGCCAATCAGTTTATTTGACGGCAAACCGGTAATCATGGTGGCGTGTGGATCTGCTTTTTCTGTGGTTTTGACCGGCACTGGTCAAGTGTGGAACTGTGGCATGGGAAACAGTGGTGAGCTTGGACACGGTGACTCGGAGAGCAAAACAATAATGACACTGCTTGATCCAAAATACTTTGCTGGAAAACCCGTCACCTCAATCGCTGCTGGCTTTAACCACACCATGGCACTGTGTAGTACCGAGAACACCTTGTACACCTGGGGGTGTACGACGGACGACGACAGTGGATTTCTTGGTCGCGAAAAAATACCGACAAATCATGAGATACCACTTGCGGTTGCCATTAACAGCTTCAACAACATCGAGATTATTTCCATGTCGGTGGGCCATGATTTCGGCGTTGTGGTCACTGCGGATGGCGCAATCTGGGCCTGTGGTAAGAACGACGAGGGTCAATTAGGGCTTGGTGATTGCGAGGACCGAGTTTTTTTCGAGCGCGTCGCAGGCAGCGAACTTTTTGGAGATGGTGGCGTGCGAATGACATCGTGTCAAGCAGAAAGATGCATGGTGCTCTCGAAAATTGGAAAAGTGTGGATTTGTGGCCGGCGCAGTGCACTATTTCCCACACAGCTACTAAACACCCGTTTTTTCACGAATGCTCATGTTGTGACGATCAGTAGCGGGGTCTCTCACTCTGCCCTCATCAAAAATAATGGAAAGCTCTACACCTGGGGCATGGGTATGTGTGGTGCCTTGGGATTCGGCAACCACAATAATCTGCCCATGCCACGTATGCTACCTCTACCGGAACGCGTGGGTCACAACTTGATGCATGACGCAAACCGGGCAATACGTTTTGCACTCGGGAATAACGCGCGCCTCGGCGAAAATACTTTCTATGTTTCCGCTTCCGCAGAAATCGTCATGCTTATGTACACTGCACTGCGATTCAAGCTGCCTGTAAATACTGCACCTGGTTTGCGCATATTGTTAGGATTCGATTCTGAAACAATTGAAAATGATGTGTCTGCAGACGATGAGCAGCATGTGTCTGCAGACGAAGAGGAACATGTGTCTGAAGACGATGAGGAGCATGTGTCCACAGACGATGAGGAGCATGTGTCCGCAGACGAAGAGGAGCATGTGTCCGCAGACGAAGAGGAGCATGTGTCCGCAGACGAAGAGGAGCATGTGTCTGAAGACGAAGAGGAGCATGTGTCTGAAGACGATGAGGATCATGTGTCTGAAAATTGGCCTCATCCTCAGTATGCATCGTGTGACAACTTCCTTGCATAATCATTGCACAGAACAAAAATTCTTTCCGCAGTGAGGCCATGATCATGAACTTCTTGGCTACACTCTACACACGATGACCATGCAATGATAATAAAGCGTCAAAACCTTGACGAAAATATATAAAATACCCCATTTTCACCGTCTTTTATTAAAAACGCGTGCATAAAAGTAACGCCACAACACACGTACATGGATTTTTCCGGGGTGTTTGCATCGCTTATTTATTGGCGTGACGAGGTGTTGTTCTAGAAATAGCCAATATTTTACCCAAACCCGACGCAAAAACGACGTTGACTACTCCAATGTATGGTGCTTATACAGCTCGACGTCTGCTTGATCTTTCTTTATAATTTCCAGGTAAGATATCACTGCGACACGCGGCAATTCACACGCTGTTTTGGTTGACCCCGAGAGTAGAGCGCATGCACATTTCAGCAGCCCGCTCGCTGTTGTGAAGGATACATGCATCCCTTGTGCCGTGCACGGCACATACGCAATAACAGAGTGTCCAGAGTTGGCCACTGCCATGCGGGGAAATATCACATTCCACGTAGTATCGTCTGCTGGCATCACATTGACGGTGATTGCACTGCGCCGCGCGAAAAGTACCATAGACATACCAGCGCCATGCGCTCCAAACAGAATATCTGCGTTGCTCAGTTCTGTGACCATAGTCTGCAACTTCGGACGCCAATTTGCGTTTCTTGCGTTGAGCCCTCTAGCGCCAAAGTCACAACATGGTTTGCATAATACGCCGGTTGCAAGGCAAGCTTGCAATACCAACTCTTCATCAATGATGGAGCGTGTAATGCCCTTTTGTCGATTCAGCAATAAGACAGTGTAGTTGCCCTTGTCATGCGCGGTGGCATTCCATGTTGTGTGTCCAAGATATGTGGAAGAGGCAGGAATCCGGGCATATTCCCGCAATATCCGCACTGCGTCTGTTACGCTATGGTCAATTGGTATTGCAAATCCCAGTCTGCCGCGCCCCCACGTCAGCCGCTTCACACACTGTGTTTCACCGTGTGAGTTGAAAAGTACAGCCGCTGGCCTGCGATTGGGTACGAGCATGTCCAGCAATAGGCCTGCGCTAGAAACAGCTTGTTGGTTGCGTGCAGTGTCACTATCAAGGAGAAATAACTTCAATTCAGGGGTGCACACGAATCCGCCGTGCACACTATAGGTGCATGCTGGGTTGGATTGTAGATTGATAACGAGCGGAACGATGTTGTCGTTCATAAGGTGATATTGGTTATCAGGATGCCAAAGCGACAAAAACACCGCCGTGCAGTCCCATACCTTCTTGCAAGTGGACACAGCGTGGTTCCGCGTTTCGATGCGCACGGGCGGAAAATTGCCCACATCCCCATGAATAAAGTATTGGTAGCGTGGAAGACTTCCCTTGAGCACATTGTGCACAAAACGCGCGTCTGCTGCAGATGCCCCGTGCAAAATGATCGTGTCTTGCGCGATTACCACATTTGCAAAGTCCAAAAACGAATTGGTGTGCAGCGCGGGAAGCGCAGGCTCGTGTGTATCGCGCACCTTTCCCGTGAATTCACGCCAAGAGACGATGCACCCTGCTGCCCACAAACTGCCATTTTGTGATATATTTGCATAGCCCAGCACTCCTTGTGCATTGGATGATACTAGTGGCAGCTCTGCAACTGTCCTTTTTCTGCCGAAAAGTGTTAGCACATCAGTCGTGTTTCTTGCAGAGCGTATGTGCACCACAGTCGTATTGAGCGTGCTGGTATTGCCACGTCGATACGGCGTTTGCTCCCTATACTGTCGTATAGTTTTCATCTGCAGCGAGGCCCCGTCAAAGGACGGAGAAATCCATCTTTTGTGCAGCTTTTCCATTCGTAAATACAAGACATACAGGTAAACCAAACTACAAGCGCACCCAAAAGCAAACAAAATTGGCCGGCGAGGTCCGTTACATGTATACTTGTGCTTGAAACTGGCTTTTGAAAAAACGGAATTCAATCTGCCCGTTTTCAAGGTATGTTCCTTTACGAGAAATCTGTCTCTCGTCATGCTTCGCGTCACCTCTGTATTTTTACAGCCCATCTATATCTTTCCAAGTATTGTATACGTATTTATTTTTTTTTTTGCCCATGTATTTTACCATGCACCCGCCATGAAAAATCAAAGCACACGCCCACTTTTCACAAACACAACGATGCCCAACATGTGATAGTGCAATATATATATATGCAAAAACATCAGTGTAATCCCAGGTGCAAAGATGTCCGACTTCACCAGCTGTACCCACGTCATGAGACTTTTGGTGCCATTGTGCGTGCTGGCGGCGCTGAGCGTTGTTCTGCTCAGACACGACAACATACTCCCCGAAAACGGTGTGTTTCGCCCCAGAGGACAGCCACGGTCGCGATTTTTTGCAGAGGAGAGGGTAGTGGGACGGCCCATCCTCGCCCGAGGGGCATCCAGGGTGTCTGTGCTGCGATTGGTTCACAACACCGACACACATGACGGAAACGAGAATAGTGCAGGAAAACGGCACGACGTCGGGCAATATCTTGTGCGCACCACATTCCCGCCTCCCATTGGTCTGTCCGACTACTTGACAGAACTCGCCAGCGGCGGATTCATGCAGTATATTCCGCATGATACTTTTGCAGTGGCCATGGACGGGTTTGCTGTGGAAAAGGCCCGGAATCACGACGGGGTGGTCGACGTGTACGAATTGCCAACGCACACCAAAATTGACCCACAGCTGGTGGAGTACATGGACGCCGCCATAGTGAGCAGGAAGACAAGTGTTGATGTACCAGAGGTTGGTCTCGACCCGCACGGCAAGGACGACCGCAAACACAACACACATGTCTTGTACGCTATGCTGGCGTATGGCGGGTCGGAGTGGCCACATGTCGCCCACACAATGATAACAGAGTGGCAACATGCCTTGTCAGACATGAACATCTCTGCCAACGTGTGGCTGCCTTCCCCCGAAAAGGCGGCTGTGCAGGTTGTGGGGGCACTTGCGCTGAAAAAAACGGTCGCTATGCTTGCGCTCCATCCCCGCGTGCACTGGATAGAGGCGCGCTCCGAGATCACCATGCGCAACAAAGAGGCTGGACTGGCCTTGCAGAGCTCCAACGCCGACCGTCACAGCATCTGGCAAAAGGGCATCCTCGGGGCCGGCCAGATCGTAGGCCTAGCCGACACCGGCATTGACTATGACAACTGTTTTTTCCACGACGCCGCCATGCCAGTTCCCCCACGCTGTCTGGGCCCCGGTTTCGTTCAAAACACCGCCTGTATCGACCACTCGCACCGCAAAATCGTGACCTACCGCCGATTCGAGACCTCCGACTTCCAGGACTACCCCAACGGCCATGGCACGCACGTCGCAGGCTCCATCGCAGGCTCCACCACAAACACAGTTGCGCAGCAGGTGTGCTGCCGTTTTTTTTGTTCAAAAATCGCCCTTTCTTTGGCGCATTTCGTGTTTTTCAAGTGTTTTTTTCAAATGCATTTCTGTGTGTGTGTTTTGTGATGTGGCAGTACAACGGGGCGGCGCCGCTTGCCAAGATTGCGTTTGACGATGTGGCGAGCTCCGACGGCACCATCAGCGTGCCTGTGGATCTGGGCATCGATCTTTTCCCGCACTCGTATGCTGCGGGTGCGCGCGTGTACAGCATCTCATGGGGTACCACCGCCATATTTTACGACATGATGGCCATGGAGATTGACAAGTTTGTGTACACGCACGACGATTTTACCGTGCTGGTTGCTGCCGGAAACGATGGCCCAGCGTCGTGGACTGTCGGATCGCCAGCCACGGCAAAAAACGTTCTTGCGGTGGGTGCTTCTGAGCAGCAGCGCGCTTTTCCTGTGTACAGCATAGAAATACGCATTCTGGCAGGTTTTGCCACGCCAGGGTTGTTGTACGAAATCATTGCGGTGGCAGCGTTTGGCCCAGTAGTGCACTCGCTGGCCAGTACCACGCTCGCCATCGCGGTAGCGTTTCCGCTGGACGCGTGTGCTCCGGTGCAGCTCATGTCGGGGCGCATTGCTCTGATACAGCGTGGAAGGTGCACATTCGAGTCCAAGGCATTGCAGGCCCAGAACGCAGGGGCTCTTTTTGTGCTTTTTTTCAACAACGTCGACGAAAACATCATGACTATGGGCTCGGAAAACGGGGGCTCACAGGTGACAATCCCGTGCATCATGATCTCAAAAACACACGGAGATGCAGTCTTTGCAGCCAGCAAAATGCAGCAACTGAATGTCATTGTACCCATTGTCACAAACACCGGTGGAGACAATGTGGCACACCACACTCTGGTAGACACGTCGGCACGCGGGCCCACCGACGAACTGCGCATGAAGCCAGACGTGTTGTGTCCGGGCGTCAACATCTACTCGGCACACAGTGACGGCAACACAAAAACCCTCAACTGTGCCATGGACATTGGCGCGTCCAATGCGGGAGTTGCCGTAATGTCGGGCACCTCCATGGCAACTCCACTGTGCGCAGGAGCTGCTGCCATGGTCCGCGAGTACTTTGTCAAAGGATTTTCACTGTCCGGGCACGCCAACGCTTCAGTCGGTTTTTTGCCCTCTGCCGCCCTTGTCAAGGCGGTGATGATCCACTCGGCACAACCTGTGAAAATCACACCGCCCACGGCATCTTTTCAGCCAGGCGGCGGCCCTCGCCCGCGACCGCCTGCCATTTACGAAACACGGTATCCAAACATGCAGAGTGGATACGGGCAGGTGCAGCTAAGCAGCGCCCTGCAATTCGATGATTCCGCCTTCCAGGCTTTCTATGTGGACCGCCAGGAGTTGCTGCACGGCAAGCACGCACGGTTCTGCTTTCGTGTGCACGCTTCGAACGCTACAGATGGCTTTTTTCGCGTCAGTCTTGTGTGGACCGACCCTCCAGGTGACCCCACTTCGTCGCGTTCACTGGTCAACGATCTGGACCTCGTCGTACACACTCCCGACAAAAACACTCTCCTTGGCAACGCGCTGATGCAAACCGATGAAACACACGGCACTTACGCGGTACGAGACAGTATCAACAACGCAGAACAGGTCAGAGTGATGAATCCTGTCAGTGGCATCTACACAGTACACGTGCTTGCGCGCGATGTCGTCCTAGGCCCACAGAAATTCGCACTCGTGGCCTCCGGAAGCTCCATGACCACCGTCACGCCAACAGCACAGTGTGCCAGACCATCCTGTCCCAATGCATGCTCCGGCGTGGGAGAGTGCATGGCTTCTGGCATATGCCAATGTCCTCTCACGCACGGCGGCGAGGACTGTGGCAGACTGCACAAACGCCTCTTGCTGCAAACAGGACAGACGATTGTGTCCACCGTGCTGTCTGTGACCTGGCTGGGCATGAGCTATTACACGTTTGAGATCACACAAGGAGCGTCGTTTTCGCTCACCATAGTGAATGCAGCCCCAAAAACACACAGCGACGCCGATTTCTACTTGGCCCTCGGTAGACTGCCGTCAAAAAACGACCACGACGCCTCCATTGCCGACATTTTCTCCAGTGGTACTTTCCAAAGCATGGGCAATGCCGCCGGGGTTTGGGTCCTTGCTGTGCTGGCATACGAAGGCGACGCTCTGCTCTCTGTCACACTGACACCCTCCAAAAACGCCACCGCTGCCGACAACGTGTTTGGCAGCAAGACTGTCTTCCTGCATGAGAGCGCCTTTGCAGAACATGGTGGTGCAGCGGACATCTCGTCGTGCTCTTTTACATGCCAATGCCAGATATTTACCTCTGCAAACGGGCAACTAGCCGATCGGTCGACCTACGCAAACAATTATGCAGATGACACCACATGCTGGTGGATGATTGTGCCAAACACACCAGACATAGCGCAGCTCGTGCTGGAATTTGGCTCGTTTGTCACCGAGGCGTTTTACGATACCGTCACCATCTACGAGTGCTTTGATACCATGTGTCTCAATATTTCGCAGATTGAAGTGCTGTCTGGACCTGATATCGCTGTGCCACACACAGTGTCTACCTTGACCGGGGCCATGATGGTGCGCTTCCAAACAGACCACAGTGCGACCTCTCGTGGTTTTTCCGCCGTGTGGTGGACGGTGCCCAACAACGCCAGCGTTCCGGACAACGGGGTTGGTGCCACCGGCGGAGGCTTTGTCACAGGAGTGTCAGGAATAATTGCTAGTGAAAACACGACTGATGTTTATGAAAAGTATCGCTGGATCATTGGTGATGGCATTGCAAATGAAATCGTGTTCCTTTCCTTCGAATTGTCTGCTACCTTTGCTGGTTTCATTCTCATTGACGAATGTGATGGGCTTGATTGGAACATCACCGCAAATACCTCTGTTTCCCTCCTCGCTGTGCCGCTTTGCCGCAACCTAAAACCCGTGGCTAGCTTGCCCAGCGTGGAAGGCGTGTATAATTACACGGGGGCGAGCGCCATGCAGATTCGATTCCAACCCGACTTACAGCAAGATGCATCACGCTTGCAAGTGCTGTGGCGCATTGCTACAGGCGACTCCATTGTTCAAGCACCATCAGAAAATGCTGCAGAAGTACCAGTGCTTGCAGTTTGCAGCCCCCCGCTGTGTGTACGTTTCGAGTACGCCACTGCCGCTGGAACACTGCAATATGGGGCACTGGGGGTGTTATACAAGGCCAACTCGGACTATATGTGGAGCATTGTAGTCCATGGCGCCGAGTGGGTGAAGCTCCGCTTCTCGTTGTTTGACATTGAAAGGAGATATGATATGGTGAAAATATACGAGTGCACGGGCGCGTTATATGACACACATTGTTTACACGACAATAGCTGGACCTTGCTCGTGGAGTTGTCGGGCTCGTTGGCGGACAATACTGCTCCGGCCTCCATACACGATTGGTTTCTTGCTCGCGGTGGCATACGCATGCACTTTACGTCGGACTCCACCATCCAGAAGCGTGGGTTTGAGGCGGCTTGGACGTCTTTATCAACCCCCCCCCCAGCTGTGGTGGACATACAAATCGACACCTCTGTACCACGGAAAAAACCAGAATCCATGCTCATGGAGCTATGGCGTCGACTTGTCGACGCTCTGCAGTAGCACGCGGAATAAAAATATAGGTCAAAAAGTGTGATTCTGTGGCGTATTGGATTTTGTATGTCTGACGGCTCCCTCTCTTTGCCCATGTGCCAAAGATTGATTTGTTGTTTTTCGCAACAGCACCCAATACATGATTTTTCTGGTTTGTTCGAAAGCCAAGCTGTTTTTTCTTCATGGACGTTGTCTGTTTATATATAAATATCCATGTTTGGTGGTATACAACGCAAATGCGCCCGACACGCATGAAAAGCAAACAGTGGCTGTTTACTATATGCGTCGTTTTGCATGTGGCCAATCATATGTTTCTGGCCGTCGTCACGGCTGACACCACCTCTGCCTCGAGTGATGATGTATCTAGCACTCCAGCGCTTTCTGTTGTCAACACAAGGCGGCTGTTCATAGACACGACACCAACACCTTTCTCAGACGATGCTAATAGTACACATAATTCTTCTATGACCATGCAAAACAATATTACAAATGGCTCAAACGTACTCCCTGTTGATGAAGATGAAACATCCATGGATTCAGATGCTGCAGACAATACTTCAGTGCCCACAGCAGACAACACCACGAACAACACAACTCCTGATAGCACTCCAGTAGTGATGCACGATGAAACATCCATAGATACCGATGATGCAGGACGTGCTTCCATGGACTATGCGACGACACCTACTCCTGATAATACTCCAGTAGTCATGCAAAATGAAACATCCATGGATTCAGATGCTGCAGACAATACTTC
>Ga0209702_10007243_pt1 | contig 13683 bp, 10 predicted proteins | sample FRY01_FD_187210 | JGI IMG/M metagenome (GOLD analysis project Ga0209702, IMG submission 187210) | Freshwater microbial communities from Lake Fryxell liftoff mats and glacier meltwater in Antarctica - FRY-01 (SPAdes) (version 2) | ecosystem: Environmental > Aquatic > Freshwater > Ice > Glacier... | reverse complement strand
CTGAGACAGTGTCCAGATCGTTACACCATTCGTGCAGGTCGGAACTTACCCGACAAGGAATTTCGCTACCTTAGGACCGTTATAGTTACGGCCGCCGTTTACTGGGGCTTCAATTCAATGCTTCTCCTTGCGAATGACATCTCCTCTTAACCTTCCAGCACCGGGCAGGTGTCAGGCCCTATACTTCATCTTACGATTTTGCAGAGCCCTGTGTTTTTGATAAACAGTCGCCTGGACCTCTTCACTGCGGCCCTGAATAAATTCAGGGCGACCCTTCTCCCGAAGTTACGGGTCTATTTTGCCTAGTTCCTTAGCCATGAATCTCTCGAGCGCCTTAGAATACTCATCCCAACCACCTGTGTCGGTTTGCGGTACGGGCTGCTTCACTTGTTTTTCTCGGAGGATGTTACGCTGGATTATCAACGCAGCCGAAGCCTTGTCGTACTATCGGGGTGTCACCACTCCCTTCAACGTGCTATTCCGTCAGCACGCACCAACACCACATCCCCGTCACTTTTAGCGTGAGCAGGTAGCAGAATATTAACTGCTTGTCCATCCACTACCCCTTTCGGGTTCGCGTTAGGTCCCGACTGACCCCCAGCTGATTAGCATAGCTGGGGAAACCTTGGTCTTTCGGCGTGCGGGTTTCTCGCCCGCATTATCGTTACTTATGCCTACATTTTCGTTTCTATGCGCTCCAGCATGCCTTACGACAACACCTTCAATGCCCATAGAATGCTCCCCTACCCCTTGTCAAAGACAAAGTCATAGCTTCGGTGATATACTTATGCCCGATTATTATCCATGCAAAACCGCTCGACCAGTGAGCTGTTACGCACTCTTTAAATGAATGGCTGCTTCCAAGCCAACATCCTGGCTGTCAATGCAGTTTTACCGCGTTTTGTCAACTTAGTATATACTTGGGGACCTTAGCTGATGATCTGGGTTCTTTCCCTCTCGGACATGGACCTTAGCACCCATGCCCTCACTGCTCAACAACATTTTATAGCATTCGGAGTTTGTCAGGAATTGGTAGGCGGTGAAGCCCCCGCATCCAATCAGTAGCTCTACCTCTATAAAACTAGTTAAACGCTGCACCTAAATGCATTTCGGGGAGTACGAGCTATTTCCGAGTTTGATTGGCCTTTCACCCCTACCCACAGGTCATCCCAAGACTTTTCAACGTCAACGGGTTCGGTCCTCCACTTTGGGTTAACAAAGCTTCAACCTGCCCATGGGTAGATCACACGGTTTCGCGTCTACTACTACTAACTACAGACAACTCAAGAGTTGTCCCTGCGCCCTATTCAGACTCGCTTTCGCTACGGCTCCGATCCTTAAAATCTTAACCTTGCTAGTAAAAGTAACTCGTAGGCTCATTATGCAAAAGGCACGCCGTCACAGCTTAAAGCCGCTCCGACCGCTTGTAAGCGTATGGTTTCAGGATCTTTTTCACTCCGTTATTCACGGTTCTTTTCACCTTTCCCTCACGGTACTGGTTCACTATCGGTCTCTCAGGAGTATTTAGCCTTACCGGATGGTCCCGGCAAATTCATACAAGGTTTCTCGTGCCCCGCACTACTCAGGATACCACTATCAATAACGTCCTTTACTTATACCGGGCTATCACCGTCTGTGGCCCCTCTTTCCAAAGGGTTCTAATTCATCGCGCATCAAATGTCGTGGTCCTACAACCCCAGCACTGCCGAAACAGTACTGGTTTGGGCTAATCCGCGTTCGCTCGCCACTACTAACGGAATCACTTTTGTTTTCTCCTCCTCCGGCTACTTAGATGTTTCAGTTCACCGGGTTTGCTTGGCTTACGCCATGACATACCTTCAATATGTCGGGTTGCCCCATTCGGATATCCGCGGATCACAAGTTGTGTGCACCTCCCCGCAGCTTTTCGCAGCTTATCACGTCCTTCTTCGCCTCTGAGAGCCTAGGCATCCCCCATACGCCCTTTTCTAGCTTGTCACTAGTCCTTTTAATTCTAATCTTAAATAAATACTACCATATAAATACAGTAGCAAATCTATCGTACTTTACTCTTATTTTATTATTTGTGTTTCTTTGTGATTACAATATCCCTGAAGATAATTGTAATTCACTTTGTCCCAATATGTCAATGAACATCGCGAGTCGAGATAGACAATTAAATTATCTATGCACTCACATGCAATACACCAGAGATAAATTACTATCTCCAGGCATTGCCCGGTGGAGAATATCGGAGTCGAACCGATGACCTCCTGCGTGCAAGGCAGGCGCTCTAGCCAGCTGAGCTAATCCCCCAATTACTAGTAGTTAGTAATTAGTAGTTAGTAGTTAGCACAACTACCACTCAACTTCTAGAATTTCCTTCAATCTTTTAACCTAATGAACGTTTTTCCAAAACAACTTATAATTAAATCTCTCTAATTATTAAGCTGCCTTAGGCAGTAGTCTCAGGCAGACTCGAACTGCCGACCTCTACATTATCAGTGTAGCGCTCTAACCAGCTGAGCTATGAGACTCTCAATTATCTCTAGATCCTTTTAAAAACCTAAATCTCAATATTATATAACATAATCATAAGACAGCAATTTGAATTTAGTTGTTAATTGATAGCTGATAGTTTTTAATGGTTCGTATCATATACAAATTCACTAACTACTAATTACCAACCACTAACCACTGTTTTTAACTTAAAAATACAAGGACTAATTTCTTTCTTTTCATCTAAATAAGATGCTTTTCTCTAGAAAGGAGGTGTTCCAGCCGCACCTTCCGGTACGGCTACCTTGTTACGACTTAGCCCTAGTTACCGATTTTGCCCTAGGCCGCTCCTTGCGGTGACGGACTTCAGGCACCCCCGGCTTCCATGGCTTGACGGGCGGTGTGTACAAGGCCCGGGAACGTATTCACCGGATCATGGCTGATATCCGATTACTAGCGATTCCAGCTTCACGGGGTCGAGTTGCAGACCCCGATCCGAACTGTGACCGGTTTTATAGATTCGCTCTGCTTTGCAACATGGCTGCTCTCTGTACCGGCCATTGTAGCACGTGTGTGGCCCAGGACGTAAGGGCCGTGATGATTTGACGTCATCCCCACCTTCCTCACGGTTTGCACCGGCAGTCTCGTTAGAGTCCCCATCATAACATGCTGGCAACTAACGACAGGGGTTGCGCTCGTTATAGGACTTAACCTGACACCTCACGGCACGAGCTGACGACAACCATGCAGCACCTTGTAATCTGTCCGAAGAAAACTCTATCTCTAAAGCTGTCAGACTACATTTAAGCCCTGGTAAGGTTCCTCGCGTATCATCGAATTAAACCACATGCTCCACCGCTTGTGCGGGCCCCCGTCAATTCCTTTGAGTTTCATTCTTGCGAACGTACTCCCCAGGTGGGATACTTATCACTTTCGCTTAGCCACTCAGGTTTGCACCCGAACAGCTAGTATCCATCGTTTACGGCGTGGACTACCAGGGTATCTAATCCTGTTCGCTACCCACGCTTTCGTCCATCAGCGTCAGTTAATGGTTAGTGACCTGCCTTCGCAATCGGTATTCTATGTAATATCTATGCATTTCACCGCTACACTACATATTCTAGCCACTTCACCATAACTCAAGACCGCCAGTATCAAAGGCAATTCTTCGGTTGAGCCGAAGACTTTCACCCCTGACTTAACAGCCCGCCTACGGACCCTTTAAACCCAATAATTCCGGATAACGCTCGGACCCTCCGTATTACCGCGGCTGCTGGCACGGAGTTAGCCGGTCCTTATTCTTACAGTACCGTCATCAGAGTACACGTACTCCTTATTCTTCCTGTATAAAAGCAGTTTACAACCCATAGGGCAGTCTTCCTGCACGCGGCATGGCTGGATCAGGCTTGCGCCCATTGTCCAATATTCCTCACTGCTGCCTCCCGTAGGAGTCTGGTCCGTGTCTCAGTACCAGTGTGGGGGATCTCCCTCTCAGGACCCCTACCCATCGATGTCTTGGTAAGCCGTTACCTTACCAACTAACTAATGGGACGCATGCTCATCTCTTACCGTAACCTTTAATACTAAACCGATGCCGACTCAATATAATATAGGGTATTAATCCAAATTTCTCTGGGCTATCCCCTAGTAAGAGGTAGATTGCATACGCGTTGCGCACCCGTGCGCCGGTCGTCGGCGGTGCAAGCACCCCGCTACCCCTCGACTTGCATGTGTTAGGCCTGCCGCTAGCGTTCATCCTGAGCCAGGATCAAACTCTTCATCGTTGTTTTGTAAATATTATTCCACATCTAAACCCAAATAAATCGTCCGAAACTAGCCCTTAATATTTCTTAAGCTATTCTTGTTAATTCAATTCTTTATCCAACCATCGTTTCCAATGATTGAACGCTGTCTTATAATATGTCAATGAACTTCTTTAAACTATCTATGAGCATTTAAAAGCTCCTAACCTACCCCATCATCATCCGTCTCCCTGCGTAAGCGGGTGCAAATATACACCCTCTTTTTAATCCCACAAACCTTTTTTTTATTCTTTTTTAAAATAATCCCTAAACGCACATCAAAAACCTTAAATACAAGGGATTACACAAAGAAAAAAAATAGAGAAGTTTTGAAAAAAACTTCAAACATGAATAATCCATCATAATTACATTCTATATATAGTCTCTAAAATATTGTTACTAGTGCTTTTTGAAAGAAAAAATAAAATTCAATGATTAGCATCATTGCTCAACAACTCACTTTACAATATATTTGCAGCCGATAAAACAGATGAGATGATCAAGATTAAATTGCCAGACGGTACTATTAAGGAATTTGCAAAGGGAAGTTCGCCAATGGATGTCGCTAAAGGTATTAGTGAAGGATTTGCTAGAAATGTTATTTCAGCAAAATTTAACGATATTGTTATTGAGGTTGCCACACCCCTAAATGAAGATGGCTCTATAGTTTTATATACTTGGAATGACCCCGAAGGTAAAAAAGCTTTTTGGCACTCCTCATCTCACGTAGTTGCACAGGCCTTAGAAGAACTTTATCCAGGTGTAAAATTAACGATTGGTCCTGCTATTGAAAATGGCTTTTACTATGATATTGATTTAGGCGATAAATCAATATCTGATAAAGATTTTCCAGCTATTGAAAACAAGGCCTTAGAAATTGCAAGAGGCAAGCACGATTTTAAAATGCGTGCCATCAGTAAAAAAGAGGCTCTTGCTATTTACCAAGAACAAAAGAACCAATATAAAGTAGAGCTTATAGAAAACCTAGAAGATGGTACCATTACCTTTTGCGATCACGATACCTTTACCGATTTGTGCAGAGGAGGTCACATTCCAAATACTGGCATTATTAAGGCCATTAAAATATTAAGTGTTGCTGGCGCTTATTGGAGAGGTGATGAAAAAAATCCGCAATTGACAAGGGTTTATGGGATTTCTTTCCCAAAACAAAAAGATTTAACGGAATACCTTGAATTACTTGAACAAGCCAAACAGAGAGATCATAGAAAATTAGGAAGAGAACTAGAACTTTTTACTTTCTCTGCAAAAGTTGGACAAGGTTTACCCCTTTGGCTTCCCAAAGGTGCTGCGTTAAGAGAAAGATTAGAAAACTTTTTAAAGAAGGCTCAGAAAAAAGCTGGTTACGAAATGGTGGTAACACCGCATATTGGTCAAAAGGAATTATACGTAACTTCTGGTCATTATGCTAAATACGGTGAAGATAGTTTTCAACCTATCAAAACCCCAAAAATGGATGAGGAGTTTTTATTAAAACCGATGAACTGTCCTCACCATTGCGAAATTTATAATTTTAAACCACACTCTTATAAAGATTTACCAAAGCGATTTGCAGAATTTGGTACGGTATATAGATATGAACAGAGTGGAGAATTACACGGACTAACCAGGGTTCGAGGATTTACGCAAGACGATGCTCACATTTTTTGTACTGCCGACCAATTAGATCAGGAATTTAAAAATGTTATTGACTTATCCTTATATGTTTTAGGCTCATTAGGTTTTGAAAATTTTACAGCACAGGTTTCTGTTCGTGATTTAGATAAACCAGAAAAGTATATTGGTTCTATCGAAAATTGGGAAAAAGCCGAAAATGCCATAATCAATGCGGCTACAGAAAAAGGCTTAAATTTTACAATAAAAACTGGAGAGGCTGCCTTCTATGGCCCGAAATTAGATTTTATGGTAAAAGATGCCTTAGGAAGACAATGGCAATTAGGAACTATTCAGGTAGATTATAACTTACCCGAACGTTTTGATCTTACTTATAAAGGTAGAGATAATGAACTCCATAGACCTGTAATGATTCATCGTGCACCTTTCGGAAGTATGGAACGTTTTATTGCCCTTTTACTAGAACATACTGGTGGAAATTTTCCGTTATGGTTGATCCCAGAACAAGCTATTATTTTGCCTGTTAGTGAGAAACATGAAAAATATGCAGAAAAAGTTTTAAAATCGCTAGAAAAACACGAAATTCGCGCTCTCGTTGACGCTCGAAATGAAACTGTCGGCAAAAAAATACGCGAAGCAGAAATGAATAAAATCCCATTTATGCTGATTGTAGGAGAAAATGAAGAGGCTGAAAACACCATTTCTGTTAGAAGACATGGAGGCGAAGATTTAGGGGCAATTACTCTAAAAGATTTTAATGAAATGGTTTCTAAAGAAATAAATAGCACATTAAAGTCATTTTAAAACCCTCACCCAGTTTCGAAATTTTGGGATTAAAAAAAATTCTGATCTCTCCGAAGAACAGAAAAAAGAAAATAAAAGTAAAAAAGAAGTTTAATTAAAAAGATTTAGTCATAGCAATAAGAAAAAGATTTAAGCCCCAACCGCGCAGGGAAGACAAAAACCCTCATAAAATCAACGAACAGATTCTTTCTCCTAAAGTTAGGTTGGTAGGTGAAAATGTAGAAACAGGTGTTTACCCGATAAGGGAAGCATTAAACAAAGCAGAGGAGCTTGAGTTAGATTTGGTAGAAATATCCCCTAACGCTGAACCGCCTGTTTGTAAAATAACAGATTATAAAAAGTTTCTCTACGAACAAAAGAAGCGCGAAAAGGTTATTAAAGCCAAAGCGACCAAAGTTATTGTTAAAGAAATTAGATTTGGTCCACAAACCGATGATCATGATTATGAGTTTAAAAAGAAACATGCAGAAAAATTTTTAAAAGATGGTGCAAAGCTTAAAGCTTACGTTTTCTTTAAAGGAAGATCAATTGTTTATAAGGATCAAGGTGAAATACTATTACTTAAACTAGCTTCGGAATTAGAAGATTTAGGCAAAGTAGAACAAATGCCAAAACTAGAAGGCAAAAGAATGACCATGTTCTTAGCCCCAAAAACCAGTAAAAAGTAAAAGATAGTCATTGGTATTTATTACTTGTGATATAAACAAATAAGACTGCTGGCTTTGCTAACAGTTTGAATAATAATAAGTGAGATAAATTAATAAACTAGGAACAAGATGCCTAAACAAAAAACAAAATCCAGCGCTAAAAAGCGATTTAAACTTACAGGTTCTGGTAAAATAAAAAGAAAGCACGCTTTTAAGAGCCATATTCTAACGAAGAAGTCTAAAAAACGTAAACTTTCGTTAACACACTCAACCTTAGTACATGAGGCTGACGTTAACAGTATAAAAGAACAATTGCGTTTAAAGTAATTATTCTTTTAAAGGTAAATTAATATTAACCATGGAGTTAGGCCAATTAAAGAATTCAGAATTAGGAATCGCCTACTACAAAACAATTTAAAAGTATGCCAAGATCAGTAAATTCAGTAGCTTCAAGAGCCAGAAGAAAAAAGGTAATGAAGCAAGCCAAAGGTTACTTTGGAAGACGCAAAAACGTTTGGACAGTAGCTAAAAATGCGGTTGAAAAAGCAATGTTATATGCTTATAGAGATCGTAGAAACAAGAAAAGAACTTTCCGTTCTTTATGGATCACTCGTATTAATGCAGGTGCCCGTTTACATGGAATGTCTTATTCTCAGTTTATGGGGAGAATTAAAGCAAACAACATCGAACTTAACCGTAAGGTCTTAGCAGATTTAGCGATGAATCACCCACAAGCTTTCAAAGCAGTAGCCCAAAAAATAAAGTAACAACAACAATATATCTCACTTATTAAAAAATCCGATTCTTACGAATCGGATTTTTTTTATCTAATTTTGAAAAAATTATTACTTTTAAAATGGATTTATTCCTATTCTAAATTTATCTCCTTAATAAAATTAAAAAATCTGCACGCAACCTTTCTTTAGCTTTTGCGTCTAGTCTAAACAAAACTCCATGATTCTCATCTAAATGAAATGTAATTATGAAAACTTTAAAAAAAACATTCTTAGCGTTTTTACTTATTTCTTTTTATATCTCTTGTGAAAATAACGATAACATTGAAAACCTTAATGGTGTAGATTTATCTACAAAACTAAGCACTAAAGCACTAAAATCTCTTGATGATACGAGCTGGATATTTCAAAATTACACCATCAATAAAATTGACACCAGATTTGAAAATAAAATAACCTTAAAATTCGAAACAACAACGAACGACTCAATGTCGTTTGGTGGAAGAAGTTTAGTTAACGGTTATTTTGGACTTTTCAAAGTTAATGAGGGCCTGGGATTAATTACTGAAAACAACCAAATTTGGAGGACTTTAATAGCATCTATTGACGAGGAGGCAATGACTGTCGAAGGAGCCTATTATGTCAATATCACCAAGGCAACCTATTTTACAATAAAAGATAGTCAATTATATCTTTATTTGGGGAACACGACAGATACGAAAACTGAAATTATGATTTTCAGCAAGAAATAAGAACATAAAATTAGAGAAAAATTCTGAACTGAATTTTGCATTTCTGGTAGCTATTTGAACAAAATTTACTAAATGAACTAACTCTATTCAAGCATTCGAAGCATCAAATTCCGGAAAAAATCGCGAATACCAAAAAATAGGGGAAAACGATGCAGGCATCAGGGAATTAAACCCGAGGAGATTATAGAAAATTTCAGATGTTTTGATAAATCATTAAAACCTTAACTGTTAAGCTTAAGACATAATTTTTAGGTGAAAAATTTCATGTAAAATACTACCTTATATCCCTAAATTGCTATTTGAATTAAACACAAATAAATCTTAAAATTTTTCATTATCCTTTTGTATTTTCTATTTTTACAAACGAATGTATAAAAACAAAAAAATAGCATCCGATAAACAAGTGCTGCGTAAAGTCGCATCACTTTTGCTATTTTCCATATTGATGTTTCCAAATGCGATTCAGTTTTCACATGCTTTTGAAGCTCACGAACATGCGCCTTGTACAGAAAAAAGCACCCACATACATCAAGCAATTCCAAATTGTGATATTTGCGATTTTCATTTTGTGCCTTTTAGGTATAAAATCCAGGTATATCCTGAATTTTTTGATCCAAATGTACCTGAAAAAGTTGAAAAACATTTTTCAACTTTACTTTACCATCCCTTCAAAAAAACCAATACTCAATTAAGAGCTCCCCCCTATTTTCTTGTTTAGTTTAAATTTTTATAATCTTAATCAAGACTATTTATATGCGGATTTATGTGCTGCTTTTATTGCTATTAAGCAATTTTTCAGCTATTTCACAAAATTGTAATAACACGCTTTCAGGAAAAGTTATAGACCTGCACGATGGCTCGCTTCTTGGTGGTGCAACACTTATCGTTGCAGGCACTGAACAGACGGTCGTAAGTGATATTGAAGGTAATTACACCATTAATAATTTATGTGATCTAAGCTATAACATTCAAGTTTCACACCCCTTTTGTTTGACTAAAGGTATTCTGGTTAAAGTAAACGGCAATATGACTAGAAACCTGTATTTGGAACATCATTTAGAAGAACTTAATGAAATTATTGTGAAAGGCTTATCGTATAACCAGAAATCTAATTCAATTATTGAGAAAAAAATTGGTGGTGATGATTTAGAACGTTTTAGTAGCGGTTCTTTAGGCGATGCCTTAAACAGTTTATCTGGAGTTTCTTCTTTAAATACTGGAAATACAGTCGTAAAACCAATGATTAACGGACTTCATAGCAGTCGTGTTGTGATTATCAACAATGGGGTTCGGATGGAAGACCAAGAATGGGGTGCAGAACATGCCCCTAATGTGGATATAAATTCCACCGATAACATCACCGTAATTAAAGGAGCTGGAGCTTTGCAATACAGTGGTGATGCCATTGGAGGTATTATTATTACCGAGTCGTCGAAAGTTGCCGTTAAAGACAGCCTTTATGGTAAAACCATAAGCACCTCAGCATCTAACGGTCGCGGTGGTTCTGTGAGTTCTCAATTAACCAAGAGCTACAAAACAGGATGGTTTGGCACCGCACAAGGCACTATAAAGCGTTTTGGAGATTTTGAGGCACCAAATTACATGTTGAGTAATACTGGGATTTTTGAGCGTAACGCTTCTTTTCGAGTGGGTCTTAATCGTTTTAAATATGGTTTTGAAGCTTATTATTCCTTGTTTAAAAATAATATTGGTATTCTAAGAGCCTCACATTTGGGTGGCGCACAAGATCAGGTACGTGCTATAAATAGTAGTCGACCTTTGATTATTAATGACTTTACTTATGATATAAATTCTCCTAAACAGGAAGTTACACATCATTTGGCACGTTTTAAAGCCTTTAAAAGATTTGATGGATTAGGAAAACTAAGTCTCCAGTATGATTATCAGCAAAACAGCAGGCTTGAATTTGATATACGCCGTGGAGATAACAGAGATAAAGCCTCGTTAGACTTAAAATTAACTACCCATTCGGTAATGTTAGATTTAGAAAGTAAACTTTCAGAGACTTTAAACCTTAAATCAGGCATGGTAACAAGGTACCAGAATAATGTGGCAAACCCTGAAACTGGAGTACGTAGATTAATTCCGGATTATGATAAGTACGATTTAGGCATTTACGGCATTTTAGATTACCGACTGAATGACCAATGGCTTTTAGAAGCAGGAGGTAGATTTGATTATACTTTTATGGATGTTTTTAAATTCTACCGAACTTCATTTTGGGAGTCGCGTAATTATGATGAACTATTTCCAGAAATTGTGATTGAAGAATCCAGTAATCAAATTTTAACAAATCCACAATTAAACTTTTACAATACCTCTGCGACTTTAGGTGCTAATTATGCCTTTGAAAAAGAGTACAAAATCTCTTTTAATTATTCATTAGCATCGCGTGCCCCAAACCCTTCTGAGCTTTTTAGTGAAGGATTGCATCATTCGGCATCTCGGATTGAGTTGGGTGATTTGAGTTTTAAAGCGGAAATAGCCCATAAATTCACTGTGAATTTTCAGCGCGAACACGATGTTTTTAGCTTTTCAGTAAATCCGTATATCAATACCATAAACGACTTTATGGTGATTGAGCCTACAGGAATTCAACAAACGATACGGGGCAATTTTCAAGTTTGGGAATACCGCCAAACCAACGCGCAGCTATTAGGTGTTGATATTGATGCTGTTTTCGAATTTGCTAGGAACCTGCGATACACCCATCAATTTTCGTTGGTAAAAGGCTATGACCAGTTCAGAGATAACGCATTGATAAATATACCTTCTGCAAACACAAAAAACGAAATTATTTATCGAAATCCTGAATTTCAGAACCTAAGATTAGCATTACAGAGCGATTTTGTTTTTAGACAAAATGAATTTCCAGATAACAATTTTGAAGTTTTTATTCCAGAAACACAAACAACAGAAATTGTAGATGTGAGTACGCCACCAGATGCATACCATCTTCTTAATTTCAATTCGAGCATGGACTTTAACATGAACGAAAAATCAATCCTTACTTTAGGATTTAATGTAACAAATATTGCAAATACAACCTATCGAAATTACTTAAACCGTTTGCGTTTTTATGCTGATGATTTGGGCAGGAATTTTTTATTAAACATTAAAATCAATTATTAATTATTTAAATTTAAAAACTATGAAAAAAGTACAATTTTTAGCCACTTTATTTTTTACAGGCGTAATGTTAACTGGATGTTCAGATGATTCGCCTGAATTAATCAATGAGGAAGAGGTAATTACCACTTTAACCGTTACCCTTACTCCAAATGCTACTGGAACTGCTGTTACCTTACAAACAAGAGATTTAGATGGTGATGGGCCGAATGCACCAGTAGTTACTGTAACAGGAAATTTAACGGTAGGAGCGACTTATACAGGTCGTATTGTCTTGTTAAATGAAACTGAGAGTCCAGCGGAGGATATAACTTTGGAGGTCGAGAAAGAAGCCGACGAGCACCAAATTTTTTACACTTTTGCTGGACTTAATGCAACCGCAGTCGCTACAAATAATGATGCTAATGGCAACCCACTAGGCACAAAGTTTACCCTTACAGCAGGTGCTGCTAGTACCGGTAGTTTAACGTTCACTTTACGTCACGAACCCAAAAAACCTAATACAGGTTTAGCCGATGCCGGTGGAGAAACTGATATTAGTGCATCGTTTAACATAAGTATTCAGTAGTTTCTTTTGGAATAAGAACTTCAACTTTTAAAACACTCTTTATTGCTCTTGCATTAAAGGGTGTTTTTTGTTTAAATTAGCCCTTTAAAATTTCTACAAAACCATGTATATTCCACAACATTACAAACAAACCAATATTGCTGAAATAAAAGATTTTTTAATACAGAATAGTTTCGGAATTTTAATTAATCAAGTGAATGGTAAACCTTGGGCAACCCATATTCCCTTAGAATTAGAGACCGATAAAAACGAGATTGATATTTTAGTCGGACATATATCAAGGGCCAATCCGCAGGCTGAGTATTTGAATGAATCTAGTGAAGTACTTTGTATTTTTAATGGTCCACATGCCTATATTTCATCTTCCTGGTATAAAGAAGAAGAAGTTCCTACATGGAACTACGTTGCGGTGCATATTTACGGCAAATTAACGATTTCAAGTGAAGAAGAAGTTATAGAATCGCTCCATAAATTGGTGGACAAAAACGAGAAAAACTCAAAAAACCCTATCTCATTACGCAATATGTCTAATGAAACTTTAAGACAAGTAAAAGGCGTTATTGGTTTTAAAATTTCGATTGATGACATTCAAGCCACCTATAAATTATCACAAAGCAGAACCGAAGATCATCCAAAAATTATTAGTGAATTGGAAGAAATCAAATCCGCAAACGCATGTGCGATAGCGCAGGCAATGAAAAAATCAATGGAAAAGTGATAATGGAAAAAAGTTAAAAGTTAAAAGTTAAAATTAGAAATACGAAATTAATTAAAAACAGTTAACACTAATCAGAGAAGTTCAATTGAAAATTGAAAATACCATGAGAAATGGAAAAGAGAAAATGAAAAACTAGCGGATAGGGCCGTGCGGTTAGTGGCTGGCTTTAAGTGCTGAAAATTTAATAACTTAGTTTAAAATTGATACTTTCTTTTTTATTTCTTCTAAAAACTACAATTGGTTTTTCACAAGATGGTGCTGTTTTAAAAGATATCTTATCTGGTTTTTACTTCACGAAAAGTTACGAAGGATTTACAAATAAAAATATTGAAACATTAGTTTTAGAAGAAAAAGTGGCTATTTATTTTACTGAAATTAAAGAGGTTAGTCAAGAATTT
>Ga0209702_10007242_pt1 | contig 13686 bp, 14 predicted proteins | sample FRY01_FD_187210 | JGI IMG/M metagenome (GOLD analysis project Ga0209702, IMG submission 187210) | Freshwater microbial communities from Lake Fryxell liftoff mats and glacier meltwater in Antarctica - FRY-01 (SPAdes) (version 2) | ecosystem: Environmental > Aquatic > Freshwater > Ice > Glacier... | reverse complement strand
GGCCGGACGCTACGGCCGTCGACGCGAAAGTATGCCGCAGGTCATGGATGCGGACATCCTTGAGCCCCGCGCGGGCGCGGACGCGCTGCCAGAAGGGCTGCAGGTCGCTGAGCGGCTTGCCGGGCAAGGTACCGGTAATGACCCAAGGGTTGCTATCAATGCGTTGGGCATCCTGCAGGTATTCGACGGCAGGGGCGCCGAGATGGAGGATCTTCTTGCCAGTTTTTGAGTCCGGCAGGCGCAGGGCACGCTCGTCGAAGTCGATGTAATCCCATTTCAGCGTCATGATTTCGCCGAGACGGCAGCCGGTCAGGATCAGCAGTCGCGCCGCCAGAATGGCGGATGACAACTCCACACGCTCACTTTCCATCTCCCGCAGCACTTCGCCGATCCTGCGCAGTTCTGCCGCACTGAGAAACCGCTCGCGCTTCTCCTCGGGGTATTTCCGTATGTGCTTACGAGGGTTGGAACCGTCGGGTCGCAGCCCCCACATCTCCGCCAGCACGAACATCTTCGAAACGACTTCAAGGCATCGGTTTGCCTGATAGGGAATGTGGCGCAGATCGTGATGGAACTTCGCCACATCGGCGCGAGTGATTTCCGGCACAGCCAGACGGCCCAATGCAGGCAGGATGAAACGTCTGAGGTTGCCCCGATATTCCTTTGCCGTGCTCGCCTTCAGGCGCACGGCGATATGTTCATTGTCGAAGCGATCCGCCAGATCGCTGACCGTGGCGGCGTTTCGCTTGGCCGCCCGATCAGCCGCAGGATCTTCACCGTTCTTTACGGCGGCGATGATCGTGATCGCCCGGGTGCGCGCCTGATCGCAGGTTAGCACCGTGCTGGGCCCGAGGCTCATGCGTCGCGGGCGTCGCCCGGCGCGATACTGCACCACGAAGCTTTTGCGCCCGCTTGGCATTATGCGCACCCCGAAGCCGGGGATGCTTTCATCCCAGATGAAGAACTCAACCACCTGCGGCTCGGTCGCGTCGATGGTGCGTTTGGTCAGTTTGGGCATGGTTCATCCTGCGCAATAATCATGGCTGTCCCTACAGTGGGGATCAACGACTAACAGTCAACGAACACATTGAAATTGCGTAATAAAAGGAAAATATGCGTAGCCGAGGTAGCGGCAAAACGGTACCCCGGCTGAATCCAAACCGGTATTGGCACCGAATCAACGCTGGCGTTTCGTTCGTTCCATGCCGCTATTAAGGTGGTTCTAAACCGCAATTTCCCAAGTAACTTGACGTTTTCGCACCTCTGATTGCCAGTAACGTGTTATATTTCAGCATGTTAATTGGGCTGAAGGTGGCGGATTATGGATCACCCAGAGGGTGCAAGCGAAACGGGTGATGGGCGGCTTGGTTTTGATCGCCGGGTGCGGCTGGAATTTCGTGGCACGCAGCTCAGTTCCGACGGCGGTCTTCTGGTGATGCGCGAGTTGGATGACGTGCTCGGGCTGTCTGATCTTGCGTCAGCTGCGCTATCTGACAACCGTCTGGGCAAGAACACCGTTCACCGGCTTGACGGGCTTTTTCGACAATCGGTCTATGGTCGGCTTGCGGGTTACGAGGACGTCAACGACGCTGACCGACCGGCTCTTGATCCCGTCATGCGCCAGATAGTGGGCGGACGCGCAGTCGATGCGCAGGCAGCCTCGGCCTCGCAAATGGAGCGGTTCGAGACCGAGACGCTGGTGCCTCAGCCAGAAATCTGGCCTTTCGGACCTGCCGCGCAGTGCGCAACTTAGCTTTTGCAAATGATGCGAATCAAAACTTTTTCACGCGTATAGCTAGTATCCATAAACTCGATTTATTCTAGATAGTATGTGGATTGACCAGACCCAATTCCATCAAAGCACAAGTTGAAGGTGAGGAATGAATCAACAACCTAACAGCCACGACAGACGGTTATTCACGCACCAAGGCGTCCGAAGTGAGTTCTTCAGATAACAAACACAAGTAATCGCCCGGGCTGACAACCGGATTGCGGCGGACAACTGATATGATGCCAGAACGGTCTCCATGAAATTCGGCAAACACCTTCCCAAAGTTGTGCAAATCAAAGAGCGTGGCCAGGTGGGTTCCAGCTTCAACAGTTTGGCTAACGCCCACATGCATTTGCACCAACCCGTGATGCGCGGCCGTGAAAAAATGGCTGTGGACGTCGAAGTCTATCATTCGAGTTGCAGACGCCTTTGAGGCGGCGCCGACAAGTTTCAAATGTGCCAAGACACGCAATGTAGCTTGCCAACCAATATCAAAAGAGTCTTTCGAAAACCGCCCCATGCCGCCCAACTCGCAGGCCAGAAAACGCGTGCCTTGCAAATGCGCAGCGGTATCGAAATCGGCGCCTGTACCGTCGATCCGGCACACCATGGTAAAGGGAGCGCCGAAGACCTTGGCCAGAGCAAGGTTCTCTTGATTTAGCGCGTTGTTCGGTCCGATACACAGAAACCCGCAGTCGGCAAACTCAGTTAAAGTACCGCCCGAATGAAAATCCAGCACAACGTCTGCCATGGGCAGCAGATGGGCTTTAACAAATGCAGCGATCGCGGCGGTCGGCCCGTCTTTGGCATCGCAGTGAAAGCTGCGATTCATGTTTCCATGATCCAGTGGGGAGACGCGCGCGCACGCTTGTACAGCAGGGAGGTTCAAAGCGGGTAGCAAGATTATCCTGCCCTGAAGGTTGTCCTCGCTAAGCTCCTGCATCAATCGATGAAGGATAACCTGTCCTTCATATTCATCGCCATGACTGCCCGCACTCATCAGCAGCGTCGGCCCTGTCCCCCCGCAAATGACACCAACGGGTGTTCTGATTGCGCTGAAAGCATGGACATTGTCAGAGTATGTCAGATCAATGAATCCGCTACGCTTGCCGGGGCTATTAAAGTCAAAACTGGTGTGGACGGGGCCAAAGATGAGCGTCATTCGAGTTTGTTCCTACTTCATGCTTTCTGATGGAACCCGACGCTCGAGCCAGCCAAACAAATAGACCAAAATTCCGGTGAGGCAGAGATAGATGAACGCCACAAATAGGAGCGGCTCATACACCAGAAATGTGTCCTGACGTACAAGTGTTCCGACACCATAGACGCCAAATACAGTGATGGTGGAAGCAAGTGGCACTGACTTTAATGTAAGCACAGCTTCGCCTGCCAGCGTGGGCAGCACATTTTGCAACGCGCGCGGCAGCCAGATCCGCCTCAATAGCGAAAAGCGGCTCATGCCAAAGGCGCGGCCTGCTTCTAACTCGTTTTTGGGAACAGAGCGGAAGGCACCTGCCATCACGTGGCCTTCATAGGCTGCGACAGACAGCGTGAAAGCAACGACAGCGTAGGGGAAAGCCGCGACCAGGATCGGCCAGAACATCGACTCTCGCAGGGCTGGAAAATGCGGGAAGATTGATCCCAAGCCGTAATACAATAGCCAAAGTTGGATCAAAAGCGGGGTACCGCGAAACAATGTGCAATATCCCCGCGCAATGAGGCCGAGCCATTTTGGGCCGGTGACCTGCACCAAGCCAATCGGTATCGCGAGCATAAAGCCAAAAAACAGCGACATGCTGAACAGCTGGATCGTGACCCAAAAGCCATCAACAAACCTCGACGCATAGGTCGGTAGCCAATCCCATACCATACGCTTTCCTATGACCCGTCTAGTTTTGGATGGCCGCGTGTGGTACGCTTTTCGATCAGTTTGAAAACCACGTTCGACGCGAGTGTGATGCACAGGTAAATGACCATAGCGATGGTGAAAGCTTCCAGAAACATTCGTGACTTGCCTGCGGCTTGTTTGGTCACAAGCGCAAGTTCTTCAAAGCCGACAACAGCCAGCAGCGCTGTTTCTTTAGTGCAAATCATCCACAAGTTCGCCATGCCGGGGAGTGCAAGCGGGAGCATTGCGGGGAAAGAAATTCGGCGGAATACTTTGAAGCGTGACATGCCAAAAGCGATGCCCGCGTCAGTTTCGTGTTTGGGAATTGCAACAAGGGCACCGCGAATGACCTCGGTTTGATAGGCCCCCTGTACGACACCGATGACAATAACGCCCGCTGCGACACCGTTAATGTTGATCGGATTTAATCCAACTCCCTCAAGCGCAAGATTAATCAAGCTTGAGCCCGCGTAATAGATTAGCAAGATCAACACCAATTCAGGCACCCCACGAATGACCGTCGTGTAGATTTTGAGCGAAAACCGAAGACTTCTGCCGCCGTAAATTTTGCCCACAGCCCCGCAGGTGCCGATAAAAATTCCAAGAAGGTAACTGCCAAGTGCAATCTGCAACGTGGCCATTGTGCCACGCAAAAAGTTAGGGCCCCACTCGTAAAACAGTTGAATGGTGTTGGAGATGAATGCCACTAGTGCTTCCTACCTCGCACAGAGAAGAGGCCCCCGCTGCAATCGCGGGGGCCCGCCACGACGTTTACTCGCCGCCGTAAATATCGAAATCGAAGTACTTCGCCGAGATTTCATCGTAAGTGCCGTCTGCACGGATTTGCGCAATCGCAGCGTTTACTTTGGCCAGCAGTTCCGTATCCTCTTTGCGGATGCCTGCACCCACGCCAATTCCGAAAATAGCATCGTCTTTAAAGGTCATTTTCACTTCAAATCCCGCGCCATCTGCGGATGCAAGGAAAGGTGAAAGTGCAAGGCTGTCTGCGAGAACTGCGTCGACACGTCCCGCGACAAGGTCAAAGTTATGCTCGTTGAAATCTTGATAAACCTTTATGTTCGAGATGTCCGCAAAATGCACGTTTACATAGTTCCCGTGTGTGGAAGACACCTGAACGCCAATGTTTTTCCCAGCCAGATCAGCCTCAGATTCAATCTTGACATTTTTCGCCGCGACTAACGCAGAGGCTGTGAAATAGTATTTATCCGAGAAGTCGATTGTCTTTTTACGCTCGTCCGTAATGGACATGGAGCCAAAGATCAGATCAATCTTCTTGGAGGTCAACGCGGGGATAATGCCGTCCCATGCGATGGGGACCCAAGTGCATTCCTCGTTCATTGCCGCGCAAATTGCTTCGCCAATCTCAATTTCCCAACCAGTCCATTCACCACTCGCGCTGCGTGAGTAGAACGGCTCGTAGTTGGACGAATCCAGACCGAGTTTGATTTCGGCGCTTGCGACTGTGCCGAGGCCGGTAGCGACAACAGCCGATGCGATCAGTGATTTCAGTATGTTCATGCGATTTTCTCCAATTGGTGTTTTCAGCGAACAGATTTGACAAACGCTTTGCAGCGCTCGCTGCTTGGGTTATTGAACACCTTGTCCGGTGTTCCTTCTTCTTCGACTTCCCCTTGGTGCAGGAACATGACCTTGCTCGATACGTCCCGCGCAAAGGCCATTTCATGCGTCACAAGGATCATCGTGCGGCCCTCTTCGGCGATGGACCGAATGACCTTCAAAACCTCAGCCACCAGCTCGGGGTCCAGCGCAGAGGTAGGCTCGTCAAACAACATCGCTTGTGGCTCAATCGCGAGCGCGCGCGCGATGGCAGCGCGCTGCTGCTGACCGCCCGAAAGATAGGCAGGAAATTGATCACGTTTATCAAACAGCGCCACGCGGTGCAGCATCGCTTCGCCTTTTTCGATGGCTTCGGCTTTGCTCATTCCCAATACATGAATTGGGGCCTCAATAACGTTTTGCAGTACAGTCATGTGCCGCCAAAGCGCGAAGTTCTGGAACACCATCCCGAGGTTAGTGCGCAGTCGTTCAATCTGTTTGCTGTCCGCGATCTGAAGCTCGTTATTGCGCGCTTTGCAGAATCTCACTTTTTCGCCGGCGATAGATATCATGCCGGCAGAGGGAAGCTCCAAAAGGTTGATGCAGCGTAAAAACGTAGATTTACCAGAGCCAGAAGCGCCTATGATTGAAATGACGTCCCCATCATGTGCATCTAATGAGACGCCTTTGAGGACTTCGAGGTTGCCGTAACTCTTATGCAAGTCTTCAACGTATACCGCAGATGTATCTTTTGCGGCACTCTGTGCGTCGGCTTTCTCGTTCTTTTGGGCCTCAAGACTCGTATTCACACTCCACCATCCTGTGATCACAGATGTACCGACGATTACTTGGAAAGAACGACTCGTCAACCGATTCTTTTTTTTAAACTCTAGGGCACCTCTATAAATTGCCCCACCCCCTGCACTGCGGTATGGTGAGACAGTGAACTGGCATTGGGGATGCAACGATGGCGCAGATGGGTTTTTTCGATCTTTCGGACCGTTACGCGAGCCTCGATGCCAAAAGGGATCCGCTGGTCGAAATTGATGCCGTCGTGCCGTGGGAGGAGTTCCGTCCCACCCTTGAGCGGGTCTGGCGCAAGCCGGATGCGGATCGCAAGTCCCGCGCGGGGCGCAAGCCGATGGACGTGGTGCTGATGTTCAAGACGCTGGTTCTGAGCGCACTCTACAACCTTTCCGACGACCAGATCGAATATCAGGTCCGTGACCGGCTGTCGTTCATGCGCTTCCTAGGGTTGGGCCTTGGTGACCGGGTGCCCGATGCCAAGACGGTGTGGCTGTATCGCGATGCGCTGGCGCAGGCCGGCAAGGTGGAGGAGTTATTCAAGCTGTTCGACAGTCATCTGGCGCGGCGGGGCTACATTGCGCGCGGCGGTCAGATCCTGGACGCCTCCATCGTGCCGGTGCCGCGCAATCACAACACGCGCGACGAGAACGCAACGATCAAGAAGGGCGAGGTGCCCGAGGATTGGGCTGATAAGCCTGCGAAACGGGTGCAAAAGGATGTGGACGCGCGCTGGACGAAAAAACACGGCAAGAGCCATTACGGCTACAAGAACCACATCAACGTGGACCGCACCCACAAATTGGTGCGCCGCTATCACGTCACCGACGCCGCTGTGCATGATAGCCAGACGGTGGACCACCTGCTGATGCAGGGCAATACCGGGTCCGGCGTGTGGGCGGACGCGGCTTATCGGTCCGAAGAGATGGAGGCCAAGCTGCGCGACCGCAAGCTGAAAAGCCACATCCACCGTAAAGGCAAGCGCGGCAAGCCGCTGACCGAACAGGCCAAGGGCAGTAACCGCACCAAATCCACCGTGCGGGTCCGGGTCGAACACATTTTTGGCGCGCAAGCCAACGACATGGGCGGCACCCTGGTGCGCACGATCGGCCTGGTTCGGGCCAAGGCCGCGATCGGGATGAAGAACCTCGCCTACAACATGCGCCGCCTTGGCCAACTGGGTCGCCTCAAACCACACCCGGCCTGACAAACGGCCGACCACAGACGCAGATCGCCCTTCACATCACGCAAACGGCTCTGAACCGGAGGTCCCCGAGGCGAAACGGGCAGCACAACATCAAATATAAGGCAACACTCTGTCAACTGAAGGTCGCTGACGCGCCTCAGGCGGAACCTGCTATGCCGTCGCCGCGAAAACAGTAAAAAATCGAGGTGCCCTCTAGACGTTTCAGTCTTAGATATACTACTATGATCACAGATTGACTGCTTACAAAGGGATCACGAAGATGCTTGACAAAGACAACACGCCAACCGGCCACATCCGTGAAACCCTTGCGCATACGTTGACCCTGCCCAAAAAGGCGGCGCATGCCATGCCGGCCGAGTATTACACCTCAAACGACTTGTTGGAGGTCGAGATCGACGAGGTCTTGAGGCGCGAATGGATGTGTGTCGGCCACGTTGGCGAGGTGCGCGCGCCAGATGATTTTTACACTACCGAACTGGTCAACGAGCAGCTTATCGTGACGCGTGACATGGAGGGTCAGGTCAGGGTACTGTCGAACGTGTGTCGTCATCGCGGAAATCAGGTCGCTGAAGGTGTGGGCAACACACGCAAATTTGTATGCCGGTATCACACGTGGAGCTATGATACGAAGGGCGCGCTGCTGTCCGCGCCGCTGATGAAAGGGCAAACAGGTTTTGTGAAAGAGAACTGCGGGTTGCCTGAATTTGCCAGCGAAATCTGGAACGGCTGGATCTTTGTCAATCTTGACGGCAATGCGAGCCCTCTTGCGGACCGTTTGGGTGGGCTGAGTGATATCATCAAAAATTATCATCCTGATGATCGCTTCCTTGTTTTCATGGAAGAAGATGTCTGGGACTGCAACTGGAAGTGCCTGTTCGAGAACTTCATGGAGGGTTATCACCTTTCCGCCACTCATTTTGACACGCTTCACGCGATAACGCCGACCAAACTTTGCAAGAAGATGAAATCCGGCGAGGGATGGACGGGTTATCACGCCTATTACGATCCATCCTATCCGCCGCGCGGGCCTTTTCATCCGGACCTGACCGAGGATGAGTGCAGAAACTCTCCGATGTACGGCATTTATCCAAACCTTGTTGTCGGAATGGCCACCAACTTCACGCTTTTCATGTGTCTTCAGCCACTTGGCGCAGGGCGGGTCAAGATCCGCTGGGGTGTCACGGGACTGGAAGATACGCCAGACAGCCAGAAGGTCAAAGATTACGTCCAGCTCTGCCGTGACTTCAACATCGAAGACAAAGAAAAGTTGGAAGCGCTGCAAAAGGCGTTGAAAACACGCCACTACAAACCTGGCCCGCTGGCCCCCGACGATTTTGAGGGGACGATCTGGGACTTCACGCAGTATATGGCACGCCTCATTGGCAGGTAGAGTGATCCGATGTCGCTACTTCAAATAGCCGATGACCCGACGCAGGCCGAAGTGGTCTACAGCAAACTGAAGACCGATCTTATGACAGGCGCGCTTTTGCCGTCTCTCAAGCTGTCGATCCGGTCTGTTGCGGACGACATGGGGACCGGTGAAGCGCCGGTGCGCGAAGCGTTGAAGCGGCTGGCGTCCGAACGCGTTCTGGAAGGCGGCGCCAAACGCTCTTACCGCGTCCCCGATCTGGATTATGCCCGAGCTGTCAACTTGTTCAATTTGCGCGCGCTGCTTGAGTGTGAGGCCGCTGCATTGGCATTGCCCCGCTTTGGCCTTACGTTGCTGCCTGAACTGCGCTCGGCTGCGCAAAGCATGGGTCACGCGCTCACGTCAGGACAGCCTGAAATCTATATGCGGCAGAACCGTAAGTTCCATTTTCTGATTTATGATCAATGCGAAAACACCGATATGATCGCGATGATCGAACAGCTCTGGATGCAGACGGGACCCTCCTTGCGCCGCGGTATCGGGGCTGCGGAATTTGACCACAGCTGGAACCAGCATCACCTCGAAATTATCGTAGCGCTTGAGGCACGGGATGTTGCTACGCTGTGCCGTGAAATGCTGCGCGATATCGTTTGGGGTGCCGAACACTATACACGCCATAGAGGTCATGACGTTCGCCGGTTAAATGCCCCGAACCCGTCTGTTTCCCCCGCCACTCAGATCGACAGGATTTAATAATGTTTTTGAAGAATGCTTGGTACGTCGCCGCATGGGATCACGAGATCACCCGCGAGCTGCAACAAATTACCGTATTGGGCGAAAATATCTGCACCTACCGGACTGAGGCGGGCCAGCTTGTCGGGTTGGAAGATGCTTGCCCACACCGCAAGCTCCCCTTGAGCAAGGGCCGCATCAAAGGGGACACCGTCGAGTGCGGCTATCACGGGCTTACGTTTAACTGCGCAGGGCAATGTGTCTGGGCGCCGGGATCAAGCGGCATTCCCTCGAACGCGAAAGTCCACGCCTATCCTTTGCATGAAAAATACGGCCTAGTTTGGATCTGGATGGGCAATCCTGCACTGGCCGATATTACGGACATTTTCGAGATCGAGAATTACGACAACCCGGAATGGGGCATCAACCGTGGCGCCGCGATGGAGCTTGATTGCAACTATCTGTTGATGTGCGACAACTTGCTTGATCCGACCCATGTGGCCTGGGTTCACCAAAGCAGCTTCGCGACACCAGCCACCAAAAATACCCCGCTGCGGATCAAAAAAACTGACGACGGTGTGATTGTCCATCGCTGGATGATGGACCATGAACCAGCGCCATTTTACAAAAAGGTTGTCGAATTTGAAGGCAAATGCGACCGGTTGCAACACTATGAAGTCCGGTATCCGTCACATGCACTGATCAAGGCCGTGTTTACGCCTGCCGGCACCGGCGGCCCCGACGGCCCCCTGCACGAGAACACCTTTATCATGGATAGCTATAATTTCATGACGCCTACAAACGAAGGACAAACGCGATACTACTGGTTCCAGTTGCGCAATATCCGCCCGGGTGATGAAGCCCTTTCGCAGATGATGAGCGAGGATGTGCAACACGCCTTTGAAGAGGATCGCGATGTTCTAAACGAGGTGCAAAAGGGAATGACAAACAAGACATCGCAGCACATTGACTTGCCGATAGACGGCGGCCAACTCCGCTTCCGGCGGCAGTTGCAGGCGATGATCAATGAGGAACAGCAAGTTGATCGTCAGATGGCAGAATAATCCACGCTCCTGTGGCCGCTCTGGTGAAATCCGCTACTCTGAAAAATACGTGCCGCTTCACATGTGAAAAAATGCGGCTTCAGCGAAGGTGAAAAACGCAAGGTTGGTTTTGTCCGCGCACCGGACCTCGGCGCAGGTCTTAGCGAACGTCCGCTTCCCGCCCTTCGCGTCGCATGCTGCATTCTCGACGCACAGGATACGACCGTCCGCAAAGGGCTGGCAGCGGTGCCGCGCGGCATATCGACTGAGCTTCCGCATTGGTGACCGCCGTGCCTCGCGCCAACCGTTCGAAAAGGGCCGAGCATGTCGACATCATGACCCACAAGCTCGGGCAGGTCAGCCGATGGCCAGGTCTTTAGCCGTTTGCCTGTGCCTCCAGCGCCTCGACGAACCATAGCGGTCTGCGCCCACGGCCGGACCATGTGAGCGCCGTGTTTTCAGGGTGCTGGCATTACGGCACTGCCGGGGTGCGCTTCGGCTTGCCATCATGGCCAACGAGTTCGGCAAACGAATAGCTCATCTCTTTGGAAAATGCTTCGGCCTTGGCGCAGGCGTCTGCCTTTTGGCGATCTTCAAATGTGGAAATTGCGTATTCCGGGGTGATGCGCCCACCGATTCCGATCTGATGCGCCCACCTGTTCCGATTTCATCCGCCCACCGATTCCGGGGTATCCGCCCACCCCTGTGACGTGCTGCTGCGAGGCAATCTGTAACCGGCTACCTTCCGCCCTTTTGGCAGGAGGAAGCCTGATGAAGAGATTGTCCATGTGGAAGATCCGAGATGTTTTACGGCTGTCAGCCGAGGGTCTGTCGACCCGACAGATTGCGGCGAGCTTGGCGATTGGGCGCACCACCCTTCACGGTTATCTGGATCGCGCTCGGGACGCTGAGGTGGTCTGGCCGCTGCCGCCAGCAACGTCTGACACCGACCTTGAGCGGCTGATTTTTCCGCGGACAGCGCGTGATGTTTCCAATCGTGCGACCCAACCCGAGTGGGCGCATGTTCACCGCGAGTTGCGCCGTAAGGGCGTGACGCTGTCACTGTTGTGGGAAGAGTATCGCTCGGACCATCCCGTGGGCTACGGCTATTCCCGATTTTGCGAGCTTTACACCCAGTGGGAAGGCAAGCTGTCGCCGGTGATGCGCCAGCGACATCCGGCGGGCGAGCGGCTGTTTGTCGATTACGCGGGACACACGATCGATGTGATCGATCCCATGACCGGTGAGGTGCGTGATGAGCGACAATTATCTTGGCCGGTGCCGACAACCACCTTGGCCGGTGGGGCTGGACGGAAGACGGGCATGCCCGTCTGGAGGGCAGCCCCACCGGCCTGATTAATTTTCTGGGATAGGTGCTGGTCGCTGCGGGTTGGTAAGCCGGGTCTCTCTGCCATCAAACGGAGGATCCGAATTGGCCTGCAAACCCATCACCGACCAGCAATTGAGAGTATATATGACCGACCTCCAAAAACACAGTCAGCGCACAGCGGCTGCCCGCGCCGGGTTCAGCGAACGAACCGCCCCCCATTTCGATTTTGGGCTTCGATGCCGACCCGACACCGCCCTCAAAGCGCAAGATCGCTCATGGGCGCACGGTGAGCGATCCTCTCGAACGCTATTGGGAGAACGACCTTCTCCCTCTTTTGGAAATGGACAGCGCGCTGCAAGCCGTCACCCTGTTGCGCCACCTTCAAAGCGCGCATCCACTGGCGTTCCCCGACGACCGTATTCGGCGCACTTTGGAACGGCGGGTGCGCCAGTGGCGGGCGCTGAGTGGTCCCGAGCGCTGCATCATCTTCCGCCAGACGCCGGAGCCGGGATACATAGGCCAATCCGACTTCACCCATGCCGACGAGCTGGGCGTGACGATTGCAGGCCTGCCGTTCCCGCACCTGCTCTATCACTTCGTCATGGTCTATACTCGAAGACCCAAAAGAGGCCGAGCGTTCCCAGCGGGAGCAGCAAGAAGCTGAATACCGTGAAATAGATGATCTTGTCGCGCAGCAAGATACCGCCAACGCTGCCGAGGGTGCGTTTAAGGTTGGCGTAGCGCAGACGCTTCTGGCCTTCTTCGGCACCTTGGCACTTATCTACAGCCTCTTCCTTAACAGGAAGGCCACGATAGCGGCGATTGACGCCGTAGCCGTCACTCTTGAAATCGGCCAGAGAGAGTCGCGGGCCAACGTGTTTATCGCGCGGGCTGAATTTGACATTACTCAGCGAAGTGCATATTCCGGGGTCATCCGGCCACTGATACCGAAAGTATCCGGCCACCCATTCCGATTTTATCCGGCCACTGATTCCGGGGCATCCGGCCACCCTGTGATGTGATGCTGTGAGGCAATCTGCAACCGGCTACCTTCCGCGCTTTTTGGCACGAAGGAAGCCCGATGAAGAGATTGCCCATGCGGAAGATCCGAGACGTTTTACGGCTGTCAGCCGAGGGGCTGTCGACCCGCCAGATTGCAGCGAGCCTGGCGATTGGGCGCACTACGCTTCAGGGTTATCTGGATCGCGCTCGAGACGCTGAGGTGGTCTGGCCGCTGCCGCTGGAAATGTCCGACACCGACCTCGAGCGGCTGATTTTTCCGCGGACGGCGCGTGATGTGTCAAACCGGGCGACCCAACCTGACTGGGCGCATATTCACCGTGAGCTGCGTCGCAAGGGCGTCACGCTGTCGTTGCTTTGGGAAGAATATCGCGCCGATCACCCGGAGGGCTACGGCTATTCCCGATTTTGCGAGCTTTACACCCGGTGGGAAGGCAAGCTGTCGCCGGTGATGCGACAGCGCCACCCGGCGGGGGAGCGTTTGTTCGTCGATTATGCGGGGCACACGGTCGATGTGATTGATCCCACGACCGGCGAGGTGCGTACGGCACAGCTGTTTGTCGCGACCCTCGGGGCATCGAGCTATACTTTTGCGGAGGCGACCTGGACGCAATCACTGCCGGACTGGATCGCGAGCCATTTGCGCGCCTTTGACTTCTTCGGGGGCGTGACGGCGCAGATCGTGTCCGACAACCTGAAGTCCGGGGTCACGAAGGCCTGCTTCTATGACCCTGCGATCAACCGAACTTACGGCGATATGGCCGCACATTACGACACGGTCGTGGTGCCCGCGCGGCCGCACAAACCCAAGGATAAAGCGAAGGTTTCATAGTGAGTCCTGTTCGGTTGATGGAACGGTAATTGTAGCACAGTGTGCGGGAATGGCATTCCGTCCCGGGCGGCCTCTGGTGATCTCGAGATCGGGAGGAATGTCCCACAAGCCA
>Ga0209702_10007241_pt1 | contig 13687 bp, 6 predicted proteins | sample FRY01_FD_187210 | JGI IMG/M metagenome (GOLD analysis project Ga0209702, IMG submission 187210) | Freshwater microbial communities from Lake Fryxell liftoff mats and glacier meltwater in Antarctica - FRY-01 (SPAdes) (version 2) | ecosystem: Environmental > Aquatic > Freshwater > Ice > Glacier... | reverse complement strand
GTTAGTGCCACTTTTTGCGGCGGTGTACGCGGTGGTGGCGGCGCCTTCGTTTTCGACCGACATGCTGGCCGTACCCTACCAATGCAAATTATTTTATTTTGGACTCTTTTGTGCGCTGCCAGGCATCACGGTGCACATTTTCTGCCTGTCCCTTATTTTCCACCAGCTATGTCGATCTGGCGTGCTGCTGTCAATGTTGTCAACTTTTTTAATGATTGTCGCCATCGAACACGCCTGCATGACCATGCCAGAGACCAGCAGTGACTACCCATTCTATCTCATGGCGACCAGCATGTACTGTGGCCTGCTGGCGCAGGGTTTTTTTGTCTCTATTCTCTACTACGAGAGCAAGCAAAAGCAGTGCTACATTGGCATGTTGGGCGTCGCCTTCGTCCTGGTCACTCTCTCTATCCTGTCGATTGCGCTGTCCATGCTGAATTCCGAGACACCCCATACCAAGCCGACCGCACTCGTGCGCATTATACCATTATCACTGGCCATTGTCATATACGCGCTCTCGACCTACTGGACACTATTCCCGGTGCGTGTGGTGTGCAACAACATGTAATCGCCGCCAAACACTGCGAAGCGGGCACGTAAGAGTTATTTTATTAAATAAATGTGGATGTGTGTGTGTGTTACTGGCTTTCGTGACTGCTTGTAGTAGCTTGGGAAGAATGTGCCTTTAAACATGTATGAGAATTCTATGCAACGTTGCGTACCCAATTTGCATTGAGTACGCGGGGTGCGACCTCGACCCTGGCACGGCGAGCCTGTTGTGCTCGTCGACGACACGTGGCAATAAATTGAGGCCACACTGGAGACCCAGATAACCTTCGACCACCTGCTTCAACTTCATTTCTATACGCTCTTCTCGACGAGCTTGTGTCTCCGTCACTCGGTTAATGGTTCTTTCCTGCCCGAAAACGCGTACGATGCGATCAAGCACATTTGTCTTGATCTCCGTGCTGTGCATGTGCCAGGCATCCACAAAAACATGCAATACCAGCTGCTTGAAGTCGTGAATACAGCGGTTTCTGTCGCAACAGCCCGATTCTCGCACCCACTGTCTCACACTGTCTTGCGTCAAGTTGCTATGATACAGAGAGAATAATTGTATAACTTTTGCTATTTTTTCAGCATCAGTTTCCTGATGTGGTCTGTTGGATCTGGCGCCACGGCCGGCGACGGGTACAGATGCAACAGACAAGTCACTGCGCGATGCCCTGGATCCTCGAGAATTGACTGACGACGGTCGTTGGGTGGGTACAGGCATTGGCGACACAAGTGACACCACATTTACGGGTTGAGGTCCAGGCGCATACTGCGCTTGTGCATTTGCTGCTTCTATGCGCGCGTGGGATGCCGCGGTTAAACGGACCATTGCAGGAATCATTGCAGCAGCGGCATTTGAAAATTGAATTTGGCTGAATACAGCGAGAGATGCAGCTGCACGTTGCACCAACGAAAGCACTGGATCTGCAGCTGCGTTCAACTGTGATACCATCCCGCGTACATTTGCAGATGCGTTTGTCATGTGCAGGTTCCTTTCTGCAATTAATTCTTGCAACCGACGTTGCGCCTCATCAAGACTCAATGCCACGACCCTTTGAGCTCGCCCCATCGCAATTGGGCGGACCAGTACTGGATGCTGACCCTCATGTCCATGAACGACAGTATGCACAATGTTTTCGATGGGACTCTGTCGAAGTGCGTGCATCAACCCTTCCGCAGAAGGAGGCGGCAAGAGCACAGGTGCAGGAGCAGAATGTTGGGCAGCGGCAGGTTGTTGCACAGCCACATCTGCACGTAGTTGCGCGGGCGCATGTTCTTGTGCAGCCGTGTCCGGCCCTTGTGCAACCGCTTGTGTACGTAGTTGTGCAGCCGCATCCGCCTCTTGTGCAGCCTCTTGTGCACGTAGTTGTACAGCCACATCCGCCTCTTGTGCACGTAGTTGTGCAGCCGCATCCGCCTCTTGTGCACGTAGTTGTGCAGCCGCATGTGCTTGTGCAGCCACATCTCGTTGTGCGGATGCCGCATTCGCCTCCTGTGCAGCCGCATCCGCACGTGCAGCCGCACGTTCTTGTACGGATGCGGCTGCACGTAGTTGCGCAGCCGCATTCGCATCTTGTTGTGCAGCCGCAAGTTGTTCCGCAGCCGCAAGTTGTTCCGCAGCCGCAAGTTGTTCCGCAGCCGCATCCGCAAGTTGCTGCACAGCCGCATCTGCAAGTTCTTGTGCCGCTGCAAGTTCTTGTGCCGCTGCAAGTTCTTGTGCCGCTGCAAGTTCTTGTGCCGCTGCAAGTTCTTGTGCCGCTGCAAGTTCTTGTGCCGCTGCATGTTCTTGTGCCGCTGCATGTTCTAGTGCCGCTGCATGTTCTTGTGCCGCCGTAACTTCAGCGATGGCATCAGGCATGCCATCTTGAGCATGAGGACCGTGCTCGCCAGTGGACTGCTGCTGAAAATTATGATCAGCCTCAGCAGCTTGCAGTTGCCGCCGCAAGTTATTTACACTCGCTATGCAACTAACAAGCTCAGCAACAACTGTTGTATTTTGTTGGTGGTCTACTTCAAAATCCAAATCCTGATTATGTTGGAATGCAGCAATATCAGAGCCGTCGGGGTTTTCATCATGAGGACCGTGCTGTAGCTGGTGCGAGAGTTGTGGACCGTGCTGTAGCTGGTGCGAGAGTTGTAGCAACATCGCATTGGCTGTACTCAATTCTTCCCGAAGGCGTATGATATTGCTTGTATCCACATACTGCACATGTGGGACCTGCACATGTGGGGCCTGCACATGTGGGGCCTGCATTTGTGCAATTAAATTTTGCAACTCCTCTATTCGCGAGTCCAAGTTTGCCGGTACGTTTGCATGATGGTCGTCGTCGAACGAATCTCCTCCTCCTGACGACATGGATGTTGCTGTATGCTCGTTTAGATCTTCATCTGCAAGTGCCAGCAGATCCATGGCATCATCATATAAAGGATCGTCACCAAAAAATCTGCACGCAATCACAACTCCCAGCATCTCGCCTATTCTATACGAAGCAACCCTCTGTACGTTGTTCCACTGCAAGATTTGCTTATCGATTTCGCGCGGAGTCGCCGCTTCTCTCACCCTATCGAGTGTCTGTTCTAACGCTACTCTCTGGTTTGACCAGTCCACTCGCCGCAATATCCCTCGGGCCTGCTGCACGGCCTTGTGTTTCAGTGTCAGGACCGGCGCACATTGCGGGTCCATTGTATCTTGTTCCGACGAGGTGATGGCGCGAATTGCGCCCTTCAAAGCCGTGAGCGTCTGGAACACGCCAGACGTCATGATGTTCTTCAATCCCAGAAAAGCAGCATTATTACACGTTGGCACGAACTCCTGGATGAAAACGCGTACGGAATTGTATGTTTCCTCGTATCTGGTGTTGTTGCAGGGGGCGACGCTTGGTAGATTGCCCCTGTGAAACAGCCAGTCGGCCCATAGTTCCTTCCAATCTGCGGTGCTCTTGCACACTTCGTAAAATTGCGATATTTTGCCGTGATACGCCACTATCATTCTGTGTGAATCCACCGGGTCGCTTTTGTCGCGGTCGGTGTGATACACAACAACATGCCCCTCTGGAACATCAGTGAGTTGCTGCTCGACCTCCACGCGCTGCTGCACAAACTGGTACCAAGTCTCGTGTAACACAACATTGTCCTGTATGTCCTGCATGCGCACAACCGGGCTTGGTCCAGTATTTTGTGTAGGGCCGTGATTATATAGGTTTCGTCTCCCAGACCACATGCCATCCTCCCAGCAGTACGCTTGGCGGGATTGGAAATGCTCATGCCATAAGGGCCACATTGCGAGCACTAAACGGCCTGGTAAGAAATAAGATGTGTGTGAGCAAGTCGTGCGGGAACTGGCACAAATCGGTGGTATCCACTCCCATTTCCGCAAAAAAATCGCGCTCACGACTGCATGCACGGAGTCGAGCTCCAGCACACGACACAACACACACACACCGACAACGAAAAGACGATGCTGTGTTGCTGAAACACCGCCTGCCCGGGGCTATGCATGTGTGACGCAAGCGCTGTTTTGTAAAAACTTGTGTCGAAATCACCAGGCACCAGCAGCATTGCCGCGCACGCTGGATTTTCCCCACAAGTGCGATAAAACACCAGACATGACACTCAGCCTGGCGGCACCACATTTTTGCGAAAGGCGCGCCTTGCGTGATGTATATAAAGCCAGCTGTTCATGCACAAGCAGAGCACTCGAGATGTCGGATATTCAAGAATGGAAAGGTGGCGACTTTTGCTGCAGTTGGTGTACAGCCGAAGAGGGTAGTACGTCCGCGGACGCATGTATGTCATGCATCTTGCCTTGCTATACCTTCGCCATGATACAAACGAAGGGGGACAAATCCAGCAGCTTCTGCGGCAATTTTCTCTTGTTCGGGCTGGTGGACATGCTGGGCTTCGGGTGCTGTATGGTATGCGCTACACGGTCTCATATTAATGGACACGAAAACTGTTGCCGCAACTGCATGTCATCGTACTTTTGTGCGCCGTGTGCACTCGTGCAGGCTTACAAAACAATTGAAGCAAGGGACTCCGCAGGAAACTTTGTGCCGCCATACGACGGCCAGCAGGGCCCGCTGCTGAACTCGATGCAAGAATGACGCGTGCACTGTGGTGGCCGCCATCAAAGATGGTCGTTTGCAGCCTTTTTTCTCGTACGGCAGGGCGATTTTCCCGCGCTGCGCACGGACGACTACCGTTGGAAGAAGTAAAATTTTATTGTGCGTGGTATATAAACGCACATGCCCGCGCTTGACTGCTGTTCCGCACTTGAGAATGGAGAATGACGATGAGGTGGTCCATACCACCGATGTGGCCACAAGTCTCTCAAAAAAGTGCGACGTGTGCAGTCGCTTGGGACCCGAGGAAAGCAAGCTCCTCACCGAGTACGTCGTCAAACTGACCAAAGACCACACTCTAAGCAGCATGATACAGGAGATTTCGTCGTTTGTCGCCAACCTGCACCAACGACAAGCGGACAAACCACACGATCGTCTGATACCCACTGGTGTGCACCCACAAGTCCACACAGACGACGCCATTGTTCGACATGTCATGTCCTGCATCGCCCCGCGCGAAGCCACGGTGCGCATGCTCATCTGCAACTCAGTGCTGATGGACATGCTCAATAAAGCCACGTGCCCGCAGGACACGGGCATTGCCGTGAAACTGCTCTTGCAGACACAGGCCGCCGAAAAGAGAATATAGCGATGGCAAGACTGGAATCTAGTTCTCTGCACGACTTTGGTACTTGCGTTTGAAAGGGGAAACAATTTGGATGCAGCCACCGTGTGTCGGTGCTCCAATCGCAACAAGTAACAATTGTGCGGCAAAGTCAAATATTCATGGGAACAAATGTGTGTGTTTGAATTCCCAGACCAGAATCTCGTTGAGGGCATACGTACAATATGGGTTCGTGAGTTTGATGTCGGCGAGCTTGCCCGACACGTCGCGAGTGCATTGCGTGCGAGTAAACTGTTGCAACATGCTCACTGCACACTTTGTGCCGACGCTCGCAAAGACGCCCGTCGAGCCCAGCACCTCCCACAGGGTGTGTGGGTGCAGCGATGCTTTTCGGTACACCAGACCGTAGATGGTATTCTTGTGCTTCTCTGTGGCACCGCCGACCCTGTTTGCTTTCAGCATATATACCAGCAGCATAAGGACGTATTGCGCACACTGGGCCTCCTGATTCATTGCGTCGATTTCTTTGTCTACCAATGGTAGTATGACAGGGGTGCGGCAGTAGAATAGGATGTACAAGATGTGGTCGCGAATAATGGTCCAGATCGTCGGGTATCGTATGCCAGTCATGGGCAGTCTGTTCCACACATACGCCCCACTCCCAAGTTGATAGTTTTGCAGAATCAGATCGACTGTGCCGACGTCTATGTCAATGTACAATGCGTCGCTGGCCGAAATACAGTTGCCCACCAGGCCCGCCGCGGTTCTGTCCTGCACTGGCATTCGTGCCGAGCTGTCCGAGCTGATATAGCCGATGCCAGACAGTCGTGAGTTCCAACAGCTCAGGTCGTATGGCAGCAAGGCGATCTGCTGTGTATTTTTGCGCACTCCGAGACTGATGCCAACGTGGCGGTGCTTGCCCTTGCCCGTCCATCTCTCGTACGTTGACACCAATCGTGCCAAAATGTCAAATCGTGCAATTTCTTCATGCAACACCTCGTAGAAAATTAACAGCAATACAAAGCTCTCGCCGTGCCCGAGACCAAGCGGTGTGTCGCCCGCGCCGTATGGTGCACCATACCGCAACGGTGCCTGCGGTGTTTGTGTGTTTTGTAGGGGTACGGGATATACGGATGCCGCTGCTGCGAGACCGCCATTGTCAGGCGTCTCTTCCCTGGACATGCCAACGCACTTTCACAGCGCGGCTGTCCTCGTATATATATATATATTTATATATATGTGCACTTCGCACCACTCTTGTCTTCCACCCTGCCTGTTGTCGCCACCCCCGCGTCACACTCACATGCTGTTTGTATGTTCATGCCAGCTAAAAACTCTGAGTTTGATGGGAACTCGAGTCCCCACGCTTCTTGCATAACGAATATTCGGCACCGAATCTGAAAAATGTTCTCAAGCATTCATTAACAATCAATAATCATAGATAACGCGCGCAACGACATCCTGAGGCTCGACGCCATGCAGCAAGCACAGCTTGTGCATGTACCATGTTATAGAAGCAGACAGATGACGTCGCACACGTCCTTTGGGTCGAAAAAAACACGTGTCCGCGATACCCCCTTGTTGAAAAGGAGGTACACAAACCGTAACTCGAGCTCCATTCGCTGGCATTGTCGCAACGACTGTGGGTCGTCCACCTGCAACTCGTCACGGAAATACGTCTGCTGATTCGCGTGGAAAAAACAGCGGACGGCATACAGGAAAGCATCAAGTTTGTCATTGTGCGCTCCGGACGCGGTCACTGCCTTGGCGCTGTATTGTTGCATGCCGCGGCCGAGCAAGGCCACTTTGTGTGCCACGGTCCACTCGCAGAGGGCACCGCGCATCTCATCACCGTCGGCCGAAAACGCAGACATAAATTGCAAAAAGTCGCGACGGCCTTGTTCTTTCGACGCTGCGGACGACTGCACATTGGCTACAGCGACCTCACACAGGGCCGGCACTCGGATGCGGCTCTTTTGAAGTGTCTGCACAATTCCCCGCATCGGCACCCACACACAATGCCGCGTGGTATCCATCATGTCATCGCTGTTGGGCACAAACGGAACAATCATCGGCTTGCTCACACTAGTCCGCAGCACATACTCCCCGACAGCAAGAAGCACTCGTTGCATGGCCGCTCTTTTCCGCATGGGCACGCATCCTGGTACTGCACATTTCATGTAGAAATCAACTACAGCATGCAAGCACGTAACGTCGACGCGTAGCATGCCCCTCAGCAAAAACGTCGGGCACGGCACTGGCGTCGCAGCAGATTCTACGGCAGCAATTGTTCCGGCACCCAGTGCGATACACAGAAGAATCTGCAGCGCATCAATCACGGTGAAACAGGCAGACACCAGCCGGGAAGGCGACAGCACGTGCACCGATACGCACGGCACGCTGGACGAGGGGCATTCGCGTGTCGAGGCAAGCAGGTTGAATTCCACGTATGCGACGGCAGTTTTGGTGGCCATGCTGTTTTCCAGCTGACAAGCTGCTATACAAAAAAAGGAGCATGTGTGTGCCTTTTTCCCCGTATCCAGCTCACCCGCGCACACACTGCATCGGTCATTCAGGAAAAACGCCGCATTCACTGACGTTTGGATGCTCAAGGATCGATTGTTGTGGTCGTTTGCGACAAAGCCCTCAGCTTCGTCCATACTGAGATTGCGTTTCCGCAGGCTGAGCACGTGTGCGCTGTCCGTGTACGGTAAAAAGCGCGTCATGAATTGTGGCTTTGGTATTCGAAAGCTCAATTGCCGGATCTCGACACACTTGTCTCCGTGCATGTAAGGTACAGGTGGTACTGCGGGCTGTGGTGGTGCTTGCAGAGCAATGGTACTGAGATCAGCCTCCACGCTGCGCCCGACACGCATGCATAGTTCGAACAGAGACACGTGGTGACTGGCACACGTGAAGAGACCCGCGGGCATGAGTCGTGCAACGTGTGCGTGCAGAGCGAGTGCATTCTCGTCCATCGCTCGTGCATGCCAGCCGCCACACACCGGGCCCAGTCCAAACAAGATTTGCATTTATAAAGACAAGTTCCCAGAAATAGAAAATGTGCCGTGTGTGCTGGCAACAACACTCACATTCCTGGTAGAACTTTGCCGAGTATAAGGCACAAAATTCGCTGCATAATGATGAGGGCGTTTCTCTTTTTGGAAGGTGTGCTGGTTTCAAATCTCGAAGCCAGGGTAATATAGTCCGTGTCACTGGGCAGTTGGTAGCGTGCTAGGCTTGTCAATATAAAGTACATACAATTCATGGAGTTCCTATTGTAGAGACCAGTATCCGGTCGTCTGAAGTTCTCGGCAATTTCTTCGCGGAAATTTGTCCACTGCTCGCCATATTGCAACCGATTGTCGGGGTCCGTACACATCATTTCCACCGGCTGCACTTCAAGCGACAGCAAAATCCAGAGGTTGGCAAAATGCAGGTCGAGCTGTAAAATAGTATCCGCTGGCAGTGCCTGGCGTACCCTCGCACGCGCAGCAAACGCGCCCTCCAACAACACCTCCAACACATGTGTCATGCTGTAGTAGAGCGTTTGTACGTCCTGGCGCGTCGCTTCGGTTACAAAGTGCTGCGACCCGGGCTGCGTGAAGAAAAAATTGCTAGTAAGGATTGCAGGAATAGTGCGTGGCTGTCGTGTCATTGACTGTAAACAGAATTGCAGGTTTATCCCGCCAATAACGTTGGACGGATGGAGTGGTTCGCGCAGCATCACGCCCAATGTATTCCGAAGCAACGATTCTGCGAGGATCCGATTGGCATCGGTGAGCACATGCTGCTGTTCACGAAGCGTGCCGTCTCGAACCAAGGCATCTTGCTGCATTTGCATGCGTTGAGCGTTTTCCGCAAGCTCTTGCTCATGCCTCTGGGTTTGTGTGTCGACATGGTCCACATTCTGCTGGAGTACGGTGGCCATATGTGTGTCAAATTCCAGCTGCTGCTGAACAGCTTGTTCTGAGGCGTGTCTCGCAGCCAAGATCAAGGCTTCTCCTGCGCGGGTTTCATGTGCGCGCAATGCAACGGCGTGCTCCTCTGTGGCTGCTACAATGTTGGCTTCTAAATTGATTTGGTGTTGCTCTTGACGCGCTATTCGTGCAAGTTGTGCTTGACACACGTTTTCCAGAATGGTGATTCTAGCAGCATGCACAGCCGCTACATCCGCCGCATCTGTCGCAAGCGGTGCCTCGCCAGCTGCAATCACTGCAGCAAGGTGTGCTTCCTGTAAACGTGCAAGCTCCGCAGCGTGTATTTCTCTCATATTATCTCCAATCTGTCTTACGCGGCGAACTCTCGCATGCAGGTGTTGCACAACGTCTTGGTGTTGCGCCATGAGATTATTGTGTTGCGCCATAACATTATTGCGTTCCACACCAGCACTGGCAGCCGAGGCTGCGCTCTCCGTCTGGATGCGTGTGATTTCCGCCGCTTGTGCCGCTATGCGGGCGTCGGCTTGTTGCTGCGCCATCGTGGCATCGCGCAAGGCAGCGGCATATTCATCTCGCTGCTGCCTGGCGACATTGGCTGCCGATGCGCGCTCTGTCTCCAAATGCGCAATATTGTCGCGCTGCTGCATTGCGTTTTGCGCATCATGCGCACACTGTGCCCGCAACACTTGAATCTCAGTCTGGTATCGGGTCATCGTTTCGTTATCTGCCACACCAGCATTGACTGTTAATATGGCGCTCGCCGCCTCGAGACGTGCGATTTCCGCCATTTGTGTCGAGATCCGGGCTTCGGCTGCTTCACGCGCTGCTGTGCTAGCACGAATGCCGGCGTCATATTGATTTCGCTGTCGGCTGGCGAGATTGGCCGCTGCTGTGGCATCTATTTGCAGCTGCGTAATCTCGCGGCGCTGCTGCCTGCCGTTTTCTCGAACAGAACGAACCTGTGCCTGCAAATCTTGAATCCGAGTCTGGTATTGTGTGGTCGATACATCATGTGTCGCACCCTGTGCTGTTACCAATGCAACCATTGCCGCTACACGGCGCGCATTTTCCTCCCTTTGTGTCGCAATCTGGGCTTCGGCTGCATCACGCGCAACTGTGGCATCGTGCATGGCGGTGGCATATTGATCTTGTTGCTGCCTGGCGAGATCGGCGGCCATTTCGCGTTCTGTTTCCAGACGCGCAATACTGTCGCGCTGGATCGCAATCTGCGCCCACCCTGCACTATGGACAGCTTGTTCCGCCGCGAGCATCTCACTCTCTAAAAGTTCGATGAGCTCGGAATGCACCAAAATTTGTGCTTCCAAAGCCGCATTTTCAACTTGCAGCGTAGCATCGACATGGTTTGCGGAAAGCTGTGCTTGCATCCGCCTGGCGTTTTCGACATCCGATGCATGCTGCTGCTCCAGAATTGCAATTTGATCGCGATGCGTTTGAATCTCGGCGGACGTATCGCTGCGTAGTGTCTGCACAACGTTTTCCATATCTTCCTGCACACGCGCAATTTCAGCCAGGTGTCGGACACAATCTTGTTCAAGCAGGGAGTTTTGAGCCTCAAGCCGGCCACCCCTTTCCTCGTATACCACCATCTCAGCCACCAACTCTGCATAATTTGCATTTTGTGTCCGGGCATGTTCCTGCGCGTCCTCGGCCATACTCTCTAGTCGCGTGATCTCGTCACGTTGTAGTTGGCAATGTGCTTCCAGCAATCTGTTCTGAGATGCAAACTGCGCCGCCGATTGCGCATGGTGTGCATCCACACCCCCCTGGGACTGCAATATCGCAATCTCATCGAGGTGTTGCTGTATCAATATGCTGTTACGCGCACGAGCATCGGCAGCCGCGGTCGTATTCAGCTCCTGCAAACGTTGGTTCTCGCTCTCGAGGCCCTCGGTGATTGTTCTGAGTCGGTGAACCTCTTCTTGCTGTTGAGTTCTGGCATCTTGCATGGCAACCAAATGTGCTGCTGTGGTGGAAGATGCAGTCACTTGGTGCAATTGCAACTCATGCTGCGACTGCGCTACTTCGGCTCTCATGTCCTCGACCTGGGCTTGGAGCAAATCCGCTTGGGTTTGCAAGAATACGGCGTTGGCCTTTGATAATTGCAACTCGGCTGTGCGTCTGTCGTGTTCGGCCGTCAAAACGGCGGCGTTCTGTCTGTACTTGGATACTTCAAACCTTAAGATGCGATTGGATGTCGCAACCCAAATCTGAATCTGACGCATACGGACAAGCTTTTCGTGCGCCTGTAGCAGGTCACCGGCATTTTTCACCAACTTTTGGCGGAGTTGTTGTGTTTCTTTTTTCATGTGCAACAAAGTCTGCCAGGTGAATTGTACCCCTTTACAGCCCAACATGACCGAAGCCAGCATGGCCAGCAACAACACGTGCGTGGCTGCAGACCCACCAGACACGATGTTGGCCGGGAAACTGTCTGCCGCATGAGGGTGCTGTTCGTACCAAGTCGCGGTCGTGCGCTCAATGTCTTCCAACTCTGTGTTGCCAGAGCGCAGACTTGGCGGAGCTGCAACCGGTTCGCCATCAGCCACGACGCCTGGAGACACTGTTGCTGGCGCGTCTTCCCGCAGCCGATATGGCTGAAATACTTGCTCTGTAGTGCGCTGTGACAGTTCTTCCGCAGACGTAATCGGCCTCGCAGAAACATACGCTGGGGGCTCGGATGCCGCAGGCTCGCTGGCATGCGTCGGAGCAGACGGCAAATAAAGTGGGCTTGCCGGACCAGACGGCTTCCATTGCAGTATTCCCGTGCAATTCGATGCATCTTCACACAGAGCTACCAATCGCAAAAAGTGCGAGATTTGGTCCATGTAAGTCCCCAAGCCCGACATGGTTTGATCGATGGTGGTCTGCCGCGCCGCGACCGGTTTCGACGCGCCTGTGAACGAGCCAATCCAAGACATGGTGGAGGCAAAGTCGGCATACAACGTGTTGGCCTGCGCGGGAAATTCGCCCTTGAAGTATCGCAAATACATGTTGAAGAGCTTCGACTCGGGGTTTGTATTGTCGAAAAACCGCATGAGTTCTGACTTTTCCTGAGTTGCCTGCAAAAGGAGGCGCACGGCCAGATGCATCTGCTCGTAGTATGTATCGCTGCCGTTTGCCGTCGTATGCGCCATGTACGCGCGAAAGATGCCCCCTGGAAGATTCATGCTGGTGCTGCGGAAACGTTGCAGTAGCTGTAGCACATGGCGATCTTGCACTTTCTGCATCGCGATTTCCCAGCACATGCCGGGTATGCGCGATGCCGGCACGTTATTCTTTTGCAGATGTGATTTGCACTTGCGTAAGAGGTACACAAAATTGGTGTCGATGATGTAGTGCGACTTATCCGCAATTGCATTGTACATTACAGACGATGAAACAGTTTCCACGGCCGCTGCAGCACCGTGATCTGCCGACACCGAGTACATGATGGACACGATTTGCCACTGCAGCAGCTCATCCTCCAACTCGACGACTCGTTCCGGTGATGGGCTCACTTGCGCCGTCATCTCACTGTGCACATGGTCGATTTTCTTCATGACTTTTTCGTAGTAGTGTCCTGTCAACTCAGTGGCATTGAACGCCTGCTTCAGGCTTTCGACACACAGATCCGTGTCGTTGTTTCGGAAAATATCCGCAATAATTGGCAAGCTAGCATACCAAACACTGGGACACAGCGTGATCTGTACGCCTTGTGAGATTTGGGGATCAGCGAGCAGTTTGCGTACTAGTAGTTTGATGGCGGTCTGCACATTCTGCTCCAAACACGGCGAGTTACTTTCATCATTTCCACACTCTTCCAGCGCGTTTTCCTCCAGACCTTGGTGTAGCGTGGCAACCCGTTCATGCAATTGTTTTTGCAATTGCATGTGGCAAGCATCTTCCTGGCTCGTATTGGGAATTACACCGTACAGGGCGGCATCGTCATTATGCGTATTTGAACTCCACTTGGGTGCGCACGAAAAACTCACAATGGAGCTCACCCATTTGCGCAGCAAGCGCCGTGCCACGGCTGTGCCTCTGTTCGACCCCAACACCTCCGAAATGAGGGGTGGGATATAATGGGCCGCAGCAATGTAAAAAATGGTCATTAGAGTATTCTGCGCGTCCGTTGGCTGGACCAGCGGGTAATTATACTCGGTGAATGACATTGTTGCTTCGGGTAGATTTGCAAACAGATCCGGATCAAATGAAGTGGCTTCCACGCTTGTTCCCTTGTTATGCGACAAGCCTCGCGTAACAACAGAGTCATCTTGATTCTCTGCGACTTGATGTATTTTATTGTGCTCGCGCTCTAGATCGAACATCATCAAATGCGACGCAAGATGCATTTTTTTGGCCTCCTTCAAAATGTCCAAAGGCGACATTTCTTCGAGTGCCACGTAAAAATCATCAATTTTGCCGTGCTGGTGCATTCTGTTGTGCTCCTTGCTGTCGTGTGCCTCGTTTTGCAACGAAGAGTATGCAACTGAATCACCCGAATT
>Ga0209702_10007224_pt1 | contig 13709 bp, 9 predicted proteins | sample FRY01_FD_187210 | JGI IMG/M metagenome (GOLD analysis project Ga0209702, IMG submission 187210) | Freshwater microbial communities from Lake Fryxell liftoff mats and glacier meltwater in Antarctica - FRY-01 (SPAdes) (version 2) | ecosystem: Environmental > Aquatic > Freshwater > Ice > Glacier... | reverse complement strand
TCCAATTGCTTCAGCTTATTTGAAATATTTGAAAGCACATCGCGACGAATTAATTCAAAAATATTTTGATAAATCATATGATGTAAATCTTTAAGACCTAGAGTCTGTCTATAGAGTCTCCTGATGGCGTTGCACTAGTCTGAAAAATGCTCATTTACAAAAGTAAACTGCGCTTTTCGGTCTTCGTGCGCCTAATCAGAAGCCTCTATAGTTCAAACTCCTGACCCTATAGTTTGATACGTTGGGCTTAAAAAGGTGGAGAGATTGTGTGTATTTTCAACGTTTAAACAGTGAAAATAAAATTGATTTTTTTAAACCGTGGCACTTAAACTACTCGGTTTTCAGGTTGCCTGTTAATCAGTTAATTACATCCGAAATTTGGTCCTTAAACTGCAACTCAAACAACCTCTTGTAATTTCCATTTTGCCTCAACAATTCCTGATGATTCCCCTGCTCAATGATCACTCCATGATCCATCACCAAAATCGTATCAGCCTTCTGAATCGTTGCTAATCTATGCGCTATGACAATCGAAGTTCTATTGGCTGTCACCGTTTCAGTGGCTTTCTGAATTAACATCTCAGTTTCAGTATCAACCGATGATGTAGCCTCATCCAACACCAAAATAGCCGGATTAAATAAATAAGCTCGAATAAATGCAATTAATTGTCGTTGACCCGCACTTAGCATTCCCCCGCGTTCCATCACGTTAAAATCGTATCCGCCAGGTAAATTCTTTATAAACACATCGGCACCAACTCGTTCTGCAGCTTCTTCTATTTGCGCTCTCGTAATATTGGGATTGTTCATCGAAATATTATTCGCAATTGAATCTGAAAATAAGAACACATCCTGCAATACCACAGATATATGTCCACGAATTACGTGTGCATTATAAGAACGAATATCTTTTCCGTCTATCTCAATACTTCCTTTTTGGAAATCGTAAAACCGATTAATTAAATTAATAATGGTCGTTTTTCCTGAACCTGTGGATCCAACAATGGCAATCGTTGTCCCCGGCTTCGCTTCAAAACTCACACCTTGCAAAATCCAATCATCCCCTTTGTAAGCCATCCAAACATCATCAAAACGAATAGCTCCTTTTATTGAATTTGGAATTTCATTTCCTGTATCAACAACATATTCATGTGTATCGAGCACATGGAAAACTCTTTCAGAACTAACCATGCCCATTTGAAGGGTATTAAACCTGTCGGCCAAGGTTCTAATTGGACGAAAAAGCATGCTGATATACATCGTGAATGCAACCAGATTTCCAACGGTAAAATTTCCATTAATCACGCCACGAGCACCAAGCCAGATGAGCAATCCAAGTGAAACAGCACTTAAAATTTCAACAATAGGCAAGAAAATCGAATAATGCCATACTGACTGAATATGTGCGCGACGATGTTCCCGATTTATCACCTTGAACTTATCCATTTCTTCCGCTTCGCGATTGAAAATTTGCACAATATTCATTCCTGTAATATGCTCCTGAACAAAAGCATTTAGACGTGCAACCTGCGTTCTAACTTCCTGAAATGCCGACTTAATTCCGTTCTTAAAAATATTTGTGGCAACAAGTAAAAGCGGAACCGTCGAAATAGAAATCAACGTCAATCGCCAATCGGTGTAAAACATCACCGCTAAAACAACACTTAGCTGCAGAAGATCTCCAAAAATAATAACCACACCTTCCGTAAATATGCTTGCAATTGTTTCAATATCGCTCACAACCCGAGTCACCAAAGTACCGATGGGCGTATTATCAAAATAAGTAATTCGGAGCTTGGTGATATGATTGAAAACGTCCAATCGAAGGTCACGTATCACGTATTGCCCCAATCGATTTGTATTAAAATTCGAATAAAATTGGCCCAATGCTTCAACGATCAAAATGCCTATCATGATCAAAGTCATGTTCAAAAGCATGTTTGGATCAGGATTAAGAATGTAATTATCGACTGTATATTGAATAAGTAAAGGACGAACTGGCGACAAAAAAGCCATAATTACAGTCAGACCAACCGATGACCAAAGCCATGGTTTATAAGGTTTTACGTATCGAATAACACGTTTTAATTCTGTAAAATCAAATGCTTTTCCCGAAACACTCATTGATCGCAAAGATAGAGTTTGGAATGGCATTCTTCCCTTTTAAATCCTGAACTTATTGGGTGGTTGATATTCAACATTGCAATGTTGGTGATTTGTGATAATTTCAATTTTATAGTACCAATAAATGTTTCAAATTGCGTAATCGATTTCACGAAAGGAATAATTTTGAGTAAAATTTCTTTCTGTTTTAAGTTGTTATGGAGCATTTATTTAAAATAACACCAGTAAAGTATTTGTGTTCAAATAATCTCAAATACCAAAATAGAAAGGATAATTTTTCGTTCGTGAAACGTGTTAAAACGTAGGAATCGAAATTTTAAGGTTTATTAACATTTTTTAGAATATTTCATCTTGACCGCACCGATGCAAACTTGTTTCTTTGCACGATTAATTAAAGAATACTATGACAACAGATATCCGGGAATTAAACGAACGGATTGAGCGCGAATCAGCGTTTATCGAATTGCTTAAACTAGAGCTAGATAAAGTAATTGTTGGTCAGAGCCATATGCTCGACCGCTTACTTATTGGGTTACTGGCAAATGGACATATTCTCTTAGAAGGTGTTCCTGGATTGGCTAAAACATTGGCAATTAAGAGTTTAGCTCAAACAATTAATGCGCAGTTTAGTCGCATTCAGTTTACTCCCGATTTGCTTCCTGCAGATTTGATTGGAACTATGATTTACAACCAGAAGCAAGAAAACTTCTCGGTTCGTAAAGGTCCAATCTTCGCCAATTTTATTCTGGCGGATGAGATTAACCGTGCTCCAGCAAAAGTTCAAAGCGCGTTGCTTGAGGCCATGCAAGAACGTCAAGTTACCATTGGCGACACAACGCATGTTTTACCTGAGCCTTTCTTGGTTATGGCTACGCAAAATCCAGTGGAGCAGGAGGGGACCTACCCTTTACCAGAAGCGCAAGTCGATCGATTTATGCTAAAGGTCGTTATCAGCTACCCTACAAAAGAAGAAGAAGTAAAGATTGTTCGTGCAAACCTAAATTCAGAATATCCAAAACCAAATAAAGTTGTTGATGCTGAGCAGATTCTGAAAGCAAGAAAGGTCGTTCGTGAAGTTTACATGGATGAAAAAATCGAGAAGTATATCATCGATATCGTTTTTGCTACGCGTTTTCCGAAGGAACACAATTTGGCGCAGTTCGAGCCGATGATTAGTTTCGGAGCCTCTCCACGCGCATCAATTAGTTTGGCACTTGCCGCAAAAGCGTATGCATTTATCAAACGTCGTGGATACGTTATACCTGAAGATGTGCGTGCAATTTGTCATGATGTATTGCGCCACCGAATTGGTCTTACCTACGAAGCTGAAGCCGAAAATATCACTACTGAACACATCATTTCAGAAATTCTTAATAAGGTTGAAGTTCCTTGATTTTGTATGAAAGTTTAATAATTCACAAATTCATAAACCCACCACCTAATTTCTAAAGTGGATCAAAAAGAACTCCTTAAAAAAGTACGTAAACTCGAAATAAAAAGTCGCGGTCTTTCTTCGCAGCTATTTTCGGGACAATATCACAGTGCCTTCAAAGGACGAGGAATGTCGTTTTCTGAGGTACGTGAATATCAGCCGGGCGATGACGTTAGAACGATCGACTGGAATGTTTCTGCCCGCCTAAATCATACGTATGTAAAGGTTTATGAAGAAGAACGTGAGCTGACGATTATGTTAGTGGTCGATGTGAGCGGCTCGAACGATTTTGGAACTCAGGTTCAAATGAAACGTGAGTTGGTCACCGAACTCTGCGCGGTATTGTCCTTCTCTGCGATGCAGAACAACGATAAGATTGGAGTAATCTTCTTTAGCAATCAAATTGAGAAGTACATTCCACCTAAAAAAGGGAAATCTCATGTGTTAAGAATTATTCGTGAGTTGATTGATTTTCAGCCTCAAAATCATAAAACGGATATTTCTCAAGCACTCAAATTTCTCACAAATGTTTTGCGCAAGCGTTGCACGGCTTTTATTCTTTCCGATTTTATCGCGACAGACTATGAAAATGCCATGAAGCTTGCCAATAAAAAGCATGATGTTGTTGCCCTTCGGGTGATTGACCCACGCGAACAAAGTATTCCCGACGTTGGATTAATGAAGTTGAAGGATGCCGAAAGTGGCGAAACAATTTGGGTTGATACATCTGACCGTAATGTTAGAAAGGCTTTTGAAATTCATTCCAAAAAGATGGATGATCAAAGCAAATTGATTTTTAGTCGCGCTGGAGTTGATGCCGCGCAATTGCATACCGATCGAAGCTATATTCAACCCTTAAGTAACTTATTTAAACGCCGCGGTTCGAGATGAGACAGATAACCGCCATACTATTGCTTCTATCAGGTTTAGGACTTACCGCTCAAACAGTAAACTTAAATCCTGACCATAAACGTTTCAGGCTAGGAGAAAAAGTTCAACTTGAAATCAAGACAGTATCACCTGCAACTAAAAAAGTAGTTTGGCCTGTTTTGAAGGACTCTCTGGGTTCTCATTTTGATATTCTTGGTATAGGTCCAATTGATACGTTAAGCGACCCTTCTGATAAGGAATTAAGCCTGAGTCAGAAAATAGAAATTACTTCGTTCGACAGTGGTAGTCACCAAATTCCTGCACTTCCATTTTTGTTTATCAGCGGAAGCGATACAGATTTCGTAAACGCAGATCCTTTGTCTTTCTCGGTTTTAACCGTTCCGGTGGATACGACCTTGGCTATCAAAGATATTCGTGGAATTGTGGATGTTCCTTTTGAAATTGGCGATTACATTCCTTGGATTTTAGGTGGTTTGGCGCTACTTGCCATGTTAATTGGTGGCATATTTTGGTGGAAACAACGCAAACAACCTGAAAAGCCTAAAGTCCCAGTTAAGTTAATTCCCGCATGGGAACGCGCTATTGCCCAGCTTGAAGTTGTGGATAGAGAAGCAGCATGGCGGCAATCGAAATTCAAAATTTATTACTCTGGAATCACGGATACAATTCGTGCTTATCTCGAAGAGCAATTCAAAATGCCAGCCTTAGAATCTACAACCGACGAAATTCTTGGTTTGGTAAAACAACGTCAGTTTAGCGCTGATATTCAATCGAAACTCCGAGAAATACTGCTAGTTGCCGATTTGGTGAAGTTTGCCAAAGATGTTCCTCTTGAGCATACGCATCAACGAAGCATGCAATTGGCAAAGGAAATTATCTTGGAAACTCGTCCTCAACCAAGCATTGAACCCGAGCGAAAGGAGGAAGGCAATGTTTGATCTGAATGGATTAAGACTTCCACCTCTTGGTGAACTAAGTTTTGCTCATCCATGGATGTTCCTGCTATTGCTCAGCATTCCCGCACTAGTTATTTGGTACATCGCCAAAGGCAGAAAACAAAAGCCAGAACTGCAAGTTTCGACCTTAACTGCCTTTAAAAATCGCCATACATCCGCAGTTGTGCGTCTTCTGCATGTTCCTTTTATATTACGTTGTTTAAGCATCTTATTCATTGTCACTGCGATAGCTCGTCCTCAAACCAAACTTGCTTGGCAAGATATGAGCGCCGAAGGAATTGATATCGTCATGGCGATGGACCTTTCGCCAAGTATGTTGGCGAGAGATTTTAAGCCTAACCGATTAGAGTCAGCCAAAGAAGTTGCCACCACATTTATCGATGGTCGTCCAAATGATCGAATTGGATTGGTAGTTTTTTCCGGCGAAGCATACACACAATGTCCACTCACGATTGACCATTCTGTATTAAAGAACCTCTTAAACGATGCTGCTCCTGACTTTTTACCCGACGGAACAGCAATCGGAATGGGTTTGGCAACTTCGGTGAATCGCTTGAAAGAGAGCAAGGCAAAAAGTAAAGTCATCATACTTATTACCGATGGTGAAAATAACGTTGGTTCTGTTTCCCCATTAACCGCGGCGGAAATAGCTCAACTATATGGAATTCGTGTTTATACAATTGGAGTTGGTTCTCGTGGAATGGCGTATTCACCTGCATATCGCTATCCTAACGGGGAATTTGCGTTTGATTACGTTGAAGTGAGAATCGATGAACCTTTGTTAGAGAAAATTGCCTCAATGACTGATGGACAGTATTTTAGAGCGACTAATAACAAAGGCTTAGCAGATATTTACAAGAAGATTGATGAGCTCGAAAAGACACGTTTCGATGTGACTGAATTTAAGAAAATGCGTGAGGAGTTTTGGCTGTTTGCCTTTCTCGGGGCTGTTTTCCTTTTGCTCGAGTGGTTTATGAGAAATACTTTATTGCGTTCTATACCCTGACAGATGTTTCAATTTGGATATCCAATATTTCTTTGGGGAATCTTAGTCATTCCAATCATGTGGTTCTTGTTCGCAGCAAGAATGTCATGGAAACGCAAGGCTATTCGTCGCTACGGCGATTACGAATTGGTGAAGCGTTTAATGCCCGATTTTTCACCGGGTAAACTAAGAACACGCTTTTTTGTCATTCTTACTGCTTGGCTCCTTTTAATAATCGGTTTAGCTAACCCTCGTATAGGCTCTAAATATGAGGAAGTTAAACGTCAAGGAGTCGACTTAATTATAGCCTTAGATGTTTCCAATAGTATGTTGGCTGAAGACCTTCGACCTAACAGATTAGAGCGCGCCAAACAAGCTGTCTCTAAGTTATTAGATAAATTTGGTGATGATAGGATTGGGATTGTTGTTTTTGCGGGAGAAGCATCCTTGCAATTGCCATTTACCTCTGATTATGCCGCGGCGCGGATGTATTTATCGACGGTAACAACGGAAAGTATCCAAATGCAGGGAACCTCGATTGGACGGGCTATTCAGATTTCGATGCGAAGCTTGCCGAGAGACAAAGGACGAAGTAAGGCAATTATTGTCATCAGTGATGGTGAAGATCATGAGGCTGAGGCAATTGCTGAAGCAAAAGCAGCGAAGGAATCAGGTGTAATTGTTCATACGTTAGGAATAGGTTCGGAGCAAGGCGCTCCAATTCCACAAATGAAAGATGGTCGCCTGGCGGGATATAAAACGGATGCAAACGGAAGCACAGTTATTACTCGAATGAATCCTCAAATGTTAAAAGAAGTGGCAACTGCCGGAGGAGGAAAGTTTGTTCAATCTACTGGCGGAAATGTTGGATTAGAGGATTTGTTTACCGAAATAAACGCCATGCAGAAATCCGATTTTGGCACCAAGACATTCACTGATTATGAAGACCGATTTCAGTTTTTCCTTCTACCTGCTTTGTTATTGCTGATTGTTGAAGTATTAATCAGCGAACGCCGAAGTAGAATTTCAAAGAAGGTAGATCTATTTAACAGTAAAAAGAGCAAAGCATGAAGTTAAAAAGCTGGTTGATATTGCCCCTTTACTTATTTGCATTGAGCTATGCTGTAGCGCAATCTGATGCAAGTTATTTTCGAAAAGGGAATGAGCAATACAAGGATGGAAAATACAATGAAGCCGAGATACAATACAGGAAAGGCCTAGAGAAAAATAAAGATTCTTGGACTGGGCAATACAATCTTGCCGATGCCTTGTACAAGCAAGAAAAATATAAAGAGGCTTCTGTATTACTCGATTCTTTAGCAAAGCGGACAAAAAATCCGAAGCAAATGTCGTCGGTGTATCATAACTTGGGGAACTCCTTGCTAAGAGAAAAAGCCTACGAAGAAAGTATCGACGCGTTTAAAAAATCTTTAAAGCTTGATCCTGAAGCTGAAGATTCTCGCTACAATCTTTCGTATGCCTATAAAATGCTAAAGAAGCAACAGGAACAACAACAACAGCAGCAGCAACAGAAGAAACAAGAGAAAAAAGAAGAAAACAAGGAACAAAAACAGGAAGAACAGAAAAAACAAAATATCAATCAACAAGAAGCCGAACGAATGCTTGATGCGCTTAATCAGCAAGAAAAGCAGTTGAGAAAAAATCAACAAAAGAAAGAAAAGCGCGAAGGTGTCGGCGGAGCTGGAAAAGACTGGTAATTGGAAATATGAAACGTATATTATTCATCATAGCATTTGTCCAAGTGGCCTTTTTGGCCGGAGCTCAGGAAATCAAATTTTCCGGAGTTTCTTCGCACTCAAAAGTGGCTGTTGGTGAGCAATTTAGAATCACATACTCTATTAACTCCAATGCATCAGGTTTTCAATCTCCAGATCTGAGAGATTTTAACGTGCTTTCAGGGCCAAATCAAAGCTCGAGTGTTCAAATAATGAACGGTGCATTCGCTCAGACCTTAAGCTATTATTACATTTTATCAGCAAAGAAAGAAGGAAAATACACGATTGATCCTGCTGTTATTACTATTGGAAACGGTCGAATTCAATCGAATTCAATCATCGTTGAGGTAGGTAAATCAAGCCAAAAGTCAAATCCTGCGGCTACTAGTGCGAATCCAAACCCAACCCAAACCCAAGCTAGTACAAACACTTCCGACCGAATTTTCATTCGCGCCATTGTCAATAAATCGAGTGTTTTTCTTGGCGAGTCGGTCTCTGTAACCTACAAGCTTTACTCGAAATACAACCAAATCAACTTCTCCGATCTAAAATTCCCAACATTCAATGGATTCTATACCGAAGAAATTGAAATGGGAAAAAACGATAAGTTAGAAGTTGAAGAATACAATGGCTCAAACTGGTATACAGCTGAACTAAAGCGCTCATTACTCTTTCCCCAAAAAAGTGGAAGACTCGAAATTCCTGCGCTTGAGGCAACTTGCTTAGTGAGAGAAAAAACTCAATCGGGGCAAAATTTCTTTGATCAGATGTTCGGTGGTGGATACCGCGATGTATCCGTGAAAATTAAAAGTCAACCGCATAATCTAGAAGTACTTGCACATCCAAATAATGGAAAACCTGCCGATTTTAATGGAGCAGTTGGAGCATTCAAAGTGGAAGCCTCTGTCGATAAAGACAACATTAAATCTGGAGATGCCATTACATATAAAGTAGAAGTTAGTGGTAATGGAAATCTAAAACTACTCGAAGCACCAAAACTCGATTTTCCTGTCGAGTTTGAAGCTTATGATCCGCAGTTGAAAGACAATATCCGCGCGAGCGAGTCTGGCACAAACGGAACCAGAACGTTTGAATATTTGCTCATTCCAAGGGCAGGAGGCAAGTACAAACTTGGTCCATTTACGTATTCGTTTTTCTCTACCTCGAAGAAGGCATATCAAACTATCACACTTCCGTCAATTGATATAAGTGTTGCTAAAACAGTTGGAGATCAAGTTGTTACTAATCGCTCTGGAACGGGTTCTTCACCAAAACAATTAGCATCCGACATAAAATTCATTAAGCTCCAAACTCCTGATTTAAAGCCAATTGACTCTGAACCATTCTTCCTTTCAATTCCATTTTATTCCTTATCAGCACTGCCACCATTAGCTTTAATTTTATTGTTAGTGGTGCGTAGTAGAAATGCTGATAGAAGTTCAAATAAATCACTTTATCGTCAAAAAGAGGCAGGAGGAATGGCCCAAAAACGCCTGAAGCACGCTGGTGAATTGCTCAAAACGAATAATAAAGACTCGTTCTACGAAGAAATATTTAGAGCACTTTACGGATATTTAGGCGATAAACTACAAATCCCTCAAGCGCAATTGAGCAAAGAATTCGTAGCTGAAAAATTACTAATCAAATCTGTTCCAAGTGCTGATATTAAAGAGTTAGAGCGACTCTTATCAACCTGCGAATTTGCCCGTTTCGCACCTGGAGCTGAATTAAATATGAGCAAAGTTTACGACGATACCCGCGCACTAATCACATCCATGGAAAAGTACCTGAAAGCATGAAAAAGCAGATTCTTCTCCTGATAACTTTATTTTCAGCTTTTCAACTGTTAGCCACTCCGGCACAAGACAATGTAATAAAAGCTTCGGAAGCATATAAGAAGAACGATTTTGCTCAGGCAATTTTGCTCTATCAGCAGGTTCTTGAAGAATCAAAAGAACATGCGCCAGAGGTGTATTTTAATTTAGGAAACGCCTATTACAAGGTTACCGATTATCCTAATGCGATTCTTAATTATGAGCGCGCAACTAAGTTGGCTCCCGCCGATGAAGACATTCTTTTCAACCTGAGTCTTGCCAATCAAAAAATCGAAGATCATATCGAACCTGTGCCCGAACTTTTCTATATCCGCTGGTTTAAAGGAATTCGAAATCTTGGCGATCAAGATGTATGGGCGATTTTGTTTTTAGTAGTATTTTCGGCTGCCTTTGGAATGTTGATGCTGTATTTTCAAGCAAATTCTTCCAGTAAAAAACGACTTGGATTTTACAGCTCTCTAGGTCTTTTCGTGTTTTCGGCTTTTGTCTTAACGTTAGCGTTTTCAATGCATTTAAAACAGTCGAATCACAATGAAGCAATCGTATTCTCTGGCTCAGTTTCCGTAAAAAGCTCACCAGTTGAAGCGGGAACAGGTCTTTTTGTAATTCACGCTGGAACGAAAGTTAAGATTACGGATGAATTGGGCGACTGGCTGCGTATTCGCATTGCCGACGGGAATGAAGGCTGGATACTTTCCTCAGATTTAGAAAGGATTTAGTAAAGAGCAAGATGCGAGCGAATTGCTCCCAACTTAACATCCTTACACGTGTAATTTTTTAAGCGAAACTGTCATAAATACGCTCAACTAAACTTCTTGCACTCGCGTAAACAAACGTGATGTTACAAGAAAGATATAGTGCGCTGAGTGTTTTTCGTGGGAGCCTGAAGGCTGACCTACGATTTATCTTATTGATGCTTGTTTGCAGCCTCGCGGCAACGGATGCTTTCTCACAATCAGCTCGATTCAATAATTGGTATTTTGGCAATACTGCTGGAATCACCTTCACATCTGGTTCTCCCGTGGCATTAACGAATGGCGCTTTATCAACCACCGAAGGTTGCGCTTCCATTTCAGATGCTGCCGGTAACTTAATGTTTTATACAAACGGTATCAACGTATATAACAGAAACCACGTCTTAATGACGAACGGAACTGGCTTAACGGGACATCAATCTTCAACGCAATCGGCTATCATTGTTCAAAAACCCAATAGCGTTAACATCTATTACATTTTTACAGCTGACGCGGATAACGGACCAAATGGAATTCGTTATTCTGAAGTTGATATGAATCTTTCAGCCAGTTTAGGTGCTGTTACTGCGAACAAAAACATTACACTTCAAACTCCTTCTTGTGAGAAAATAACTGCCGTCCGTCATTGCAATAATCGCGATGTTTGGATTGTAACGCATGATTGGGGAACTAATGGATTTCGTGTTTATTTGGTAACTCCAACAGGAGTAAACACAACACCCGTTACAAGTAATACTGGTTCTACTATATCAGGTATTGCTCAGTCTGCTTATGGTCAACTAAAAGCAAATTCAGACGGTAATAAGCTTTTGGCAGGTTACTATGGTTTTGGCGGAACTAACGGAGTTAACAAATTTGAACTTTACGATTTTAACAATACAAATGGTGTTGTTAGTAACGGTTATACATTAGCCACAGAAACAGGAGCTTACGGTTGTGAGTTTTCGCCTAACGGCCGATTGGCTTATGGTGCAACCAATCAAGGTCGCTTGGTTCAGTTTGACTTATGCGCCGGTTCAATTGCTGCCGTTCAAGCATCCAAATTTCTGATCGGAGCTCTTGGCCCATTTATAGGTTCATTGCAGCTAGGACCTGACGGGAAATTGTATATATCTCGAAACTCTACTTCACTATCAGTAATCAATAATCCAAACGTATTTGGAGCAGGCTGTAATTATGTAAATGCTGCTATTTCATTGGCAGGAAGAAGTTCAAGTATGGGATTGCCAAACATGGCTTCCTTTTATATTCGTCCTGAAACTCCTCCATTTACCTATGCTGCAAATTGCACCAATGTAAGTTTTACTGCGCCTTCTGTCAGCGTGAGCTCAAACTCTTGCTCAAATGCTGCGAACGCTATTCAAGGTGCTAACTGGAACTTTGGTGATCCTGCATCCGGCGCAGCCAATACATCAACCGTAATAAATGCAACACATACATTTAGTGCAACTGGAACATATTCGGTTCGCTTAATTCTAAACCTTGGTTGCTACAATGATACATTAACTCAATCTGTCACGGTTAGTGGCTTTGGAATTACCACGACAGCAACAGCTGCAACCTGCGGTGCGTCAAACGGAACCGCCAACGTAACACCTGCCATTGCTGGAACATACACGTATGCTTGGTCGAATGGAGCATCAACTGCAACCGCAACTGGCTTGTCCGCAGGAAATTATACAGTTGTAGTATCCTCATCGAGTGGTTGTACAGCCAACGGATCAGTTATCGTTACTTCAGGCGGCTCTACAACAGCAGTCATCACGCCAACAAATGTAGCTTGCAACGGACAATCAACAGGCTCAGCAACAGTGGTCCCATCTGGAGGAGTAGCGCCTTTCACCTATTCATGGTCTAACGGAGCAATTACAGCAACAGCATCAAACCTATCCGCAGGAAATTACACAGTAACAGTTACCGATGCATCATCTTGTTCGGCAACTCAAAGTGTTACGATAACTCAGCCAACGGTATTGGCAGCAACAACTTCAGTGGCTCCAACTTCGTGTGCCGTTTCTACAGGAAGCGCCACAGTAGCCGCATCTGGAGGAACTACACCATACACCTATTCATGGTCTAATGGAGCTATCACAGCAACCGCATCTGGCTTATCAGCTGGAACTTACACGGTAACAGTTACAGATTCTCGTGGATGCACGATTAGCCGACCTGCAGTTATTGTTCAGCCTCCAGCTATGGCAGGATCTATTACTGCAACTCAAGTTACCTGCAATGGAGCTGCAAATGGTGTAGCAACTGCAATAATTACCGGCGGAACTGCACCATTAACTTATTCATGGAGCAATGCCGCAACCGGAAGTTCAATCTCAAATTTAAATCCCGGCACATACACGTTAACCATAACGAGTGCTAATGGATGTAATCTAACACTCAGTACAAACATTACGCAACCTGCTGCAATTACTGCAACAATGAGTGTTACACCAGCAACATGTTTAACACCTACGGGCTCTGCATCAGTTGTTGCCAGCGGCGGATCAGCTCCTTATTCTTATGCTTGGTCTACTGGAGCAACAACCGCTTCCGTTTCAGGATTAGCCGGTGGTGTGTATAATGTAGTTGTTACTGCATCTAATGGTTGCACAGGAGCTGGAACTGCAACAATCACATCGGGAGGTTCAACCTCTTTAAGTGTTACCACAACAAATGCGACTTGCAACGGCACTGCCAATGGCACTGCAACAGCTGCAGGATCTGGCGGATCGGCACCTTATACTTACTTGTGGAGTAACGGAGCTACAGGTGCACTTGCATCAGGCTTAATAGCAGGAAATTATTCGGTAACAGTAACTGATGCAGCTTCATGCACAGCATCTCAAACTTTGGTAATAGGTCAACCCGTCGCATTAACTGCAACTGCAACCGCGGCAGCACCCTCATGTTCGTCAACAACAGGAAGTGCCTCAGTTACCGCAATTGGTGGTACAGCCCCATATTCATACATCTGGTCAAATGGTTCAACCGCAACTTCTGC
>Ga0209702_10007221_pt1 | contig 13722 bp, 12 predicted proteins | sample FRY01_FD_187210 | JGI IMG/M metagenome (GOLD analysis project Ga0209702, IMG submission 187210) | Freshwater microbial communities from Lake Fryxell liftoff mats and glacier meltwater in Antarctica - FRY-01 (SPAdes) (version 2) | ecosystem: Environmental > Aquatic > Freshwater > Ice > Glacier... | reverse complement strand
AAGCAATTTGACATTTATATTGAATATGGGTCGGCGGAGGATTGTTACATGATCCATTACTACATCATGCTGGACAATTCTCTATATCTGACCACCCTCATCGTGAGCATTGATTACCGTTGTTGACAAAACTTCTCTGCTGTATCATGTTACCATTACCATTACATTGGTATTCGGTAGCACCATTTGCAGTACCACATCAGTTACATGAGCCGTTACTACATCAATTTGGGCAGTTTGGTCAGGCTAGAGTTCTTGTGGAGCTATCACAATTATTACTTTGCAGGTATTGAATGTTATTACCATTACACGAATTCTGATATGTTGTTCGAACAGGTTGACAAGCGGGGGGTGAAGGATAACATGTATAGTTGACAGTTGCCGACCATTCATCATCTTGATTTGAAGGAGCTACGGTCTCCACTGTAAGTTGACCAATGCTGTCTGTAGTATTAAAATTGAAACTTCCATTGGCTGATACAGATACTCAATTATAGCCCCAAGGACCAGATTGCGTACTATATCATACCCGTGATGAATTTCCATCTGCTATATGGAATTTATTAGGCACTTCGAGAGCTTGATAAGATACACTCCCATATCATCCATTTGAACAATTCAAATTACAATATCAATTGTAGATATAAAACCCAGAAGTACTACGTCTACCACTACAGCTAACTGAAGCAGCGTAGGTACTACTTGATCATATAATAACATATCCCACAATCATAATAATAGCGAACTCGCACAATAATAGCAATTTTCTACTCCCCATAGAAACAGTGATTAAATAAGCTAAAATACCAACTTTCTCAAATAAATAAACCTTAAATAATTATTTTACAGTTACAACTACATTTGAGATTTTGCCTTCAAATGAAGCAATTTTGACTTTACATAGGATAAAATAATATCACACTATCAAAAAAACTTTACAATTACGTAAAGTTAGTATAGTCTTAAATAAAATAATAGTCAATTTTAGGTATGTAATTATAACATATAATATAATCAAACTATTGACTTATACATAATATCTTTATCTTATCCCAAGTAATTGGTTCTTCTCACGTTCTTCCACTTTTTAATCTTGCTAATTCTGTAGTTGAAATTTTTCATGTCCAGATTTTTTTCTTAAAATCTTCGAAATTTTTTCTGGTATTATTAGTAAAATCATTAATATAAGGAATGTTTGATTTTATATCTTGCTTATACAAGATCGGATAAGCTCAATATTCCATACTTACCAAAGATTCATATCAATCTTCAGGAAATACTCATGTATTAGACAAAGATCCATTGAGAAAATTATCAACTATAGCACTAAAGAGACTATAGGGCTCGAGCAGATTACCATCAGCATCTTTGGCAGGACCAATATGATTATAACGATCCACAACCCTTAAATGATTATCAACCTGTAATGATTGTCATATTTGTGTGGGATTCATGACATGTCCTCCAAATTCATGACCTACTATGTTATGCACACTAAATAGGGATTCTATGTTTCACCCGGCTTCAGGTTCAACTTGAATGATAAGATAATTTCAATCAGGCATCTCCATAACAGCTCAAGTAGGTCAGGAGATATAGTGACCTTCTCTAGGATAGATAAGATGCGCTATTTGAGATCAAGGAATTTTTCTATGTTTTTCAAAATATTTATTCTTTGATTTATTTAATTCAGGCTTAATATAATTATTATAAAATTCAACTAAATTATATTTACTCCAATCAATTATACTATTTTCATTGGTAAAAGTAGTATTTCCAAAAAACTTTTGTTGTAATCATGAAATAGAAGAAAATTCAGTACCACCATATAACATATTAACTCATACTTGAGCATTCCATATATTTTTACTCACATCCAGATCTCGTAATTTCCCATTGCGATCGGTATCTTTAATGTGTCCTCTAGCCAAACCATTAAGTTGAATAGTATCAGTAATATCAAATCTATCTTGACGCGGAATATTAGCCTTCTCAAAAGTAAAAAGGTTAGCCATCAAAGGATCAGTTTTTTCATATTCTCGCTCTATTATTTTTTCTATCGGTTTTTCACCTCCTCAATTGAGGCCAGGATCTACATTATTTGTTTTACAGGCTGTCAACATCATTGCTGTAGCCAAAGAAATGGATCTAATTAGATTTTTAACTCATCAATATCTAGTTTTAATTTCACTTGTTGCTGAGTCAACTCAATTAAAAAATGTATTTTCACCTTCACTAGGTACTCATAGGTTTTTACTCATTAGTATTACAAATTTATGTGAATAAATTACCTTACCAATATGATATACTATAATTATACCACAAAAAATTTAAAAATCAAGTCAATTATAATATAATCATAGATATTTTTACTCTTGTTTTTACTACTTCAATCGATATCCATAGACGATGAACTTCTTTACATACTATCTTACATATTGATGATACAAAATATCTGACTGCTGATCGGAGTCGCCTTAGGATGATGACTCGTGTGACTTTGAGTGCATTATCTACTGATCCAACACAAACAATCTTCTTATCGCAAACTCAAAAATGATGTAGAACATAGAATCGACACGATCGATCAAGAAGTATCTCAACGTAAAACCCAAGCAGATGAAATCATCAAGCTTGCACATCAAGAAGCCATCGAAATCACCAAATCTGCCGAAAATCAAGCCAACAAAATCAAAGAATTTGCTCAAGCAGAGTCAGATAAAATCATGACCAAAATGGATCAGATCCAGCTAAAGCTCGAAGAAAAAGAACGTAAGATCGATGAAAAATACGAACAGCTTGATAGTCATAAGACCAGACTCATTGAGTCACAAGCAGAATTGGACAAATCATTGGAGTTGCAACATGCAAAACTTGAATCGATCGCTCAGCTCACTGTCTGACAGGCAAAAGATCAGATTATGGCAATGACAGAGCAAGAATATAGTGATGATATCAGTCAGATCGTGGATAAATATCGTATGATTGTCTGACAAGAAGTCGATAAAGAAGCAATCAATCTTATCTCTCAGGTCATACCACGTATAGCAACCAATAATGTTGCAGAATTTACCACCACAAACATCGATATACCTACGGAAGAGACCAAAGGTAAACTTATCTGACGCGAGGGACGTAATGTCTCTTATTTCGAGAAGTGTACTGGAGTAGAGCTCATTATTGATGATACACCATTATTAGTTAGATTGTCTTGTTATGATCATGAAAAACGCTGGATCGCAGCAGAAGTCATTAAAATCCTAATGAAAGATGGTCGTATCAATCCAGTCTATATCCAAAAAGTATATGATGAGATGGTATCAAGCCTCGATACTATGTTATTGGAGAAGGGAAAAGAAGCACTGGCGGAGCTCAACATGCCATTACAAAAACCAGACATCACTCGTATGATCGGTCAGTTTTATCTTAGATATAGTTATGGTCAGAACCTTTGGATCCACAGTATTGAAGTTGCAAAGATGGCTGAGATCCTTGCTAATGAGATGTGACTCGATGGACAGCTCGCTAAGAAAGCATGATTGCTGCATGATATCGGTAAGGTAGTCGCTAACCAATGAGAATCACATACTGCCATCGGAGCAGATGTATTACGTAAATATGGATATGACGAAGTCACCGTCAATACAGCCGAATGACATCATCATGATATACCAATGACGAGTCCGATCGGTTGGATCGTGGCTGCTGCTGATGCGATCAGTGCGTCTCGTCCATGAGCAAGATTTAATAGTAAACAGTTCTTTATCGATAAGATGTGAGAGCTCGAAAGACTCATCAGCTCGGTAGAATGAGTAGACAAAGTACATATCATGCAAGCTGGTCGTGAGATTATGGTATTTGTCAATCCAGTATTGGTCGATGACATGTGAGTCCATAAGCTCGTCAAAGATATTGCTACCAAAGTAGAATCACAACTTGACTATCCTGGTATGATCCGTGTAGTGGCAATGCGTGAGACCAAGGTGATAGATTATTTGAGATAAACTTCCGCTCGATTTTGTATATCAAATAGCTATGATCTAATCTTCTGAAATCATCTTTTAATCTTCTGTTATTCTCTCATATGAATCCTTTTTCACTACTCTATTCAGAGATTATTACTCGTCCAATCTTCAATATTCTAATTTTCTTTTTACTGATCTTATGAGGCAATCTTGGTCGATCGATCATCTTGTTAACACTCGTATTAAGATTTGCACTCCTGCCAATCACTGCAGCAGGTAATCAGATGGGCAAACAAATGGGCAACCTTCAGCCTAAAATGCAAGAACTCCAAGAGAAGTATAAAGACAACCCAGAGAAACTATCTTCTGAGACGATGAAGTTATTTAAAACAGAATGAGCATGACCTCTCAAATGATGTTTAGGGTTATTGGTACAGATTCCAGTGTTTTTATGATTACTTAATGTCGTCAGATCACTTGCAGATGGTGGCAATATATTGACACAACTATACTCATTTATGTATCCATTTGCTCAACAATTATTTAATGTAAGTGGAGCGCTTGATTATGGGATCAACCAAGTGCAGGTAATTTGGTACGGTATTGATCTACTTGGTAAGTCTGGTACTTGACACTGGATAATAGTTATATTATGTGTGATTCTTACTTTTGCTCAGACCAAACTCACTCAGATGGTACAGCCAGTTACTCCACCCAAAGTGCCAGTTGCTGGAGAACAAGCAATGCCAGATATGTCCGGTATCATGAAGTACATGAGCTACTTCATTGCGTTTATGATGGGTACATTTGCATATAGTGTAGAGACTTGAGTCTGACTCTATCTGATGACTACTACTGCTTTTGGAGTTGGTCAGTTCCTCGTGCAGTATCGTGAACTCGTCAAAGTAGAAGTTCAAACTACTCGACAGAAACTTACAAGCAAATAAGGTTACAAAAATGTAATGAGAGTAAATTTCTATTATAAAATCAAGTAAAATATAATATTCACATTAGCTCAATAAAATCCCTCGCTTCATAGTTTTTTTAACTTTGAACTTGTCCTTGTTTTTTATCCTTGTCCTATCTATATGTGACATCATCGTTATAAGCCTGAAGATATCTCATACGGAGTAATACCCTATTGTGTATCTGATGATCTAGTATTGTATCTTCTCATCCAGCACAGAGCCTGACATCGAGCTTTCCCCAAAGGTCATCCTGAAGAAGCAGAAACTAATCTACAGACTGCACTCAGAGAACTTCATGAAGAAACATGATTCAAGTCAGATCAACTCACAATTACTCAGCCTGATGTATGGTATACGGAGAAATACAAATTTAGATATCGTGGAGCACCAATCCGTAAGACCGTACATTATGTACTTGGACAGTGTCAGACACAACTTGAGATCAATCTACAACTCGCTGAAGTTAAAGACTCGAAATGGTGTACTTATGAGGATGCAATTGAGTTAATCACTTTTGAAGAAGGAAAAAAATTATTAACTAAAGTTAATGATAAATTACTATTAAGAGAATAATTATACATCTTTAATTATTATTGGTACAATATCTTCTTTTGGAAGAAATCATATATAGAGAGAGTCTAATTATCCTACTGAACCTTCCATCTCCATTTCGATCAGTTTATTCAACTCCCCAGCATATTCGAGAGGGAGTTTTTTGATCACTGGAGCCACAAATCAGTTGACGATCATCGCCATTGCTTTTTCTTCATCCAGACCACGACTCATCATATAAAATACCTGTGTCTCATCGACCTTGCCTGCGCTCGCCTCATGTGCTATTGTAGTACTATCGTTGTTGACTCTAATATATGGTATTGTAGTTGAGACACTATCTCCATCCATGAGTAATGCATCACACTCCGTACTATTGACTGCACCAGTAGCGCTCGCTTTGATATCCACGATCCCACGATATGTGCTAATACCACCGTCTTTGGAGATTGATTTGGAGATGATGGTAGAAGTGGTATCACGACCGATATGGATGACTTTACTACCAGTATCTTGGTTTTGTCATGCAGCAGCAACCACCACACCGATTTGGTCAGACTTGGATCTATGACCCTTGAGAATACTACAGGGATACAGCATTGTGGTACAGCTACCCAGATTACCATTGATCCACTCCATAAACCCATCATCATCAATGATCGAGCGTTTGGTATTAAGATTATACGTATTGGTCGATCGGTTTTCAACACTACTGTAGCGCATACGAGATCTTTTGCCCACATGGATCTCGACGAGTCACGCATGCAGCGATTTACTATCAAACTTGGGAGCACTACATCACTCGATATAATCCCCCACTGCATCATTTTCAACTATAATAAGCGTATGTTCAAACTGACCTCCTCACAGCGTATTCATACGGAAATATGCCTGCAATGGTTCGGTCACTTCGACTCATGCTGGGATATAGATAAATGTCCCTCCTGACCATACTGCTCCATGCAATGCAGCAAAATAATGATCGCTCATCGGTACCAATCTCATAAAGTATTTACGTACCAACTCTGGATGAGTCTGAAGCGCATGAGCCATATCTTCAAATATCACTCACTTTTCTGCCCACTTGTCCTTGATCTTATGGTAGACGTTTTCACTATCATATTGTCCTCATGCACCTGCCAGATAGCTACGCTCTGCCTCAGGTATTCCAAGGCGCTCAAATTTGGTCTTGATCTCCGCAGGTACTTGATCTCGATCAGAAGTCGATCAGACATAATCTTTGGATGCTTTGGCATAATACACGATCTGACTGAGATCAAGTCAACTCAGGTCTGGTCATCGTGTGGGTAGACTCATGGTTTGTACAAGTGCAAATGATTTGAGACGATGCTCCAACATCCATTCTGGTTCGTTTTGATCTGCACTGATACCTCTGACTGTGTCTTCAGTGAGTCATTTGAGATAGATATCATATTGGATATCATCAGCAGTTTCGAGTGTTTGTTTGAGAGAAGTTTCTATCATAAGCGTAAGGTACAATATAAGTTTTAATTTAGATCTTGAGTCAAGCTCATCGTATTACATTGGTAATTCCTGTTGTCATTCTGAGCAATAGCGAGGAATCCACTTTATTGATTTATTCACCATAAGAAGCATTAACACATCAGTTTTAATTGTGCCTTGTAACTATGGTTCCTTCGTTACACTCAGGATGACAAATCTATCATCTACAAATCATCTCCACTTACTTGTAGCAACATTCCACCATTATCCGATGTGGTGATCTTTGGTAATTTACCATCTCGTTTTTCGATCCATTGGAGTTGGACATATTCTTTACCTCATTGTTTGGTGATGGCTTCAGCTTGGATCTTGATCTTTTCTGCTTCTGCTTTGGCAGTTTCTATTTTTTGCTGTGCTTGATATTTGATTTGTTCGAGTTTGTTTTTTTCTGCGAGAGCATCTTGTTCTGCTCTTACTTTGGACTCAATCGCTTGATTGAATGCTGCGGAGAATTTGAAATCAATGATGTTAAGTTCGGTCACGATCACACCATATGGTTGTAGTTTTTCTTTGAGGAGTTTGACCATATCAGCCCTGACATTGACTCTATCGGTGATCAGCTGTGACGCAACATACTTGGCAGTAGCTGCCTTGACCGACTCTTGGATGGCTGGCGAGATCAGTCTTTGTTGGATGGTTTCTTCATTACCCACTGTACGATACAGATCTTTGGCCATAGTACTATCAATCGAATAATTGAGTGCTACGAGCGCTGAGATATCTTGGAGATCACTACTTGCGGAGTTGGCAGTAGCTTCATTTTTTTGAATCTGAGTATTCATGGTTACTACTTTATCGATTCGAGGGATTTTGACAAAGATACCTGAATCGTATGTGCTTGCTTGGATATTACCAAATCTGACTAAGAAAGCGACTTCTCACGGCTGTACGATGAAGTAGCTACTCATCACAAGCGATGCTAATATAATAAAACCAATAATTCAAAATGTAATAGATTTGAAATGTTGCATAATATAAGATGATCAAATAAAGGGTGAAGATGTAGTTTGAGTTGAGCGTTGAAATTGTGAAGTAGAAGTATCAGGCCTTGAAGTGGTTGAGGTAGATTGATGATAGTCGACATCACGTACTGATCCAGTAGATCAAGATTGTTTATTAAGGATCGAGGCAATAAACTTTTCTATTTCGAGCATTATCTTGGCAATTCATGAAGTGCTACGGCTTGATATTTTCATGATTGCAGTAGCACTATATACTACTACAATAAAAATCATTATTCATCAAAATCCTAACGTCAATCAAATAATAACCTCAATAACACTAGTAATAACAATCAGAATAATTCTCGATAATGTAAGTTGTTTCATAAAGTAATGTAAAAAATGAATTAACTAACACAAACTGATGATATTGTTTTAGTGATGACTCTCAACTACAAATCGTGTATTATTGGAAACACTTCAAAACCTGACGCAAAGCTAATCCTTTAAGGCACGATGTTCTCAGAATTCGCTGTAATTTACTAAGTCGCGAGGTTTTGCAGTGTTTCCTTATCTAATTTTTTCCGAACCTTTCTCTGATTTTTCTGAAACTTTTTCTAAACCATACTTATTTCTTTTTTCTTTCGATTTGACTGGTGTTGGATAGATACCAATCACAAACTCTCCTTTGGCAACCAGCTCATGATCCCACTTGGCAAGCAATTGAGTCACAGTTCAAGTCAGCTTTTGTTCATACATCTTGGTCAGCTCACGAAATACTCCGATTGTGCCTGTAAACTTCAATGCATCGAGCTCTTTGAGAAGCTTTTCGACTCTATGTACTGACTCGTAGATGAATACGGGATAGTCTGACTCGGTGATAGACTGGAGTAATGATGTGCGTCACTTCTTGGTTGGGAGAAATCCGTGATACACAAAATGAGTCGTATCACACGGAGATCATACGATCGCTGGAATTAGTGCATTGGCTCACGGAAGTACTTCCCACTGACATCATGATTCTCGGCATAGTTTGATCAGCTCTTTGGCTGGATCAGAAAGTCATGGAGTGCCAGCTTCGCTCACTACTCATACATCGCCAACTTGTGCCATGGTGATGATCTGGGCAAGTTGATGTGGATCGGTATAGCTGGTGAGTGGAATAGTGACTTTGTCGGTAAGAGGGATCTTATAATGATTGAGGAGTTTTTTGAAGCTACGAGTATCTTCACAGGCAAATACTTGCAGAGATTGGAATAATTTCATACCTCTGACAGTGATGTCATCCAGATTGCCGATCGGCGTGGGTATCAAATACAACATCAGCGTAAGTCAGATAAAATTATGTACAAAAAAGCCACAGTACAATACTGTGACTATAATGATGCCAGAAGGCTTTGCAACGCTCAATCTAATATTATTTTCCTACAAAAAGACTAATGATGTAGAAGATAAACTGCACAATCAACCAAGATGCACCAATAAATAATAATGCAATAAAGATATTTTTGATCACTTTGTATCACTCCTTGATGGCATCGTCGTCACCAGAATTGAACAACATCTTGACTCAAGTATAGATCAAAATAATCAATGCAACTAAAGCGAGCAATCATAATACCCAGTTGATAACGTTTGCAATTGATAACAACACATTGTCTACTCAAGCTTGTAGTCCTGTAGATCATTGACGAATATTGATTCCGGCTTTAGGATTTCCTGGTAATTCAGGTGCTTTGCTTGTATTTTGATTAAGGAAACTCTGAGTTTGAGCGAACACACTACAACTTAAAGTCATAAACGCAACAAGGACACACACCATCAAACTACTAAAATATTTTTTCATTTGTGAAGAGATAATTAAATTATTAATCAATTATAATCCTACAGTGTGTGTTTGTCAAATATTTGGTGCATTATGTATTGAATTTGATGTTAGATTTGGATATAGTAGGAAGATCCAAGTATGTATGCACCAATTACTTATTTATTTATACTATCATTACTCATGTCGATTGTATCATGGTTTACCGATTTATTCAATACTACTAAAACTAAAGCTCAAATTGCATCTGCAAAAGGTAAAGAACTCATCGCTGATGGTAAAGAAGTTCTCGAAGACGGCAAAGAAGTCGTACAGAACACGAAACGTACATTTAATGAACTCAAAAACATGAAAGACGTAACTCTGAGTAATGTCGGCTCCAAAGCAAAAGAAGTCTACAATAATGCAAGAGATGTATGAATGAGCGCAAAAGATGCAAGTATCGCAGCATGAGCTGTCGCTACATCTACTCTTGAAGAAGTCAAAATCAATGCTACTGCAGCCAAAGATATGGTCAAGGATAAAGTCCAAGAAGTAAAAGAAAAAGTAAGTGAGGTAAAAGAAAATATCAATAATAAAGCATCAGGTATTAAAGAAGAAATCAAAGAAGTCGCTCATAGTGCAAAAGAAGTCGCAAGTGCAAGTGGGTGAATCGCAAAAGATGTTGCGATAGATACGAAAGACAAAGTAGTCGAAAAAGCTACTAAAGCAAAAGATGTTGTAATGGTGAAAGCTGGTGAAGCTAAAGCTAAAGCAGAAGAAATAATTACTGATGCGAAAGAAGCAGTATCAAATGCGAACGACAAAGCAAAAGAAGTAATAGAAGAAGCTAAAGTAGCTGCCGGACATGTCGTAGATAAAGCAAAAGAAGTAATCAATGAAACAAAGGATGATGCTAAAGAAGTTGCTGCAAAGGCAGAAGATAAAGCTGAAAAGGTTAAAGAGGATATTGTTGATCAGACTACAAAGAAATAATTGTATAGACATATAGTGATACAAAAAAATCCTCTACATCATGATAGAGGATTTTTTACCGTAACTTTTTTAACTGCGTTTAGTATGACAAACTCACTTCCTGTCATCCTTAGTGAAACAAAGGAACCATATATTCTGTTATCTTAAACATCATGAGCACTCAACAGTCATAAATGAGATCTTCACCAGAGGATATCACCCCAAGGGTACTTGCAATGCGGCGCTCACTATCATTCGATATAACAAGAATGTAAGTGGATTGCTCGTTCCTCACAACGACGAAAAACCTCCTATCTCAACCCTACAGCTCTATATACTTGTTCAATCTTTGCTTGAGCAATCTCATTGGCACGAGCAGTATTAGTCTCGAGCATGGACTGGATCTGACTATCTTCGAGTTGGGCGAAACGATCTTGGATAGGTGTCACAAACTCGAGTACCTTGGTGTACAAGACTTCTTTGATCGTACCATATCCAAGTCAGCCATCAGTATATTGCTTTCTCACTACGATATCTTCTTCAGGAGATAAGAAAAGTTTAAGAATATTATAGACATTGCATGTATCAGGATCTTTGACTGCTTCGATCGGAAGTGCATCTGTTACGATCATTTTGATTTTCTTATGTAAGACCTTTGGATCATCAAGAAGTCACAGGAAATTATTGTAGGACTTGGACATTTTGCGTCCATCAATCCCTGGGACTGTGGCGACTCATTCCATGATCATTGGATCTGGCAACACAAACACATCTGTAAAATTACGGTTAAATTTATAAGCAATATCGCGAGCATATTCAATATGTTGTTTTTGATCTTGTCACACTGGTACGGTGTTTATATCATATAGTAAGATATCAGCCGCCATGAGAATGGGGTAACAAAACGTACCTACACTTAATGCATCAGCATTTCATTTTGCAGCAGCATCTTTATACACATGCATACGTTGCATAAATCACATATGTGTCATACATCATAATATCCACTCTAATTGTGTATGTCATGGTACATGAGCTTGATCATAGATAAATACTTTGTCAGGATCGACTCCACAAGCGATATACATCTTCACAAAAAATGTGATGTTATCTCTCAGCTTCTGTGCATCATGCAAAGTGGTAAGTGCATGTAATGATGCTACAAACAAAAATACTTCATTGTCAGAGTCTTGCATATCGATAATTTGTTTGATGGAACCAAAATAATTTCCAATATGTAATTGATCAGATGTTGGTTTAAGTCAGGTGAGGATTCTTTTTTTCATAATTATTAATTTGATAGATTAAATTCGAGTATTTATATATTCCTGTCATTCTGAGACGAAGCGTAACGCAGTCGAAGAATCCACTCTATTATTAGCTGACTTAATATGTATGGTTCATTCTCTTCGATCAGGATGACGAACCTTTGCTTCCCTCGATTCTTACTTATCCTTGTCCTTCTTACTTATCTTTGACCAACTCATATCCATCAGCTCCATCGTTCATCGTCCATCATCATTGAGTAAGCTGACTTCTGAGTTCGTCTGCTTTGGAATAGTCTTTGTCGAGCTTTGCTTGTCGACGTTGTTCTGCAAGTGATTTGATTTCAGTAGGTGTATCGATTACTTCTTCGGGTTCAAATAATCCCAACTTCAATATTGTATCATCATATCGCTTAATAGCACCTGCGAGTTCATTATCTAATGCATCATATGATGAAAATATTCTCGCAAGTAGTTGTGGTGTATTAAGATCATCACACAACACTTCGCTCATAAAATCAGTGAGCTCAGGATCGAAAGTATCTTGTGGTTGATACGTTAAAAGTTTCTTGCGAAGATTGAGTCTTGAGTTTTTAGCAGCTTCCAGTCCATCCCAAGTAAAATCTTGAAACGATCTATAATGTGCTTGCAGATAAAACATTCTCAAATCTTCCGGACTATATCCAAGATCTGCGATATCTATGAGCTCAATCACTGACCCTTTCGACTTAGAGATCTTGTCTCCATTGATATTGAGAAACTGATAGTGTAGCCAATAATTGACCCATGGGGTGGATGCACTACTACATTGTGATTGAGCAATCTCGTTGGTATGATGCACTGGGATATGGTCGATGCCTCAAGTATGGATATCAAAATGTGTACCAAGATATTTGATCGACATCGCACTACACTCGATATGCCATCAGGGAAATCAGATTCACCAGGGACTATCTCGCTCCATATCACGTTGCTTACCAGTCATGTTAAACTTCCATAGAGCAAAATCAGTAGGATTACGCTTGGCATCATCATCCACTCTCACACCAGCTTGTAGACCATCCAAATGTTTTTGTCAGACCAATACTCCATAATCATCTACTTTGCTCGTGTCCATATACACTCCATCTCAAGGAACGATATAGGTATATCATCATGCTTCGAGCTCTTGTACCATTTGGATCTGCTCAGGGATATTGTCAGTCGCACGAGGCATCACGTCCCACGGATCCAACTTGAGTCGAGCACAATCATCCACAAACCTCTGCTCATATTTTTGGGCTACATCTCGAGCGGTAAGTCATTCTCTGCGAGCTCATTTTTCCATCTTATCTTCTCACTGGTCTTCATCACTAGTGAGATGTCCAACATCAGTGATATTCACCACGTGCTTGGTAGGAAGTCAGACGATATACTTGATCGTATTTTTGAGCAAATCATCGATAAAATATTTACGCATATTACCAATATGTGGTGCTCCATACACCGTCGGTCCACAACTATAAATCCCTACCTCATTAGGATTGATTGGTATAAATATTTCTTTGGACTTGGTGAGTGTATTATAGAGTTTTAGTTGCATGGTTATGATATATAAATAAGGGTCTAGACTAGTTGAGTAAATTTCCTACACATTTTTAGTAACTTATTATACATATTTTCTTTTTGTAATCTACAGTTAAATCTAAATTCTGATTCTTTGAGGTGAAGTGCAAACTTCTCCTTTTT
>Ga0209702_10007220_pt1 | contig 13723 bp, 10 predicted proteins | sample FRY01_FD_187210 | JGI IMG/M metagenome (GOLD analysis project Ga0209702, IMG submission 187210) | Freshwater microbial communities from Lake Fryxell liftoff mats and glacier meltwater in Antarctica - FRY-01 (SPAdes) (version 2) | ecosystem: Environmental > Aquatic > Freshwater > Ice > Glacier... | reverse complement strand
TGTTTTTGGTCTAATGTGCTGCCAAAGGAGAAAAATAAACTGGTCTGATTTAGTGGTTTTTGCTTCGCTATCATGTTAAATTATTTGCAAGGATTATGTTGTAAAAATAACGAATCTTGCAGATAAATAACAAACAATTTATGCACAATTAGTTGACTTATAAAGTTTTATGTGCTTTTTAAGGGACGACTATGTAAGAGATGAAATTTATTTAAAGTAAGAGTAACTTTTTAGACTATTTTAATACTTTACAAACAACGACACCAATCTTATTTGTTTAAAATGTACTTGGCTTTAGCCAAAAGAAAGAAAATTGCTTGGCGATAAATAGTTTGGTGTTTTGGTAATTCTTACCTTAATTTGAAAAAATAATTACACTAAAAATGAAAGTCAATTTATCAAGAATAAATATTGAAATAATATGCAGCCTTGCGCTTGTTGTATTGCTATTTTTTTCAAATAAAACAGGATTAAACGCCCTTTTCTTCATGGTGCCTGCTACTGTTTTATTCTTATACTATTTTTCATTTAAAAATTACGAGCTTTACAAAAATGGATTTAATTGGCTCATTTTACTTTCAAATTTCTTGATAGCATTTGGGCTTGCATGGTTAGTTTTCTATGTTTATTCAGCTAAAACACAAACAGCCGTAAATCTGGTGTTAACAGTTTTAAATATCGTTTTTATAATAATATTTTTAGATAAAAAAGATGGCAGAAGAATATTTCATCTCATTCAAATTGCAATGCTCACTCAATTGAATAATTGAGAATTCTTAATGGAAAATTGAGAATTGATAACGGATCATTCATCATTCATCATTCATAATTCATAATTCATCATTGATCATTGATCATTCATCATTGAGAACCCCTAATCCGTTCCTTCCTGCATTCTTTCAGCATTTTCAGCCATTTTTAAGGCATCAATCATCTCTTGAACTTCGCCACCCAAAAAGGCATCTAGCGCATAAACCGTCATATTGATACGATGGTCTGTTACCCTGCCTTGGGGAAAATTATAGGTTCTGATTTTTGCACTTCTATCGCCACTTGCCACCAAGGTTTTTCTTGCGCTTGCTATTTTCGAATTGTGTTCGGTCAAAGCTATTTCATACAATTTTGTACGCAACATATTCATCGCCCTTTCTCTGTTGCCTAGCTGCGACCGTTCCACCTGACAAACCACAACAATGCCCGAAGGTTTGTGTGTTAATTGCACTTTGGTTTCTACCTTGTTCACATTCTGACCGCCCGCACCGCCACTTCTGCTTGTTTGCATTTCTATGTCTGCCGGATTCAAATGCACATCCACTTCCTCTGCCTCTGGCAAAACTGCCACAGTAGCTGCCGATGTATGCACCCTACCTTGGCTTTCCGTTTTTGGCACGCGTTGCACCCTGTGCACCCCGCTTTCATATTTCAAATCGCCATAAACATTTTTGCCCGTAACCTCCAATATCACTTCTTTGTAGCCGCCTGCTGTGCCTTCGTTTTCGTCCAAAAGTTCAACTTTCCAGCCTTTGTTTTCGCAATAGCGGTAATACATTTTCATTAAATCACCTGCAAATAAACTGGCCTCATCGCCACCCGTTCCTGCTCTTATCTCAATAATAGCATTTTTGGCATCTTCGGGGTCTTTCGGAATCAACATTAATCTAATTTGATCTTCCAAAGGACCAATTTTCACTTCCATTTCATCCGCTTCCGATTTTGCCATTTCTCGCAATTCGGCATCTTTTTCATTGGCTAAAATATCCTTGGCTTCTTGATAATTGTTGAGCGTGTTTCTGTATATTATAGTAATCTCCACAACCTCTTTCAAATCGCTGTATTCTTTATTTAGTTGTGTAAAACGCTTCATGTCGCTCATTGTGTCTGCGCTGCTCAATAGCAATTCCACTTCTCTAAATCTTGCCTCAATGGCTTCTAATTTGTCTAACATCTGGTTTTTTCCTCAGTCTTTTTTTAAGGGCTGCAAAATTACGAATTCATCCGTTAAAATATACAATGTTTCTTTTTCTATTCTAAAAGATTTTATTTTCAACTGTTTGTCGCTAAAAATCAAACTCGCAGTAAAGTTTTTAGGGTCAAAAAAGAATATTTTCTCCTGCTTTAGGTAAAATATTTTTTCATCGTTTATTTGAAAATTTTCTACAGAGTCGGTTAAAACGGTTTTGTAGAAATTGCCAAAAATATCAAACTGCAAAATACTGCCTTTGTTTAAAATAAATATATTGGGATTGTAATCCGCAATTGTGGTAGGAAAAATATTGCCAACAATGGGCAAAACACTAAAAGACGCGCTTTCTAACATGAGTTTCAAATCTTTACTATATTTTTTCAAAGAAAAATCGGCTGCATCAAATAGCCATATTTGATTGTCGAAACTTCGAGACAAGCAAGCGATTTGAGAAATTTGCAAATATTCTAAATCAATAATGGCCATCTGATTAAGTAAATTGTCTAGCAACAGCAATTTGTTTTGGTCTGCATAAAAAACATAAATTTCAAAAGGGTTGCTGGCATCTACAGAGGCAATGTTTCCAAATACTTTTATATTTGTGTTGGCCAGAATTTTGCCAGATTTGTCATATTTTATAATATCGTTGTTGGGCGAAAAAACTATAATATTTCCTAGTTTATCTGTTGTAAATTGGCTGTTTGTGGGCGTTTTTATTTCAATTTGCTGCGCAAATATTGTTGCCAAAAACATTGACAGAAACCCAACTAGAATATTTTTTTTGTTTATGTACTTCATGTTTTCAGTCTTTAAATTCTAAAAGTACAAGATCTGTGCCATCAAATTGGGCATAAGTAAAATCCCCAACCCATTCACCCAAATTTATATATTTAGAGGTTTCGTCCAATTGAACCACAATTGGCAAATGCCTATGTCCGCAAATGAAATAATCAAAATGCTGGATTTTTAAGGTTTCTTTACAAAAAATTGTAATAAATTCTTTGTCGTCCCCTAAATATATTTTGTCAGAATTTCCTTTGCTAATCCTACTCTTTTTAGATAAAAATTTTGCTAAACCAGCACCTAAGTAAGGATGTAAAAAACTGAAAAATGCCACAGAAACCCTGTTGCGAAAAATTCGTTTAATTATTTTGTAACCTTTGTCGCCAGGGCCAATGCCATCGCCATGATGAAGGTAAAATTTTTTGCCATTTCTTTCAATTATCTTTTCGTTTGAAATAACGGTTAATCCAATTTCTTGCTCCAAATAACCAAAGGTCCACATATCATGATTGCCTTTAAAGAAATATATTTTTATACCTTTGTCGCTAAGTTCTGCCAATTTGCCCAAAAACCTTGTGAATCCTTTAGGAACAACATCTTTATATTCAAACCAAAAATCGAAACAATCGCCTAAAAAATAAATTTCTGTAGCCTTGTTTTCAATGCTTGTCAACCATTTGCAAATTTTTCTCTCTCTAATTAAAGAATCTTTAAAATTAGGAGCACCTAAGTGGAAATCGGAGGCAAAAAATATCATTGACTAAAAAGTGGTTTTATTTGTCAAATATAAAACTATTCTCATTATCCTCAAAATTATATTCTATTGTTTAATAAGTTTAAAGGTTTTTTCTTTGTTCTTTAAGTAATAAATCCCAGGAATTAATGCTTTGATATTTAGCATTTCATGGCTGTTGATATTTTGTTTTTCAATCAGTTTGCCTTGGCTGTCGTATATGTAAATCGTGTCTGAGCCTGTGTTTAAAAATGTTATAAAGTCGGCACTAGGATTGGGATAAAAGCTTGTTTTAATATTTTTTGTTTCTGAAATATCCGTATTTTGTTTCATTAAATAATTGGCTAAAAAAGAACCTAAATTCAAAAAATGCAATCTGTTTTTACTTGTTATAAAAGATTGGCTAAAATATTCGTTTGTCAAAAAATAATTAATACCATTTTGGGTTGTTATTCCTTCAATTTGATGGATAGGTGCTTCTATTGTGATTTTTCGTTTGTTCCCTGAAATGAAATTACTGCCTTTAAAATCATAAATTAGAAAAACAAAAGGCTCTAATATTTTAGAGTAACCGCAAAGCACAATTAGTTTTTTGTTTTCTACATAAATGGCTCCTGTAATCAATCCGTTTATGTTTATTGAATTTTTATATTGGGCAACAAATTTGCCTTTGGTTTTTGGCAAACTATAAATACTTGTTTTCATAGTGGTCCATTCTTTTGTAAATAGAAAAATGCTGTCCTTTGTTACAATGAAAGCTTCGCAATCAAAATCAGTTGTATTGGCAGATTGTGGACTTGAGTTTGTTTGTAAATTATATGAAAATTGAATAGTGTCAACTGAGAAGTTGCCATTTGTTAATGCTTGTTTATTGATTTTGTAAATTCTTAAATCACTGCGGTTGCCTGCTGAATTATTGCCAAAATCGCCCATATATATAAAGGAGTCATCTTGGGATATTTCCTCCCATTCTTTATTGCTGATTCCCAAATTGTATGTTTTTGTGGGCGTAAGATTATTGGTGTCAAATCCATAAATGAATTTGTCTAAATCATCATTCATGGTCCAAATTTTGTCTTGCCATTCTATCAATCCTGATGTTTCTTTAAGGGTACTGTTCAAATCCCAGCTTTTTTCAAAAGAAATACTTGTTTGAGGATATTTGCACGAGCCATCATTGTCTTTTGCATTGATATTGTAATTGTTTGCCAAAGGGTCTGTGCATCCTTTTTGTGCAAAAATATTGATTTGCAAAATTGCTAACAAAAATAAAACGACATATTTGAAATTCATCATAAATGAGTGCTTAAAACGGGTGGTCTAATTTTAACTTCATGGCCAATTGGGTTAAATCTTCGCAAACTTTTTCATCAACAGAAATACCTTCCACCAAGCGTATTTTTTCTTCCATAAATTCAAACTCGCCATGAATAGCAACTTTTTTGCCTTTTTTGCTTTCTGTTTTTTTGAAAGTTTGAATCCATAAATCCATTCTGTTTTTAAATTCTTGAATTTCTATAAAACCATCTACATCCATCGCTCCTAAAAAATGGCCGATGCCTTTGCCTGGCAAATTGGGCAAAACCGGTAGGAAAGAAACAAAAGGCGGCACCCATGGCCCAAAATTAGCGCCAGAAAGAACACCACTCAAAATATCGACCAAACTGCCTAGTCCGTAACCTTTGTGGCTTCCCATTTCTTTATTGCTGCCCAAAGGCAAAAGATAGCCCCCTTTTTTTAAATCTGTGGGTAAAACACTTGTGTTTCCATCTTTTGTTTCCACCCATCCCTCAGGGATTTCTTCATTTTTGCGTTCTGCAATTTCAAGTTTTCCGTTGGCAGCAGCGCTAGTCGCCATGTCTAAAACAAAAGGCAACTCTTTGCCAGCAGGAATTGCGTAACAAATTGGGTTTGTGCCTAACATTCTTTGTGTGCCAAAAGTTGGTGCCACCAAAGGGCTTGCATTGGTCATTGCCATGCCAATATAGTTTTTTTCTAATGCCATCATTGCATGATAGGCCGCTATGCCAAAGTGATTTGAATTTGAAATGGCGGCATAAGATGCGCCAAACTGTTCGGTTTTTTCCAACACAATTTGCATCGTTTTTGGTGCAATAACCAAACCCAAGCCAGCATCCCCATCGATAGAAAAAACGCCTTTTTTTTCGCGTTGAATTGTAATATTTGGTTTTGGATTAATTCTTCCTGCTTCAAAAAGCCTGTAATAGCCGCTAAGTCTTGCTACACCATGAGAATCAATGCCTCTTAGGTCGGCTTTTATTAAAACATTGCTAGCCAATTGTGCATCTTCTGAAGAGCAGCCCATTGTTTTAAAAACTTGATAAGTAAACTGTTCTAACTCTTTGTAATTTAGCATTTTTTTTTATGAAAGGGTTTCGGCTATTATATCAATTAAATTTTTGGTATCTAATTCCAATCCGTTTTTTTTAGCAATATTTAAAATATGTTGCCTGCATAAATCTTCTGAAAAAACAAGCGCCTCTGCTCCCGATTGCTGAAACTGTTTAATAATAGACATTGCCATTTTTTCAGATATTTCGAAATTTATGGTAGGCAAACAAGCGCCCGCCCCACAACAATTTGGAGTAGGTTGTGGCATTTTCCATTCTATGTTTTTAAATGCGTTTAAAATTGCGGTTTCGTTTTTTGTTTCACAATTTCCTATGAAAAAGAATGTTCCTTTGGTGTTTTTGAAGTTTTCAAATATTTGGGGCGTTAGTTTATCATAAATAAATTCGCCTCTTTTGGCAAAATTAATGACCTCATTATGCACCAATGTGTTGTTAAATAGCTTTGGGTTGTGGTGTGTAAATGTTTGGAAACACTTTTCAGAGCATGATAAATAATTGCCATTTATTATCTTTAAATTATGTTCGCCTGTTTTTTTAGCAGCACTTAATTCTCCTTTTTCAAAAAATGGCAACCCACAACAAGTAAAGTTGTCGAGCGGTTTTGCATTTGGGTAAATTGCATTGGCCACTTTCAGATAACTTTGAACAGTCGATGGAAAAAAATGATTTGTTATACATGAAATTTGTATGGATTGTAACACATTGCAAAATTAGAAATATTTTAATGATAGATGGGATTTATTTTTTTTATGTAATAATTACTGTTTTTTATATTGTGAAAGATGATTTATCCTTTCGTTTAAACTTGTAAAACACTTATTTTTGTACTTTAGAAAAAAATATTGAAAACCATAGGCAACGAAAACATAAAATGATGTGTCTTGAAAGAAATAAGGCATTTTGTGGTACAAACTACAATATAAAATGAGTGAAACTGATCTTATAAAAGGTTGTTTAAATGAGGACAGAGTTGCTCAAAAGGAGTTGTATAAAACCTATGCTTCAAAAATGATGGTGGTTTGTATGCGATACGCTAAAGATACAATGGAAGCAGAGGATATTCTTCAGGAAGGGTTTATCAAAGTGTTTGATAACATAAAATACTTTAAAAACATGGGCTCTTTTGAAGGATGGATAAGAAAAATAATGGCTAATACAGCACTTAACAGAATTAGAAAAAACACAATTTATTTTGAAGAAATAAATGATATTTCTATTGATGTTTCTGTAAATGACCATTTGATTGAAAAATTCTCCGAAAAAGATATTCTCAGCCTCATTTGCAGTATGCCTCAAGGGTACAAACAGGTGTTTAATATGTTTGCAATTGAGGGTTTTAGCCATAAAGAAATCTCAGAACAATTGGGGTTTGAAGAAGCAACATCTAGAAGTCAATTTGCAAAAGCAAAAAAATATTTACAACAAAAACTTACCGTATTAGAAAAAATAAATTTATGAATAATAATAATTTCGAGAAAAAAATTGCAGACAAACTGAACAGTTTTGAAGTTCAGCCTTCTGCCGATTTGTTCGACAACATTATGGCTGCCCGAACCTCAAAAGCAAAAACAGTTGGGTTTGGTTCCTTTAAAAAGGGGATTCTTGCCATTTCAGCTTTAGCATTGGTTTCCATTGCCGTTCTTTATTTTAAAGACAGCAAAGAATCTTTGTCTCATGTTGCCAATAATGAAGTACAAGCATCTGTTCAATTCAATGAAAATGAAATGTCTGGAGATTTAAGTAAAAACTCAAATACAAACCCAAATAAACAATTTAATGAAAATTTAGAAAGCAATCAAATGACTTCTTTCAAAGAAACCGCAATTAATTTGCCTAAAAGCAATGACTTGAAACAAGTCGCTAAAACTAGAAGCAATGGATTGGGATTAAAAAATGCAAAATTTATTGAAGATGCTATTAGAGAAAATTCTAATAAAAGTGCAAATAGTAATACTAACAATAGTAATTTAAAAAATGGCAATAAAATTGAAACTACAACCCTGTTTTTAGATGACGGCACAAATATCTATGAAAGATATTTTGCTAACGATAATAAAAACAAACCTTCAATTAATAGTGAGCAACACAATAAAAACAGTCATTTATATGTTTATGATTCTGAAGATGCTTTATTGTTAGATAAAGTTTGGTTTAATATAAATATGGCCAAATGGTTTAAAAAGTTTAACTTTAAATATTCAAAAGAAGAAGTTTTAATGGTAAATTACCTTGCCAAAATGCCTAAAAAGAAGCAAGTAAATATTAAAAGAAAAGCTATTTCTATGGATGTGTTTGGTTCTGCAATTGTTTCAAAATCCCATGCAATGAATTCAGAACAAGCTACAAATCTAAATGGATTGAATAGCATTTCCTTTAGTCAAGCCTTGGGTGCAAGAATTCATTTTCCAATAAAAAAACAATGGAGTGCGTTTTCTGGTCTTTCTTTTTTAAATCAAAACACAAGATTTAAAGGCACATTTTCAGAATTTCAGCAAGAGGTAAAAACTAATGATATTACATCTTATATTAATGATCCAATCAGAGGCGTAATTCCTGTTCACACCATTGATACACAATATTTAACTAATAATATTAAGCATAATGTGGATTTAAAAAATAGATATACTATCTTTCAAATACCAATTGGATTAACCTATAATGTTGGTTTTGGGGCATTAGAGTTGGGATTAAACGGTTCTGCAGTTGCAAATTTCACAACAATGTCTAAAGGGAAAACTTTTAAAGCGATTAATCTAAATAATGAACCCTTTAATTCTGGTAAAAAATATTTTAATTTAGGAGCTGCTTTTGGTGTTGCCGCAGCTTATAAAATTAGTCCACATATAAAAATATTGCTTGAGCCAAGTATTCAAATCTTTAATGTTTCTGCTTTAAAAGCAAATAATAATATTAATGAAAGGGTGTTCAACAAACAACTAAACATAGGTATTAGATATCAATTATTTTGAGAATTTTTTTATCAATAGTTTTAGTTCTGTCATTCCTTTTTTGCAAAGGGCAAGATTCTCTTTCTGCCTTGCAGGCAGGTAAATTAAGGGGTATTCTTAACAGTAATGGCTTGCAATTTGACTCTTTAGGAAATGCGGGATTGCTTAGCAATAAACTTTTAAGTTTGTGCCAAAGGTCAGGCGTTTGGATGTCTGCAAATGATGGTGCCGGTCAGTTGAGGGTTTCTGCACACGATGTTATTGGAAATAATCATGAGTTTTGGCCTGGTCCGTTGAGTATTGGCGCCAATCAAGCTGCGGAAACAAAAGATTGGAACAAAATCTATAAAATTACTAAAGCAGAAGTAGAAAGTCATAAATCCAATTTCAACAAGCAAAATTATTATCTACCCGACAATATGAGAAACTGGCCTGCAAATGCAAATCCGCCTTTTGCAAAAATACTTGCCCCATTTGTCGATTATCAAACAAACGACCAGGTTTATCAGCCCGCGCAAGGAGATTATCCTTATTTCAAAGGCGACCAATTGCTTTATTCTATTGCAAATGATGTTCATGGGCCCCATGATTTGTCGGGGGCATTGCCATTAGGTATCGAGTTGCATACATTAATGTACAAATTTAATTCCAAAGATTCAGTTTTGAAAGATGCTATCCTTATTAAATACTATGTTTTTAATCGCTCGAATAACAATTACAATAATTTTAGATTTTCTCAAGTCATTAATTTTAAAATTGGTATCATTAACAACGAGTTTTTAGGTACAGATATAAAAAACAATGTTTTTTTTGCATATAATGATACAAGCGAGGCAACATTCTCTAACAAACTTGTGTCTTTAGGGTGTATGACAATTAATAGACCCGTATCATCAACAATTTATTTCAACAACGACAATGATGCCATCAACGGTTTGCCTTCTGTTTCTTTGCATTTTCAAAACTATCAGCAAGCCAAATGGAAAAATAACAGTAACATGAGTTATGGAAGCAATGGAGTTGATGGAAACGGAGTTGCTAAATTTGTTTACCCTTTTAATACAGACAACAACAACAGTAATTTATTGTGGAGCGAAGAATCTGTTGGAAACACTTCTGGAAAAAGACAAGGTGTTTTAAATTTCGAGCCAATTGTTTTGCCATCAAACACCGCAGCAGCTTTTGAATGTGTGTTTTTCTCTGTTGAATCTAATAAATTTGACATACAACAAATGGATAGCACTTGCAAAAAATTAAACAATGCCTTAAAAATTCAAAATGTTTTAGACATTACACAAAATTTTCAAAATATTAATAATAAATTTAGTTTCTATCCAAATATTTTAAATTCAGGAGAGAAAATCACTTTTTCTGGAAATATTAAAATGACTCAGTTCTATATTCTTTATGATTTAATGGGTCGTAGAGTGTTAGAATTTAATTTGGACGAAACAAAAAATAGTATTAATTTACCCCACTATTTAAAACCTGGGATGTACCTAATAAAATCAAGAGATCTAAACAATAATTTCAGCTTTAAAATAATCGTAGAATAAAAAAATATACAATATGAAAAAAATATATAAAATAATTTTAATTGTGTTTGCCTCTTTGTTTTTTAACAATGCAAACGCCACCCACATGATGGGTGGGGACATTTCTTATGAATGCATTTCGCCCGGCAGATATAAAGTAACATTAAAGATTTACAGAGATTGTACAGGGGTTCCTTTTAATAATCCAAGCATAACTATTTTTTGTGAAGATGGTTCAAATAGTACAAGTCTCAACTACACTAGAGTTGCGATTAACGACATTACACCCAATTGCAGTTCAGGAACAGCACCGTGTAATCCTGAAAATCAGACAGCAGGAGAAGGAATCGAGGAACATGTCTTTGAAGCCATAGTTGATTTTAATGTGGCTCCTTTTAAAGCATTGAAAGATGCTGGGTGTTGCAAAATAAAGATGCAAGTGAGCCAATGTTGCAGAAATGGAGCCATAACAACAATATCTCCAGGCAATTTTTATACAGATGCGATGATTGATATTTGTAATATTGCCAAAACTAAGAAAAAATGTAACACTGCTCCTCAGTTATCCATCCCTCCCGTTGCTTATTTATGTTGTAATCAACCATTTACATTCAATAATGGGGTTAAAGAAAATGTCGATGGCGACAGTTTATCTTATATACTTGGAAATCCTTTGAACGGAAACAATAGTAATGAGTCTTATACTGGAAATTTCTCTGCTGATATTCCAATGACGCCATTTTGCCCGCCCAGGCCAGGTGTTATAAATTGTCGTCCCTTGCCAGGCGCAAGGCCTCCAAGAGGTTTCTATTTTGATAAAGAAACGGGGGATATAGTTTTTACACCAACAAAGTGCGATGAGGTCGGAATTATTGTTATTCAAATAACAGAATGGCGAAAAGACAGTGCAACCAATAAATGGATAGTAATAGGAATTACACGGAGAGATATGCAGCTTGTTGTAAAACAATGTCCGGATAACAATCCTCCTTATTTCACAGGGTTAAATAAGTTTTCTGTTTGTGCAGGTGAGAAGATTTGTTTCAAGATAAAATCAAAAGACGATCCTTTTTTACCAAACCAAACAAGACCCGACACCACACAATTGACATGGAATAATGGTATTCCTGGTGCTACTTTTAATATATTAAATCCTGGAGATAGAGAAAAAGAAGCCGAATTTTGTTGGCAAACATCATTCAGTGATGCTAGGCCAAATCCATATACTTTTACTGCAATCGCTAAAGACGATGCCTGCCCAAAACCATCTCAAGCTGTTAGAGGATATAATGTTATGGTAGCGCCTCGTGCCGAATCGACCCGTAAATATGAACTTTTAGAATGCGGCAAATTGCGATTTCAAGCATTTCCAAAAGACACCGTCAATTTTAATCAAAAGAACTATCGTTATAAATTTACAATTAGAGACAGCACAAATAGTGGCCGTATTTATAAATTTTCTGCTGCAAAAAAAGACAGCTTCAAATTTCAATACGGTGGCAAATATATCATCGAGCATGAAATAAACAATCCACCCTTTAATTGCCCTTTAATATACACTGATACCATTATCATTCCGCCCGTTTTGGATGTTCAGTTGGCATTTGATAAAGATACTTTTGTGTGTGCTGGTCAAAGCATTGAATTGATGCCCTTAATTGCCAACGGTATTCCAAGATACCGATACCAATGGGAGGTTCCGTCAGGTACCGTTAATCCATTGGATACATTCAATAAAATAAAAATTACGCCAGTCGCCAATACAAGAATTACCTTGCGCTTAATGGACAAAAATAAATGTATTGATTACGATACCATTTTAATTAAATACATAAAAAACCCAGTTGTGAACATTGGTCCAGATAGAAGAATTTGCACTTATGATATGGTTACACTAGATGCTCAAAATGCAGACAGTCTAATGTATATTTGGAACACAGGCGACCTCAACAGAACGATTGATATTAATGTAGCAGGTAGATATTCTGTTAGGGTACAAGATAGTATTTATAGATGTTTTGCCAACGATACAATGAACTTGTTTGTAAACGATACCGTAATAGCAATCGCTAAACCAAACAGAGAAATTTGCATCAACGACACTTTAAAAGTATCGGGCAAACGCAGGCCTTTGGGCTTTAGCCGTCAAATAACATGGCGCGATTTAAACACAGGCACAATAGCAGCCAACGACAGTGCATTTAATGTAAGAATAAGCACAGCAGCAACTAGAAATTATGAGATGTATTTGCGTGTAACCCAAGGAGGCGTTACTTGCGAAAACAAAGACACCTTTAATTTAATAGTCAATCCATTGCCAAAATTCATTGGATTTACAATTCCACCACATTGTTATGAAGAGGGTCCTATAAACCTATCGCTTTTTTCAAAATTAAAAACCACAGAAACAAAAAATAATTTGCCAGTTGACCCTATGAAAGTAAGATTTTATCAAAACAAGGTGCCAAGTTGGATAACAGGCGGTCCTATCATGGTAAACACTTATATTTGGGATTTTGCAAGATTTGTAAGAAACGACCAAGTGCCAAGAAGTGGATTAACAGATATTATTTGTTATGAATACAAAGACATCAATGGCTGTGTAAACAGAGAATGTAAAAATGTTAGATTGAGCCCAAATCCAACAGTCGAATTAAAAACAAACACATTTTGTCAAAAAGCAGGATTAATTACCTTAGATAATTTGATAAAATCTCCAACATTAAGGGTGGGGTCTTTCCAATCCTTCAGATGTATTAATGTTCCTGCTGGCTCTGGTGTAGATAAAGATGCAATTGTTTGGCAAGATAACAGTGTCTTTCCACCTATTTTTGTAATGGATCCAGGCCAAGAAGGCGAGAACCAAAAAACAGGAGAATATGAAATAGAATATTGCTTTAGAGATGTTGTTAGCGGATGTGCAAAATGCGATTCTGTAATGATATCTGTTGTAAAACTACCTGAAATTCAGTTCAGTCCATTACCAAAACAATGTGTGAACTACCCGTTGTTAACATTAGATAGTTTTGTAACTGACCGAAGCACCGGCAAGCGTATGCTAGGAGGTGTTTGGAGTACAGTAGAGTTCAGAAATTCAAGAGACATGAGCAATAGTTTAATTGCCAATGGTATTAATAATTCTACAGTAGGCGGCAAACAATTTCGCCCAAACCATGCCAACCCTTTGGCACAAGGAGCAGGTCAATATTTATTGAAAATGGTAGATGCATCAAGCGGTTGTTTGGTTCAAGACAGCACAGAAATAGTGGTAAATAGTTTACCTTTTTTAAGAATAAATTTACCACCCGTTGTATGTTCCAGTTTGGCCCCATTCGATTTATTTAACGAACAGCCAACTGGTAACCAAGGCACATGGAGCGGATTTGGTG
>Ga0209702_10007217_pt1 | contig 13723 bp, 16 predicted proteins | sample FRY01_FD_187210 | JGI IMG/M metagenome (GOLD analysis project Ga0209702, IMG submission 187210) | Freshwater microbial communities from Lake Fryxell liftoff mats and glacier meltwater in Antarctica - FRY-01 (SPAdes) (version 2) | ecosystem: Environmental > Aquatic > Freshwater > Ice > Glacier... | reverse complement strand
CATCGCCCTTTACTGGGCGGTCTCTTGCGGGGCCTTTGACGAACACGAAACCGCCGAAAGCGGCTTAAAAGGGGGACTCTGAAGAAACTCGCCCGCTCGCTTACCTCGCTGTTCAAGGCCGGGTTGCGCTACCTGCGACGATGTAGAGCCATGTCGCTGCCGATCCCAGCCCTATGGGCCGTCTGGCCACATCATCAGGGGGAATGAGAAAAATGACGGGTGGTAAGGTGTTTAATATAGTTACGAGACGGTGGTTAAAATCTGGTTTACCCCACCGAAACGCCGACGACGGCGCCCGCGATAGGAAGGTGATGAAAGCCGATGACCCACAGGCCGGCGGCGGAAATTGCGACCCCATACGGGATGGCCAAACGGTCACGTTGACGGCGCATGACATGCCATGCGCCCATGCCAATCGTAAGTACGCCGCCCAGCAGAGCCATGATTATAAGTAATTCCAGGAACCAGTTCGGCTGGATCCACAATGCAAGCACGGTCAACAGTTTGACATCGCCGCCGCCCATCATGCCGAAATTGAACATGATCGCCAGAACAGCAAATGCGCCAAGAGTTACTCCGAGCTGCATCGCAACATCGGGCCACAGCGACATTCCGCTGGCCCACCAGAACAGCGGCGCGCCCAGCGCGATGACGGCATTGAGCCGATTGTCGATCTGGCGCCGACGAATGTCGGTAAACGCTGCAACCAGCAGCGCGATTGCCAATGCAACCAGCAATCCGTAGTGGAAATATCCGCTAAGCATTAATGCCCCCAAAGTCCCTATGGAAACACCTGCTACAGACGAGGGCTTACCAAATAGTAACCAAGCACTGGAGGTTCACATTAGCCAAGCCGATAAACCAGCTATGAACCGTGAACCGGATCATCCAATGATTGACCGCCGCAAGATCCCCGCTGACGCAGTGGAAACTACGTGGGCTGCGCCCGATGGTTATGCGATTCGGCGGATCGATTGGGCCCCTTCGAAAACTGCGCCGAATGAAACTCCGCGCGGTTCTATTTTGTTTATGCCCGGGCGCGGGGATGCCTATGAAAAATATCTCGAAACGCTGGAGCAATGGCACCGCAATGGCTGGCAAGTAACCGCCGCCGATTGGCGCGGTCAGGCTGGATCGGGCCGGCTGGGTAATGATCCGGTGACTGGGCATGTGAGCGACTATTCGGTCTGGATCGACGATATTTCGGCGTTTTGGGCGGAATGGAAGGCGTCTGTGCCCGGGCCGCATATTATTGCCGGACATTCCATGGGCGGGCATTTGGTGATGCGGGCGGTAGCGGAACGCAGGATCGATCCCGATGCTGTGGTTTTGTCAGCTCCGATGCTGGGATATTCCCGTTCGTTATTACCAGTTCCTTTGCTCCACAGCGCGGCAAGATTAATGGCCCGGCTCGGCGATCCGGCACGTCCGGCATGGAAATGGAGCGAGAAGCCAGGGGAATTGCCCGTTGGCCGCATCGATTTGCTGACTCATGATCTTGAACGTTATGAGGATGAGCTGTGGTGGCGCGAACAACGTCCTGAATTGGTGCTGGGACCGGGTAGCTGGCGGTGGGTCGAACGCGGCTATGCGTCCACCCGCGGGTTGGAACGGGCCGGAGTACTCGAAGCAGTGACGCAGCCGGTTCTGCTGATCGGTGCCTCCAACGATAAATTGGTCAATATGAGGGCAATCGAGCGCGCCGCTGATCGTTTGCCGCATGGCGAATTGTTCGAACTCGGCGATGAAGCTCGTCATGAGGTGTTGCGCGAGGTTGATCCAGTGCGCGATAGGGTGATGGCCGCGATTGCAGATTTTCTTGATCGTACCGTGCCTAAGGCCAGGCCGAAAACTTCTCCAAAGCCTGCACAATCTGACTCAGCGGTTAACTCAAAAGCAGGCTAAAATCTCTTGGTTAAGCATTATGACATTGCAATTATCGGCTGCGGGATGGCCGGGGCCAGCCTGGCGGCAGAGCTTGCGCCGCATGCTAGCGTGCTGGTGCTGGAGGCAGAGGATCGGCCAGGTTACCACGCGACCGGGCGCTCGGCTGCATTCTGGGAGGAATGTTATGGAGGGCCGCAAATCGTCCCGCTGACGCTGGCATCTGGGAGCTATTTGCGCGAGCATGATTTTCTAACGCAACGCGGCGCGCTGTACATTGGCCGCGACCAGGATGCAGCTGCGCTGGATGGCTTCATGCAGCGATTCGCGGGCAGCGGTGTGAACATCGAGCGTCTTGGCGCAGAGGTGCTGGGACAGCGGGTGCCGGGATTGCTGCCCGAATGGACCGGCGGCGTTTGGCAACCGGCTTGTTCGGATATCGATGTGGCGGCGCTGCACGCGCATTATCTCGCGGCGATGCGCAAAAATGGCACGTATTTGGAAACTCGCGCCCGTTTGGCGGCTGCGTCCCATGGTGAGGCTGGCTGGGCTCTGGCGACCGAAGCCGGGAGCGAGTTCACCGCTGCGACATTGGTCAACGCGGCGGGCGCATGGGCCGATACCATCGCAAAAATCGCTGCCGTCCCGCCAATCGGGATCGCGCCGATGCGGCGAACAGTCGCCCAAGTGCGTACCGATCCCGCGCCGCCCAATGATTTGCCGCTGATACTTGATGTCTCCGGCAAATTTTACTTCAAACCGGAAAACGGACGGCTGTGGCTAAGTCCGCATGATGAAGAACCCTCTGCCCCATGCGATGCAGCGCCAGACGAACTGGCGGTTGCGACGGCGATCGGGCGGCTGCAGCAAACTGTTGATTGGCAGGTGGAGCAAGTCGAGCATAAATGGGCAGGGTTACGAAGTTTTGCGCCAGACCGGCTGCCGGTATATGGATTTGATCGCCATGTACCAGAATTTTTCTGGTTTGCCGGGCAGGGCGGCTTTGGCATTCAGACCGCGCCAGCAGCGGCGCGTCTGGGCGCGCAAATCATCTTGGGCCTGCCGCAAGACACCATGACCCAGCCCCTCGATCAGGCAATATATTCACCAACACGCTTCGGGTAGATTTATTTGGCCTAGCGGTTAAGTTGTTATCCTTTGCCAACAGAGGAGGCCAATCAATGGCACATCACTTCAAGATCAAGAAGAACAAGGCTGGCGAGTTCGTTGCCTATTTTATGTATAATGCAGAACCGATTTTCTGGACTGAAGGCTATTCCAGTAAAGCGAGCGCGAAGAATGCAATCGAGTCCGTTCAGAAGAACGGCCCTGGCGCAGAAACCGTCGACGAAAGCTGATTTCTAACATCGAATACGGGATGGCGGCATGGTTCGCCGCGTCCCGCATTACTCAAATAGGGATCAGTTTTTGGCTTGGGCGCGATCTGCTGCGTCGCTGGCTAGCTGATCAACCCGCTCGTTTTCGAGGTGGCCATTATGGCCCTTTACCCAGTGCCAATTGACCGAATGGTGCTTCGCCGCGTCGATCAATTCGTGCCACAAATCTTCATTGCGGACAGGTTTCTTACTGGCGGTTTTCCAGCCGCGGCGCTGCCAGCCATCGATCCACTTGGTCATTCCATCGAGCACATATTTGCTGTCGGAATATAGATCGATCTCGCACGGTTCGATCAGCGCGTTCAGTGCGCGAACAATAGCGGTCATTTCCATCCGGTTGTTGGTGGTATCCGGATCGCCGCCCGACAATTCCTTTTCATGACTACCCATGCGTAGCAATGCACCCCAGCCGCCTGGGCCAGGATTGCCCTTGCAGGAGCCATCCGTGAAAATTTCTACCTTCTTCATCTTGGTAACTTTGTCCTAGATTACGCGATTGCGGAAGGCGACGTGGCCATGCTGAGCGTAGAATTCCAGCCGCTTCATGAAATCCATCGGATCCTTGCGCTCTACCAGCGCATCGTCTGGCGTATTTATCCAGTCAAAAGCCCGGGTCGCGGCAAAGCGCATCGCCGCGCCTTGCGCCAGTAATGGCAACGCCGAAAGTTCTGCACCTGACAGAGGCCGGACTGATTCATAGCCAGCCATCAGCGCCGCGCCGATTTCTGGCCGAAATACCGTGCCGAGATCGCCGAAGCACCATGCAGCATGGGTCACAGCCAGATCGTAAGCGGTGATATCGGTGCACGCGAAATAGAAATCTATCATGCCAGTAACTTCGTTGCCCAGCATCAATACATTATCGGGAAACAGGTCAGCGTGAATTGTTGAATGGGGCAGGTCTTCTGGCCATTCAGACAAAAGCCGCGGCATATGCCGGCTTATGATGCCAGGTAGCGCCGGATCGATCTCGGCCAAATGATCGCCGCATTGGTCGAACAATTTCTGCCAATCTACAGGGCGAAGATCATTCTTTCTGGTGTCAGCAAAATCAGCCGAGGCGAGGTGAATTCCGGCCAGAGCCGCGCCGACCGCGTTGGCCTGCGCTTCCGTCGGATTTTCAATTGAAACGCCGGGCAGAAATTCAATCAGCGCAATCGCCTTGCCGTCCAGCGTACGCGATGCATTCCCTGTACGGTCATGAATGGTACGCGGAACCGGCCCGTCTTTCGCAGATAAATGGTCGAGTAAGCCGAGGAAGAAGGGCAGATCGTTCAAATCGATACGCCGTTCATACATCGTCAGTATGAACCGTGTTTGCCGGTTGCCCGCCGCATCCAGCACGCCGTCTGATCCGGTTGTTTCAACCAGCCAATTGCTGTTGGAGACACCTTCCGCGATGCCTTTGACCGAAACCAATTCGCCAACATCATATTCCGCGATCAGTGCTGCAAACTGGTCCGCGCCAAGATGAGTGTAAACCGCCACTTACCGGTCAACCCTTGTCGGTAAGTTGCCGTGGGAGTTTAAAGACCATCTTCTCCACCGCGCTGACTAACGTGTGTTCTTCAACTTCGCGCCATTCGGAAAGCCGGTCAACGACTTCGCGTACCAGCTTTTCCGGGGCAGAAGCGCCGGCGGTTAGGCCAAGCGTGCCAACTCCTTCCAGCCATGCCGGATCGATATCGTCGGCTCGCTGTATCAACCGAGCATCTGTTCCGCATCTCTGCGCGACTTCGACCAACCGCACAGAATTGGAGCTGTTGGGCGCTCCGATCACCAGTACCAGATCGCTAACGGGGGCAATTTCCTTCACAGCCGCCTGCCGATTGGATGTGGCGTAACAAATATCTTCCGCCTTCGGGCCAATGATCTGTGGATACTTCGCGCGCAAAGCGGCTACGATCCCGGCGGTGTCATCAACCGAAAGCGTGGTTTGTGTCAGAAACGCCAAGGTCTCGGCAGGGCCGAACGTGAGAGCGTCAACATCCTCGATTGTTTCCACCAGAGTCATCTTGCCATCCGGCACTTGTCCTATGGTCCCAATTACTTCTGGATGGCCGCTATGGCCGATAAACAGGATGTGGCGCTCGTCCTTTATCTGGCGTTCAGCCTCGCGGTGGACCTTGCTGACCAGCGGGCAGGTGGCGTCGAGATAATCGAGCCCGCGCCGCTCCGCCTCGGCAGGAACTGCTTTGGGCACACCATGAGCGCTGAACACTACAGGCGCACCGTCGGGCACTTCGTCCAGCTCTTCGACAAAAATTGCGCCCTTGGCCTTCAGCCCATCAACCACGTAGCGGTTGTGGACAATTTCATGGCGGACATAGACCGGCGCGCCGTACATTTCGAGCGCGCGCTCGACGATCTCGATGGCGCGGTCGACACCGGCGCAAAAGCCGCGCGGGGCGGCGATTAATAGGGTTAGCGCAGGGCGTGCACCAGTTGGAGTGTTTTGCAAGGGAGCGTTCATGTCTCCGCCTCTAGCGCTTTGCTGTCCGGCCCGCTAGGGCGACGTTATTCGAATTCCGAAGGATTTGCCTGATGACGCCTACTCGCCGCTCTTTGCGTATTATTCTCCCCCTCGCCGCCGCCGCTACGGCCCTGTCTGGCTGCTCGAAAGAAGGCGAGTTGGTGATCAACCAAGGAGTCGGTATCTCCGCGATTCGTTCTGTCTGTCCTGCAGTTGGCGTGCCTGATTTTACGGGCGATATCACAACTTTCCGCGCCGCTAATGATCAAACCGCCGCTAATTTGGACGTCACCGCAACAATCACCAATGTCCGCAGTCAGTGCAATGATACTGGCGAGAGGGTCTATTCCGAGGCGAGTTTCGATGTGCTTGCCCGCCGGACCGATGCTCGCGGCGAACGCCGGGTTGAATTGCCCTATTATTCTGCCGTTCTGCGCGGCGGGAGCGCGGTACAGGCCAAACGAATCGGAATTGTCGTCGTCAATTTTGCTGATGGCCAGGAACGCGCGCAGGGTAGTGCGAAGGCTGGTGCCTTCGTCGACCGCGCCGAAGCGACTCTGCCGCCAGAAATTCGTGAGCAGATCACCCGCCGCCGCCGGTCGGGCGACGTAGACGCTGCGCTCGATCCGCTGGCTGATCCGCAGGTAAAGGCAGCGCTGGCCCGTGCGACCTTCGAATTGCTGGTTGGTTTTCAGCTGACCGAAGAGCAATTGGCCTATAACGCCACACGGTAAGCCGCTTAATATTAGGTTTGCTTGCGATTTTGGGCGGTTCGTTTAACCGCTTGGGTCATGTCCAAATCAACAGAACCTGTTCCATTGCAAACGCTCCACTCCGCCTTCGCGGAGAAGGTTGCCGCCGTCCTCAACGCGCTTGAGATGGAGGGTACCTTGCCGCCGGAAAGCCCGCGCGGCAATGTTGCTGTCGAACCGCCGCGGGATCCCAGTCACGGCGATCTGGCGACCAATGCCGCGATGGTGCTAGCGAAACCGGCCCGTACCAATCCGCGCGAACTCGCCGCCAAAATCGTCGAGAAGCTGGAAGCGGACCCCGACATCGATTCGGCGGAAATCGCCGGGCCCGGCTTCATCAATATGCGTATATCGGATGCGGCATGGCGCGCAGAATTGTTGGCAATCGCCAAATTGGGCGACAATTACGGCCGCTCGGACAAGGGCGCAGGCGTCACTGTAAACGTTGAATATGTCTCGACCAATCCAACCGGTCCGATGCATATGGGCCATTGCCGCGGCGCAGTAGTGGGCGATGCGCTGGCGTCGTTGCTGCAATATACCGGGCATAAGGTAATCCGCGAATATTACGTCAATGATGCTGGATCGCAGGTCGATAAGCTCGCCCGGTCAGTTCATCTGCGGTACCTCGAGGCATTGGGTGACGACATCGGTGCAATTCCCGAAGGGCTGTACCCGGGTGACTATCTGGTGCCGGTGGGTCAAGCGCTGGCGAAGGAATTGGGGGACCGGTTCAAGGACGACGCTGAAGAACACTGGCTGCCGATTTTTCGCGCCCACTCGGTCGATGCGATGATGGACATGATCCGCGCCGATCTGGCTTTGCTAGGCATCAAGCATGATGTGTTCTCTTCAGAAGCTGCACTGCAACTGGCCGGGAAACCCGCCAAGGCAGAGGCGTGGCTGCGCGAACATGATCTGGTGTATGACGGCATTCTGGAAGCGCCCAAGGGCAAGGTGCTCGATGATTGGGAGCCGGTGGAATTACCGCTGTTCCGCTCCACCCGGTTCGGCGATGATCAAGATCGTCCGATTAAGAAATCGGATGGGAGCTGGACTTATTTCGGGGCTGATCTGGCCTATCATTTCCAAAAAGCAGAAAATGCTGACGCTCTGATCAATATTTGGGGCGCGGACCATTCGGGCACCGTCAAGCGGATCAAGGCGGCGGTCGCCGCGCTGACCGAAGGCGCAGGCCGCAAAATCCCATTTGATGTAAAGCTGGTGCAAATGGTCCAGTTGATGCGGGCCGGCGAGCCGATCAAAATGTCCAAGCGTTCGGGCAATTTCATCACCATCGCGGATATGGTCGAGGAAGTTGGCAAGGATGTCGTCCGCTTCACCATGCTCAGCCGCAAGCCGGAAGCACAGATGGAATTCGACTTCGCCAAAGTGGTCGAGGCATCGAAGGAAAATCCGGTTTTCTACGTCCAATATGCCCATGCGCGGATTCATTCGACCTTGCGCAAGGGTGCCGCCGAGGGCTTTGCTCCCTCAGCCGATCACATCGATAGCTTGGGCGTGGAAGAGCTGGAATTGATCAAACAGGCCGCGCAATTCCCCCGGACTGTCGAGGCGGCGGCACTGGCGCGTGAACCGCACAGGTTGGCGTTCTATCTCTATGAGCTTGCTGGTGCGTTCCACGCCTATTGGAATTTGGGTAATGATAATCCGGCGAAGCGGTTCATCGTGGCAGAGGATGCCGATTTGAGCGGTGCAAGGCTTTTCCTTGCCAGCCAGATCGGGCAGGTTCTGCGTAATGGTCTCGCTCGGCTAGGGGTTGAGGCAGTGGAGGAGATGTAAGGATGTCAGGTCTTGAGGGAACTGGTCGCGAAGGTGATGAGCCATTGGACGACGCTGTGGAAAGTAAATATTCCATCGACGACGTGGAAGAATTGTCACTTAGCGAGGAGGAGGAGCCGCTACCGTGGCTTGAATCCGGCGATTATGATGACGAAGAAGAAGGCGTCGATACTGGCCGGATTATCGGCTTTGTCGTGATGGCCGCATTGGCCCTGGCGGTGCTGTTCGGCGCGATCTGGTTTTTCTCCAACCAAAGCACAGATCCTGAATTGATCGCAGATGGCAGCACGATCGAGGCACCTGAAGGTCCGACAAAGGAAAAGCCCGAGGTTCCCGGCGGACGGACATTTGCTGGCACCGGCGATGTCGCCCCTGCCGTCAGCGAAGGTCAAAGCCGCGAGGGCCGCTTGGCTGAACAGCCAGCTCCAAAACCGACCATTGATGTCGCGACAACGATTAATACCGCTGCCACCGGCGGTGTTGCGGTCCAGGTTGGCGCCTATTCCACCAAAGCAAGCGCTGAAACCGGCTGGAACGTTCTGAACCGTCAGACAGACGCGATCAAAGGCTTCAAATACCGCATTGTCGAAGGCAAAGCGGACATTGGTACAGTCTACCGCTTGCAAGCAGTCACCGCGGATGCTGCAGCTGCAAAAAGCCTCTGTGATACACTGCGCGCCGACGGGCTGGCCTGTCAGGTTAAATAGCACGGCAAACCATGTGAAATTGCTTAAATTATGGGGTTGGATGCATTGCGCATCTAGCCCCATTTTTATAGCGGCTATCAGGCGCGCGGGCTGTCCACATTCTCAGCGCCGCAAAACCTTGCAGAAGCGCTGCATTCCTGCGACTTTCCGCCCATGACACCCGCTATCTTCGGAACAACCGGCCTCAGCCTGACTGCAGACGAGCACGCGTTTTTCCGCGAGGCTGATCCGGCTGGTTACATCCTATTTGGTCGAAATTGTGAAACCCCGGACCAGTTACGCGCTCTAACCGATCAATTGCGCGAGATTTATGGGCGCGAACATCTGTTCATATGCATTGACCAGGAGGGCGGCAGAGTGGCCCGCCTGCGGCCTCCGCATTGGGCAGGCTTTCCTTCCGGCGAGGTTTTCGACCGCCTGTATGACATCGCCCCTGCCACCGCGATCGAGGCAGCGCGCGTGAATGCAGAAGCGTTGGGGATCGAATTGTCCGAAGCGGGGATCACCGTTGATTGTCACCCGCCGCTTGATGTCCGCCAACAGGGCGCACACGATGTAATCGGTGATCGGGCTCTCGGGTCCGAGCCAATGCGGGTGGCCGCGTTGGGCCGTGCGATCCTGGACGGATTGGCCCGCTCCGGGGTGGCTGGCTGCGTCAAGCACATGCCCGGTCACGGCCGGACGACCACTGATACGCATAAGGAAATGCCGACCGTTACCGCCAGCGATGCTGAGCTGGAAGTGGACCTTGCGCCATTTAAGACCCTGTCCGATGCACCCATCGGGATGACTGGCCATTTGCTGTTCACTGCATGGGACATGGATAATCCGGCCACGCTCTCGGCCTATGTTATCGAAAAGATCATTCGCCAACGGATCGGTTTTGACGGCCTGCTTTTGACCGATGACATTGATATGGATGCGCTGTCCGGCACTGTGCCTGAACGGTCGGGACTTGCGATTGCAGCGGGCTGTGATCTGGTGCTCAATTGCTGGGCCAAAATGGATGATATGACCGGGATTGTTGATCGGTTGCCCGACATTTCCGATAAAACGAAAGTGCGGCTCGACCGCGCTTTGGCCGGGACGCGGATCGGTACGCCGCAGAATGACAAGGCGGAATTGCTTGCCAAGCGTGACGCTCTGTTGGCGGTATCCGAGACGCCTGCGGAGGTGATGGGATGAGTGAACTCGACCTGATCGTTGAAGCTCCCCAGCAGGATGCGCAGGATGATTGGGTTGGCCCGGCTTCCGCGCAAGATGATGATGCGGCGCTGTATCTTGAGCTGGACGGGTGGGAAGGGCCGCTTGATCTGCTGCTCGACCTCGCGCGGCGCCAGAAGGTCGATCTGCGATCGATTTCAATCCTCGCATTGGTTGATCAATATCTGATCTATATCAATCGGGCTGAGGCGTTACGGCTAGAGCTGGCAGCGGACTATCTGGTGATGGCGGCATGGCTTGCTTACCTCAAATCCTCGCTGTTGCTGCCTAAGGAAGAGCAGGACGATCCCAGCCCCGAAGAATTGGCGCTGCGTCTGCAATTGCGGCTCCAACGCCTGGGCGCCATGCGCGAAGCGGCGGCGAGGCTGATGGCGCGCGACCGGATCGGGCGCGATGTATTTGTCCGCGGCGCGCCGGAAGGTTTACGGATCGACCGCAAGACCCAGTGGCAATGTGACTGGTACGCGCTGGTGCAGGGCTATGGTCAGGTCAAGGCGCGCACAGCACCTGCCGTGCATATGGTCCGCAATCGGCCAGTAATGACATTGGAAAGTGCGCTCGACCGGGTGTCCTCAATGCTTGGCGTCACGCTGGATTGGATGCAATTGGAGGAATTCCTCCCGCCGCACGCGGAACCTCGCCTGCGCCGGTCGGCACTCGCTTCCAGCTTTGTTGCGGCGCTGGAACTGGCGCGGACGGGTAAAGCGGAATTGGCGCAGGATGTAGTTTTCGGGCCGCTTCGGTTGCGGAGGATTTCCGGGTGAGCGAAAAGCCAGACGAGTTCCTGCGTGCGGTTGAAGCGACCCTGTTTGCGTCTGAAACGCCGATGAGTGTCGATGCGCTGTCGGCTCATCTAGGTGATGCAGCGATTTCCGATATTCGGACTGCACTGCAGGAACTCATCGCCGATTATGCGCAGCGCGGCGTGCATCTGGTTGAGCGCGCCAAGCGTTGGCATTTCGAAACAGCACCCGATCTAGCGCATTTGCTCCGACGTGAACGCGAACAGGTCCGCCGGCTATCGCGTGCCGCCACCGAAGTGCTGGCAATTATTGCCTATCACGAGCCGGTCAGCCGGGCCGAGATCGAGTCGATTCGCGGCGTTCAGACCGCCAAGGGCACGCTCGATGTGTTGCTGGAGGCAGGTTGGGCGCGGGTTGCCGGCAGGCGCGAAGTGCCCGGGCGGCCGGTAATCTATGCGACCACGCCTGAGTTTCTGGAACACTTCGGCCTCGCATCCCGCCGTGATCTACCTGGCATCGACGAATTGCGGGCCACCGGACTGCTTGATCCGGTAGATGATGCATTTTATGCTCTGATGGGACCGGATGATGATCCTGATGGCGGAGATGAGCAAGGCCTGTCCGATCAGAGCGAAATTGCCCCGGATATCCGTTAGGTGAAGTTGCCCGCGATATGCCAACGTATTAAATCGCGCTGGAATAAGGTCGTGCAAGCGCCTATGTTGGAGCTAACATAATTTGGAAGGTTCATCATGTCGCTCGGCCCATGGCAGCTAATTATTATCGCGCTGGTTATCCTTGTCCTATTCGGACGTGGCCGGATTTCTGAAATGATGGGTGATTTCGGCAAGGGAATCAAAAGCTTCAAGCAGGGTATGACCGAAGAGGAAAGTGCCCCCACCAAACCGGCAGATCGGATCGAGGGGCCGGCTGGGGATACAAAGTCGCCATCTTCTACCAAGGAAGAAAAAAGCCCGTCGAACAAATCCGATCCAGCTGGCTAAACCGTCCTATTATAGTTTTCTGGCCCCTGACATTTAAGGCGAGCCGCATAGATGTTTGATATTGGCGCAAGCGAATTGCTGGTCATTGTGATCGTGGCCGTGCTCGTCATCGGTCCCAAAGATTTGCCGCTCGCCCTGCGGACCGCCGGGCGCTGGATTGGTAAGGTTCGCCGTGTCTCCGCGCAATTTCGTACCGGTTTCGACTCCATGGTACGCGAAGCGGAAATGGAAGACATGGAAAAGAAGTGGAAGGACCAGAACGCCAAGATCATGGCGGACAGTGCCTCTGGCCATGCCCCAGACACCTTGGCTGGGGAAACGACAAGTGGCGTGAGTGAAGGCGCCGGTTCTGAGATGACCGCGCTAGCGAGGGCCGAACCTCCAGCCGAGAAGCCGGCCGAAGCCAAGCCAAAAGCTGGCCCGAAAACGGCTCGTAAAAAACCGAGCAGTAAACCGGCGAGTAAGAAGCCAGCTAAATCACCCGCAACTAAATCATCAACTGCGAAGACATCTACACCGAAGGCACCAAAACCGAAGTCTGGGGCGCATGGCGACGAGCCGCTGCTGCCACTTGGCAAGCCGAAGGCGGAATAGGCAGCCATGGCGATCGAACCCAACGATATCGACGAATCGCAGGCACCGCTGCTCGATCATTTGATTGAGCTGCGCGGGCGTCTGGTTCGCTGCGTTATCACGCTGGCACTCGCCTTTGCAGTTTGCCTCTATTTTGCTGATGACATCCTTGGTTTTCTGGTGTTGCCGCTGACCAAGGCGTTTACCCCGGGCACGGGACAGCTGATCTTCACGCAGCTTTACGAAGTGTTCTTCGTCGAGCTGAAGGTCGCATTATTCGCTGGCTTCTTGGTGAGTTTTCCGATCATTGCCAACCAATTATGGGCGTTCGTAGCACCCGGCCTTTATGCGAAAGAGAAAAAGGCATTTCTTCCGTTTCTTCTGGCTACTCCGGTGCTGTTCACCAGCGGAGCTGCGCTCGCTTACTTTGTGGTGATGCCGACTGCGTTCAAGTTTTTCCTTGGCTACGAAGGCACTGCGGGCGGACTAAAGATAGAAGCATTGCCGTCGGCAGGAGAGTATCTCTCGCTGGTGATGCAGTTCATCTTGGCGTTCGGGATAAGCTTCCTATTGCCAGTGCTTCTGCTGCTGCTGAACCGGGCTGGGATTGTTACCCGCCAGCAATTGTCCGGCGCCCGGCGATATGTTGTGGTGCTAGTGGTGGCCCTGTCAGCGATTGTCACGCCTCCAGATCCGGGATCGCAATTGATCTTGGCTATTCCGTTGCTGTTGCTGTTCGAAGGGTCGCTTGTGATCATGTGGCTGGGTGAGCGGCGCGCCAAGAAGCAAGGCGCAAGCGAATCGGCTGTGTGAAGCAGGATTAGCGGATCAGTGCGCTGGCGCGCATTACCTTTGCATAATAGCTGACTGCTGGAATTGCTTTACGCGATCGCGCTTCTGGCTGCGCTCCATTGAAGGCAATGACGCACAATCTGCTTTAAGGAGCATCGCTTCGGCGGATGACCGAACGATCCAAACCACCAATCTCATCCGCGCACAAAAAACGGGGCCGTCAGGCCCCGCCTTATGATTACTTATACCACATCTCAGTAATCATGACTGGTGGGCCCAATCGCGGTATCCGATGGAGTTGATGCGGCCTGTTTCGGCGATTAATTTGTTCCAGGCATCGCAGCAATGGTCGACGATTTCCTCCCCTGACT
>Ga0209702_10007216_pt1 | contig 13725 bp, 9 predicted proteins | sample FRY01_FD_187210 | JGI IMG/M metagenome (GOLD analysis project Ga0209702, IMG submission 187210) | Freshwater microbial communities from Lake Fryxell liftoff mats and glacier meltwater in Antarctica - FRY-01 (SPAdes) (version 2) | ecosystem: Environmental > Aquatic > Freshwater > Ice > Glacier... | reverse complement strand
GAAAGTTCAGAAACACCTTTTGAAAGGTATGCAGATGATATTGTAATTCATTGCAAGAACATCAAAGAATCGTTGCGATTGCTGGAAAAGATAAAGAAGCGATTGAAAGACTGTAAATTGGAATTGATCTCTAAAGCAAGAAGATTTCACTTTTTTATATTTTGATTATCAGCAACATGCATGCTAATTCTACAACACGGCTTAATGACCTTTTTAAGTAAACTCTGGTTTATTTAAAATATTGAAAAGGTAAGACTTTACGAGACCATTCAAAAGGATAAATCGTTGATTATTGGTTTTCAATCAAGTCCAAAGTTTCAGGTTCCAACTCAACAATTATTTCGTTTTTTCTATCGAAAACTTCAAAAGGAGGATTGTAACCTAAAAAATAAAAATGATTGGTGTACTTAATTCCTTGCGCATCTAGAGCATCCATCAATTGCTGTTTGTATTCTTCGATTCTTTCATTATTGGCCCAACCTCCAAAAGAAATAGCAGCGACAGTTTTTGCAGGTTCTTCAATGAATTCTATCTGCGATTCGCTAGGTTTAGGCATCATTTCCCTTGTCATTTCTTTGGGAACCATAAACATAACGGTCATAGAGTCTTCAAGAGACATAGCCACTGGCGAGGTCATGGCTATTTTTTCATTTCTGTCATTTCCGCCAAAGATATATCCAGCCAAGATAGAAAACCCTTTTCTTGAGGCATCATCATACTGGCTTGTTGAAAGCTTAACAGAAGTGAATAAACTCGCTTCGTAGCTCCTGATTTCAAATGCATCATATTTTTTTATGACCGTGTAAGGATAAGTTTCAATGTTGGATTGTGAGCGCATGGCGAAAATTTGAATCGTGAAAAAAGTTATACTCAATACTCCGAATATAATGATGATGATTTTCATTTTTTTATTTTTGAAAAGTTGATATCCTTTTTTGTGAATTTAAAGCAATCTAAAACACTATGATATAAACATTTGTGCTTCGATAATGTTTAAACGACAATGGAGCGTCTAATTTTCTACGTAGCCTATAGTTTCATCGAACAAATTCTTTAGCCAGCCACATTAGGGCTGGACATCCAGAAAATGCTCAACATTTTTACCATTCCAAATGCCCTCAAATTTGTAGGGAACGAAACGAGCGAACATTTCTTCCTTGTACCAATTTAATTTTCTTGTCAACATTACAACCTCTTTGTGCGCTTGATTTGTATATGCATAATCTAGCATTTCTGCTTGGGTTTTCCATATACTCAGCGTGGCTTGCTGAATCAAAGGCCACTCGCCTACTCCAATTGACAAAGCTAATCCGTCATATTCATCAAGGCTTTTGCTTACCTTGCCTACCCTGCGCCAAAAAGAAAGCAATTTTGAAAATCGAATTGTCGCTCTAGTAAGAACCAATACAGGTTGGTCTAAGACCAATTTTGCTGTTTGAACAAAAGGCTGCTTTCCATCCCATTTCCCGTGAGCTTCAGCAGAACGGAGATAAACCGTAAATCGCTCTATACTTTTGGATTGATATTTTTTGAAATAAGTATTGTTTGAGAAAAAATCGTTGGCTCTGTCCTCGGAATCCCAAACACACAACAAAACATAAGTTCCAAAATTAGGAATCGAACTGAAGCCATTTTTAGCACCTGAACCTAATAACTTAAAGAAACTTAGTCCATCGTTTCCCTTCAGCGATTTAATGCCAATTTGCATTTGCTTAAAAGCCCACCATTTGTTGGCAAAGCCTTCAACTTTCAAAAAAGTACAAGTGGTGATTTGGTTCATAAAACAATAAGGCTTAATTGATGGAAATGTTTAGAACAGGTTGATTTTATTTTTTTTCAACCACAAGAATTTGAATACCAAAAGGCACGAGTTTTTCAAAAATAAAAAAGGGAAAGGTAAGCACTTTTAGTCCAACCAAAGGCCAAAATTCTGGCTCCATATTACCAGACCAAGAGATACCTTTTTTTTCCATTTTTCCAAGCCACCACAAAGTGAAAGCATCCAAAGTGCCGTATCGCAAGTGCTTTTTAATAATCCATTTTTCTTGGTCAAACAACACAGAAAAACTTTTCTCTGAAAACAAAGAAAGATGCCTGGGACTGTGCCACCCCTGCCAATTCTCGTGCTGTCTTCTTCTGGAAATGCTGACATAATCTGGCACTTCAATTACGATTTTACCTCCTGGTTTCAAGAAATTATGGAGCTTTGCAATGGTTTTTGGTGGGTCGTAATCGTGCTCCAAAAAATGCCAAAGCGTAATTACGTCGAAAAGCTGGTCTGCTTCAAAATCTTCAATTGACGTATTCACTAAAGTTAGATTATTAAATTCTTTGCCTCGCCATCCTGCATCAGAAAAATCAATTCCCGTACAAGTGAACTGTAGTTTTTTCTCAACCAAGTCCAGAAAACTAGGATTGCCACAACCAACGTCTAAAATATGAACAGATTTCTGCTTTTGCTTTAAAAATTTTTGAACGAGTTTTACACGTTTCAAATCCAATTTCTTTTGACTTTTTTCTACAAAATTACTGAACCTTCCCCATGCATCTGCGCCTTTATAGGGCAGATAATTTTCTGTGTAATAGGACTCTAATTCCGCTGGTGCAACAGGATTGGTTAAAAAAACCGTGTCGCAATTTTCGCAAAGGTTAAAATAGAATTTTTCATCGTTTGCTTTGTGCATCAAGGCTTTGGTAGTGACAAAATCACGACTTACTCGACTTGAGCACACGGGGCAATTGGCATTAAGAATTGAACTCAACAATAAAGATTTTAATTCCACAAAGGAAAACTTTATTTCCTCACGAAAACACGTATTTACAAAGTATAAAAAATCGATAAATTTATTTTACAAACATGTCACACCATAAGCGCATAGGACAACGACATCAAAAATCGATAAAAAAATTAAAACTTAACCAAAAAGTGTGGCGTGTATTGTTGTGAATAAATAAATTGACGCGATAATCCAAACCCGATTCAATTTTAAAACGCTCGTTAATTTGATAACCGAGTAAAGGAACAAGGCGAATTTCGAGATCATATTCCGATTCCTGAAGACTATTTACATATTCATTATTCAATCTCATGTAAAATTCTTTAGTATCTACAGACTCACCGTTTAATGCGATTTCGGCAGTAATTCTATACCTCAATCGAAATTCTGGACTTTCAATTTTCGAGAAAGTTTGATCGCTTAAAAAACGATGTGCTAAACGAAATTTAGACAACCTCTGCACCACAACATATTGTATGCTAACTCTGTGGGCAGCTCCGCCATCTTCGATCCGCAATAAATAGCCGCCAGCAATTCGTGAATTCAGGGCAATCTTTTTTCCAGCTAAAAGAGAAACATCAGTCAACACATAATCGTATTTACCGAAAATATTTCCTTCGAAGTCACCATTTTGAAATAGCTGGCGAGATTCAATGCGCGTATTTAAGGACCAATCCTCCTTAAATTTTTTATTTACATTTACAGCAGGTAGTACCCCAAATTGGTAGCTTGTTTGGGCAAAAACTATATTCGCCATCATCACACTTAGAAAAGCAAGGTGGGTAAAAGATTTAGTATTCAAGGTGACTGCTGTTTTTGAAAACAATAATTGACCTAGAGAGCATTTCACCTTTTCCATTGAACAAATATTCCGCAAGTTCAACATTTTTCGCTTGAACACATTTCACTACGAGTTCATAGCATATTGTTGGTTGAACGCCTTGTTTATCACCTATAATTTGGGAAAATATGAGCGCTTCGGATCCAGAATATTGCACTTGAACTTTCCTTATTTTATAAGAATCACATGACTTCATTAAACCTTGTGCTATGACCTCACGGATATTCAAATCGAGATCATCCCATTTCACTTCAATTTCAAGGTCCTCAATATTTCCTAGCGAATCAAATTCGACACTGTATCGTGCGTTGTTGTGTTTGAATTTGGCCTCGTAGCTTATTGCATTGAGACCGTCTTCTTTGAACCATCTCACCTTTTTTTTAAAACTCAAGGAATGAATAAAAGTAAGTGCTCTTTCAGGCACATCAACTTCTTTGATCCGACTTTCTTTTTCATATTTCTCCTGCGTAAAACACGGCGTAGAAAGTTGAGTGAAAAGCAGAAATAAAAAGCAGAGAAATTTAAATCGTTGCATTGCTTTTCTTTTTAATCATCTTATTGAGAAATACGCTATTCGGTATGGCAATTTGCTCATTGTCTTGTGTTTTTAGAATCACAAAAAAAAGACCAACGTCACTTATTCTTCCTTCAATTTCGTAATCCTTATCTAAAATTATGAGGGTGTCATCTAAATTGACTGGGTGATTAAAAAAAATGATGACCCCCGAAGTGATGTTTGATAAAATTGACCACTGGGCAAAAAAAGCAATCCCCACAACAGTGAGGAGAGATCCAATAAAAACTACCAATTCGGACTGATTCACACCATAAATTGAAAATACCACAAGGATCAAGACCGTTAATGCAGTAAGGTTAAATGCTTTTTTAATGATTTTACCGCGCGTTTTGTTGGTTTTGTTGTTCAGTACAGTTTTGTCTATGCTGCGGTAAACGAACACCCGCAGTATAACAAAAACAAGTATTGCAATCGCTGCTTCTATGATTAGAATTTTCGTCATTTCTCTTTTTAATTATATTTCCACCAAGGAAGATTACAATATTGAATTAATCAAGTATTTGTCTTCCAAAAAATTACAATAACAAATATATGGAATTAGAGATTAAGGTATAGTTTTACGTAATTTAAAAGAGCAAGATTTAACAAAATTTGACATGTACAAATAGCAAAAAAAGGAGTCCCAAAAAATGAGACTCCTTAAAAAAACTAAAGTTTAATCCATTATTGTTTTACAAATCGTCTATGCATCACCCCGTTTAAAGTTTGAATTTCTAGGGTGTAGGTTCCTGTACTCCAGTTTTCTAGCAACACTGTAAAATCATGAACAAATGAAAGCTCGAAAATACGCTTTCCGTTTAGGTCATATACGCGTGCAATACTTTCAACATTAGAATTCACATTAACATGCAATACATCCGTGGCTGGATTAGGATACACTGAGATATTTTGCTCCGATTCATACAAACCAAGACAGCTTTCAACCAATACTTCGATAGTATCTGTTGCTAAACAATCTTCCGCATTTGATACTTCTACCGAGTAAGAACCAGATGTGCTTACATTAATGCTTGCCGTTGTTGCTCCTGTACTCCAAGAATAAGACGCGTGTGAACCTGCATTAATGGATACAGGAGCCGCGTTTTCGCAGATAGTTATATCAGCGCCTAAATCAATTTCTGGAATAGGGTTTACAAGGATTGATACTTCATTGGAACCAGCACAGCCATTACTATCTACAGCCGAAACTGAATAGATTTCTGTTTCAGTTGGTTCAAAAGCCACTCCATTTACAATGCCCAAAGACCAAGAATATTCTTCAGCTCCGGTGGCTGTTAATGTAAGCGCATTGCCAAAACAAATTTCTGTTTCACTGGCTTCGATTTCTATATTTGGCAAGGTATTTACTGTAATCGATACTTCATTGGAACCAGCACAGCCATTACTATCTAAAGTCGAAACTGAATAGATTTCTGTTTCAGTTGGTTCAAAAGCCACTCCATTTACAATGCCCAAAGACCAAGTATATTCTTCAGCACCGGTGGCTGTCAAAGTAAGCGAATTACCAAAACAAAGTTCTGTTTCACTGGCTTCGATTTCTATGTTTGGCAGGGTATTTACTATGATTGTAAGGTTGGAAGAATTTGCAGCACAGGCAAAAGAAGCGCTTGTTAAAAATGCTGTATAATCGCCAGATGTTGAAACTATTAAAGTGTCATTTATTTGATCTGCGATAATTTCACCATTCAAAATCCATTGAATTGTTGAACCCATTTCAGGCTCTACCACCAACAAAGTAGAATCGCCATCACAGAACGAAGTTGTAGTTTCTAAAATTTCTGCCCCAATTAACTCTGCACAAGTATTTACTTGGTAAACAGAAACCGTAGAAGAAATTTCGTTGGCCAATAAAATCAATGCATTACCATTCGGTGATGCTTCTGGTGAAATGTACATAATTCCTTCTGCACCCAAATCAGGGCCACTGCCGCTCAAAGTCCTGTTGTTTTCATAGCCAACATATACAGGGTTTTCTGGGTCATTTACATTAAAAGCCATCACTCCGCCGATGCGCTCAAGGGAAACAAATACATAATAGTTTCCGCCGAGAAATGCTGTTGCAACACCCTCTGGTTCAGGGCCTTTATCGTCACTTCTATTCTTTAAGTTAGCATTTCCAGAAGAATTGGAAGCATTAAAGAAAGCTGCGAAATCTGGGTGCGTTGATGTAATTTGTTCGATTAAGTCTTTAGAGTCAAACACCAATTCGCCTGTGTTGGCATTCCAAATACTGAATGAGCGCGTGCCTAGAACATGAATTTCATCAAAATCGCCATCATTGTCTGTATCACCTGAATAAGTAAGTGCATTCAATCGTCCAAATAATCTGTTGTTTTTGAGGATATTTTGATCTACAAACACCGTTGGATCTAGATTTAAACTGTTGATTCTAGCAGCATCAACAACGCTACCGAATTCTCTTGAATCGCCTTCATTCGCTGAAAACACATAACCTTGTCCTGCGATAGTTGAAAAGGCCAAAGCATCAGGCATAAATGTACCCTTTACTGGAGCACTGGTAATCAAAACAGAACCACTTTGGTCAGAAGCGTCTAAACCATTTCCAGAAGAATAATCCATATAACCAAGGGCATAAATGGTGTCAATTGTTGCAGTAGCCAAATCAATTACTGCCAATGCATTGTTTTCCTGTAAGCCTATAAAAGCTTTAGTATTGTCTGTTGAAATCGTAATAAACTCAGGCTCTAAATCTTGGGCAACGGATGCACTGGTAGCAAAAATACGAATGCCTTGGGCCAAAAGCGCTGCTTCTTGTCCGTTGTAGGCCTCAAAGCCAACAGTTGTTACATTGGCATTTGTAAGGTTGGCAATACCACCATCTAAGGCAATTATTGAAACAGAACCCACTGGATCAACGCTGTAGTCTGAACTAGGTTCACCCTCATTGGCTGTCAAAATTCTTGTGTAATCGTTGTTAAAAGTAATCATATCTGGCATTGCGCCCACTGTAACTTGATTGATAAACACGCCATTTTCATCGAAGAAAACAACGATGCCATCAAGTTGCGCATTGGCATTTTGCATTGCTACAGCAACAATACCGTTGTAAACTGTAACAGAATTTATATCTCCATATTGCGTCACGTCAACAGACTGAATTAAAACAGGTGTTGCAGGATTAGAAAAATCGAAGATATCCAAACGACTGTCTATGCTATTAGCGATATATAGTTTAAGAGTTGTTGAATCATACGAAATGATTTCGGCAGATGAAAGGCCTACTGGACCATTCGAAAAACTAGTCAACAAGCTCATTTGAAGTTCATTGGATGCAGTTGGCGCTTGATAATCGTTGTCCTTAATGAAAATAATCTGGTAATTTTGTGCAGTAGATAAAAGTGCATTTGAACCAGAAATAAATTTCAAGATGAGCTTTTCTGCACGCTCGGCAAGAGCATCATCTAAAATTGTCAAAGGAAACTGTACAATACCATTGGTTTGAGCAGGAATAAACAAGGTGTCGGTGTTCCATGTATAATCCTCTCCTTGAGTAGCATCCGTATATACAGAAGTTCCAAATACAACAAAGGAAGGTGCCGTATTGCCATTTTGAACAGTTACGGGAACTTGAATTGTACCCACTGACTCATTATAAAAAACAAAATTCGATGCTGTTGCAATACTCAAAGCAGGGGCTTTTTCAGAAATTCGAAGCAAATCAAAACGTGAAGTGCCGCCACCATAGGAACTAGTAGAACGAGCCGCGACATAATTCCCTGTTACTGGATCGAAGGCCGAAACCAATCTGAATGCAACATTTGGATTGTTGTTTAAAGTCGAAATAGTTGAGAAATCAAATGTTCTCAAAAACCAAGTATCCCCTGTGCCCGTTGGTTGAGGTGTAAAAGTGTAAGTTGTTGCGTTGGTCCATACAGCGTTGCCTCCAGTTGACACACCAGTAACATCGACGGTATATTGTAAGACCCATGTATTTGCTGCGGTGTTACTTAAGCGTTGCCAGCATTCAAACGACAAATTAGAATAGCCCACTGTGTTTACGTTAAACGCAATACCCGCTGTCTGTGGATTTGTACCTTGAGTCGGATAATTTGTGGTTTGGTAACCTGAATTATCTGTTGAATTGTTGTCACTAGGACTTCCTGTAACATAAGTTTGTGTTACACCACCAATTGTTGTAATACTTGCATTTCCGAAACTAGGAAGATTGTTGCCCGTCGACACATTTGCATCGTTTAATACCGAGTTGAAATCAAAGAATGCAACATTTGCCTGGGTTAAACCAAGTCCTGCCCAAATAAAGCAAAGACTTGAGAGTAAAAATTTTTTCATCTAAATTATTTTTTTTGCAAAGTTGGGGCTTGCAAGTCATAATAATCTTAGCTGAAAAACAACATTGTATTAGCAAGTGATAAATGAAATATGATGATATTGACAAGGCAATTAACCTTCTGCATATTTTCACTACAATCACCTAAAGTTTAAGTAACAGAAAATTCACAAAGAGACTTCGCTGCAACAAAAGAATCTATCCGAACGTGAAAATAGAAAGAAAAGAAAAGTTCTTGATTTGAATATTCCTTCACAAAAAAAATAGGGACGAATACTTGCCTATTAATGATTCTCCTCATCAGAACACAAACCTACAATCGTGTGAAACACATCATGTAAGTCGGTCAATGCTTTGGTGATTGCTTTGTCGGAAGCTTTAGACTTCACGAGTTTATCCAATTTCTTGCTGTTGGCTGCCAATTTTTTCACAGCATCTTTTACCTTTTTACTATCAAACTCAGTGGGGATTTGGGAATTGTGAAGCGCTTCTGCTCTGCTTGCCAGCTCACCACTTCTAGACCTAATAGGTGCTAAATCGCCTTTTTCCATTGGGTGAAAAGTTTGAGACATTACCTCGTGAAACTTGAGCAGTTCAGGCCAATCTTCAAATTTACCTTTCGGTACAAGTTCATCATAGCGTCGGCTTACCTCATCCCAATTGATTATTTGCCAAATGTTGTTGAGGTAGTCGGCACGTTTGTTTTGATAATTCAAATAATAGGCATGTTCCCACACGTCAATTCCTAAGATTGGTGTTCCTCTTTTATCAACTACATCCATAAGCGGATTGTCTTGATTGGCGGTAGAAACAACAAACAATTGCTTTTTTTCATCAACACAAAGCCAAACCCAGCCTGAGCCAAATTGAGTCAACCCTGCTTTATTCATAACCATTCTCAAGCTATCTAAGCTACCAAATTGCTTCTCTATCGCTGTTTTTAATCGCGCAGAAGGCATTGTCGTCTTTTGTGGTGTTAGAATGGTCCAAAACAAAGTATGGTTGTAGTGACCGCCAGCATTGTTGCGAATACCTGTGGAGAATTTTGATATATTTTTAAGAATTTCTACCAAGGACATATTCATGGCATCAGTTCCTTGAATAGCAGCATTCAAATTGGTGATGTAGCCATTGTGATGTTTGCCATGATGAATTTGCATGGTTTCTTTGTCAATTACTGGCTCTAGCGCTTCAAAGCTGTATGGCAATTGAGGTAAGGTAAACGCTTGTTGTGTTTTTGCTGTTTCTGTGAAAACCAAAGTGGCAACAAAGGCTATTAATAGAGACTTGAAATTTTGCATGAGGAGAAGTATTTAATAGATATTTGAAAATTTTTTGAATGTATGATGACCGTATTTTGAATACTATAAGTTAGAGGACTTCGTTTTTTTGCTTGTTGACAAAGTTAAATATTTTTTCTTAGACATTTTGGCAAACAGCTTGTAGTAGCATCAATTTGCATCAATCTTAGTGATATTTAACAACTCGATTCTTATGGCTAAATTCAGGCAATAACGCTTTGCCGTAAATCAGCAACGCAAAGTTGTAAAAAGAAAGCACTTTGCATTTGGACCAGTATAAACGGTAAGCGACAAACAGAATTCTATTTTCTTTCGATAAGTTGGTTATAGTTTTACAAATGCAGCTTTATAAGTTCTTCCATCTTTGGCACAGTATTGAACGAAGTAATACCCTGGATTCAATTGAGAAACGTCCATTAACCATTCAAAGCTAGCAGCTTCATTAAACGACACGGCATGTTCTTTCCCCAGAAGATCCACAATTTTCAAAGTTTCCAACTCACCTAGATTTACAGTAGTTGTAATGTTTATGACGTCAGTTGCTGGATTTGGATAAATCATAAATGCATTGGCATTTAACTCACTAAACCCTGCAGTTGAGGTAAAGTAAGCTTTAAACACCACGCTACTTGTGGAAAGCGTATCCAGAAAAATCCCATTGAGCACATCCGAAATGAGGTCATTGTCAGCCCAATGAGAAAATTGATAGCCAGGAGCAGCAATAGCCTCTATTTGAATAGGCACGCCATCAAAATAAATGCCTTCCCAAGGATATTCATCAGGGGAAATTGTGCTTATTTTTATTTTTCCTGCGTTTGCTGGAAAAACATCCAATTCAACTTCAACTTGTTGAGGCAAATTGAAATTGCTTTGAATATAATTTCTTGCCTGCTCAGGTCTGCAAGCCAATTCATCTCTGAAAACAAGGTGATTTTCATAGAAATAGTTCATCCATCCTGAAACATTAAAGGGATCTGCCCATCGCTGGTATTCGTTTGCCATTTCTGAAACGGTTTGATTGAACATCGCATTTTCAATGGCCAATAATCTTTCAGGCAAATACAATGAATTCATTTGGTCGGCAAAGCGGTTTATGAAATAATGTCTAAATCTATCATTTTGAATACCTGCCAAAAAAATATTCAAATGCGGATTACCGCCATCAGACGACCCCCAATTCATCAACTGTCCTAAGAGGTCATAAGTGCAGCTCAATTCTCCTACTGGGCTTGGCAACAAACCAAATTCCATATCCATTAAGCAATAGCGCCATCTGAATCCAGTTGTGTTGGAACGATATAACTTCAGATTGTTGTAATTGAATGCCCAATCGGCGTTGTTCATCCATAATTCGGCTATAATGTAGTCGTTGTAATTAAGCAAATCAAAATAGGTATCGGTCTGAGTCCAAAATGAAGTGTCAACGGGATCTATTTGTAAGAAATTGTCGTATGCAGAATAGAAATTTTGGACATCACCTTCAACAGCACGAAGCACAAAACCATACATGGCACTAGACGATAATATTTCAACGGTATTAGGATTCGCGTTTTCGGCAAGCACAAATTTTTGTTTATCAAATTTTTCACGCAGTTCATACAAGCCCCAATATGCGCCATTAATATACACAGATACTGGTCGCCACGCCGCATAATACCCATTTACTGGATCGGCCATCATTTTAACCTGAGCGGCGTCTTTGTATGGCAAAACTAAAAACTGGTTGCTTCCATTGCGAAGATAGAAATCGTCAAAGATATTTCTTTCGGGTCTATCAGGAATGATGTTTCCTATAATAGGCCCTTCTCCAACTACGCTATGATCAAACTTGATTCTAAAAGGTCTTTGAGGTTGACCCCGAGATCCCCATCCACCATCCATAACAACACCCGCTCTTTGAGAATATAGCAAGTTGTGGTTTAAGGTAGAATCAAAATATTGAATCGAAGCACTCTTTAATAAATCTAAATACGGATTGTCAAACATCCCGCTTGGACCGAAAATATTGTCAGGATCACTTACTACTGAAATAATTGGTGTAGAATGATTTGCATTAAACAGATAACACGCCGAAGTAATGTTGCTTGGAATATAACCATCAATAAAGGCTTTTGCCCGAAGCACTGACGATTGAAAAACAAGAATCGGATTTCCATCCCAAACATTGGAGTTGATATCAGGATCATTGCCGTCTAGTGAATAGTAAACAATAGCGTTTGTTGGGTTAGGATCTGTGATTGTAACTGATACAGGTGCGTTTATTATACTGCTGTTTACTGAAAATATAGGGGCTAAAGCATAAGAATTTGCCGTGCTCGATAAGTTGTTAGTCGCAATTGGAGTTGGTTCAGCGAACAATGTAATCGTACCCGAACCATCAGGAAAACGACCAATACTAACGTCAAACCCTTCACCACTATTCACGTTCAATGAACTAATTTGTGTGTTGCTTGGGTCGTACAATCTAACCGTTTCACCTGTTGAACTTATTTTAAAATTTGTGTGATTGAAATTGCCCGTAATCGGTATGAACGAATTTGATAATTCAGTTATTCCAGTAGGCGCCAAGCTTATGTCAAGAGACTCGTAGCTAATTATGTTTGTTGACTCAACCAGAAACGAAAGAGAATTTATCATCCCCGCGGTAAGACCAGCAGCAACCAACTCATCAGCTTTGTAGAGAAACTGATGTCGAGCGCTCCAATACCAATTGCCGTAAGGCGCAGGATAATCATAAGGACTATTTACTATATTTCCTGTTCCAATTGTTACGCCGTTGAGTTGAATATCTGGCCGTTGTTGAGCAACACCACCGCTGAAGTTATTGCAGGCAGAAACCCCATCAACATAGCTAAATGTAGATGAATTATAGTCGGTTGGACTTTGAAAATGACTTGAGCTTACTGTATAGAAACTGTTGTAAGTACAGGTATTAAGCACTAGGTTTGATTGACCATCCCAGTAAAAAGGTGCAATGAAAGGATGTAGATTTACTCCTGCTTGCGGTTGGAAACCAAATTCAGTTGCAACAGTTGTGAACGCGGGTGTAGCATATCGATTTTTTCCGCTACAAAAAACAACAACGTGGCCATTTGCAGGCACAATCAAACTTGGGAAAACCCATTCACCTGGAGTAGAATTGTCGCTTAGGCTGTAATTCATCAGATTCACAGGATCACTTCCCATATTGTGAATTTCAATCCAATCTTCATAATCACCATCTTCATCAATGATCGTTGAATAGTTTTTGTTGCTGCCCTCATTGATTACTATTTGAGCATGATAAGCATTCAAATAAAAAGACAGTACAAGTGCCCCTATAATTTTTGCAAAATGAAATGAGTGAAAAACTGCGCGAATTTTCTTGTATTCGTTCTTCGTGTAGAGATTTAGCATTATCCGTTTAAATTAAATTTTACATAATTTACAAATGTAATTTTTTATTTGAAATATTTATAAATCCTGCGAATAACCAACTTCACGCATTATTAATCATACCGTGGTAGCTTAGCTGAATGGCTGCTCTAAACCGTGCTTTTGGGACGATTTACAACTGATTTTAGCCGTCGCTAACTCTAATATCATCCTGCCAAGTATAAAAAAAATCTTGGAAAACAAAAAAGTCACACCGTTCTGGAATGACTTGTTGTGCAAAAGCAACAAAATAGCATTAAACCACGAAGTAGCGCTGAAAGCAAAACCTAGACTTCGACTTCGCTGCGCAGCATTCACAAAGTGGCTGCTACGCGGTGCGGTTTAGTCCTTATATGTTGTAGATAGTTTTATTTGATTTTAGGGTTACCCCTTTAAATCGCAGAACGTAAATAGTTTACGTTCTAGGAATGTTTATTTGTGTAAAAATAGCACAAATGAAAATACTTAAAGAACTATCAAGAAAGGAATTTAGATTAAAGTTTGGG
>Ga0209702_10007213_pt1 | contig 13727 bp, 10 predicted proteins | sample FRY01_FD_187210 | JGI IMG/M metagenome (GOLD analysis project Ga0209702, IMG submission 187210) | Freshwater microbial communities from Lake Fryxell liftoff mats and glacier meltwater in Antarctica - FRY-01 (SPAdes) (version 2) | ecosystem: Environmental > Aquatic > Freshwater > Ice > Glacier... | reverse complement strand
GGCGAGAATTTAACGAGCCAATTTCACAAATCGCTAGCCACAAAAGATTTAATCAAGCCTCTGAGTTAATATCCCAAAAGTAGTTACAGATGGTATTCAGCAGCATAACATTCGTTTTATACTTTCTGCCTATTTTTATGGTGTTGTATTATCTTACTCCACCCAAACACAGAAACATAACGCTACTTACGGGCAGTATCTTCTTTTATAGTTGGGGTGCTCCTCGATTCATTTTTGTAATTATTGGGACTAGTTTGGTAGATTACTTTGTCATTAACCAAATGCACAAAGTATCTCAAAAAAACGCCAAGAAATGGCTGTTAGCACTTTCTGTTGGTATCAATCTAGGGCTCTTGTTTTATTTTAAATACGCCAACTTTTTTGTAGATAATCTTAACGTTATACTGGGCACATTTTCTGCTGATGGAGTTCGGATGGCTAAGGTTCTGCTCCCTATTGGCATCTCCTTTTACACCTTTGAGTCTATCACTTATTCTGTAGACATATACAGAGGCAAACACAAGCCGCTAAAAAGATTTGTCGACTACCAACTATACATCTTGCTTTTCCCAAAACTCATAGCTGGGCCTATAGTGCGGTATCAGGAAATAGCTGGCCAAATAACTAATAGAGTAGGCCAGGAGACTCTAAACAACGTATTGTTGGGTTTGTATAGATTTTCCATAGGTCTAGGTAAAAAGACACTCCTCGCGAACCAAATGGGCCTGAGAGCTGACAGAATTATGGGTGGGGATTTGATAGATCTTAGCACACCAGATGCCTGGATAGGAGCTTTGGCGTATACCTTTCAGATATACTTTGATTTTTCGGGTTACTCGGATATGGCCATTGGTTTATGTAAAATGCTAGGGTTTAATATTCCAGAAAATTTTGAAAGCCCTTATACTTCCAAAAGCATCGCTGAGTTTTGGAGAAGGTGGCATATCTCGCTAGGCAGCTGGATGAAAAACTACCTATATATCCCGCTGGGAGGAAACAAAAAGGCGTCTGAATGGCTCACTTACAGAAATTTATGGATAGTGTTTTTTGTGTCTGGACTTTGGCACGGAGCATCTTGGACATTTGTAATTTGGGGCTTGTACCACGGTCTCTTTATTGTGCTAGAACGAATACTAAAATACAGGTTGCCTTTTGAGGTTCCGCTGGCTATTCGTATGTTCTTTACTTTCTTCATCGTGACTATTGGTTGGGTTTTTTTTAGAATAGAAAATATAAGCCTGGCTAAAATTTATTTGAATTCAATGTTCTCTTTTAATAACTTGCCAGCGAGCACCTTTGAGACGTCCTTTTGGTTTTACTTTATCCTCGCTATACTCTTCTCCGTCTTAGTAGTATTGCCTGGAGGTAGGCGGGTTAAAGATTTTATATATGGTAATCATACGGGTAACAAACAGCACCTAGTCATGGCAAGCATTTGCACCTTTTTGCTTGTGTTATCCGTCTTGTCTATTTCTTCATACGGGTTTAATCCGTTCATTTATTTTAGGTTTTAGTATGCACCAGAACATTAAAATAGCACTTGTTTCTTTCTTCGGACTTTTGTTTGCGACTCCCCATATAGCCTCTTATTCTAATCTTAATGAAATAGAAAAATACGCTATTCCTGTAACTCATGACTACCACATGCCTTTGACCTTAGACCAATGGTTTAAGGGGAGATATCAACTAAACTCAGATCGCTATTTTAGAGAAAACTATGGTCTTAGAAATGTTGGTATTCGAACTCAGAATCAACTAGACTATTGGCTTTTTTCGGAGGCAAACGCTAAGGATGTAATAGTAGGAAAAGAGGGTTATCTATTTGAACAGAACTACATTAATTCATATTTAGGAATCAATTTTTTAGGGGGAAGCAGAATGGAAGAGCAAGGGAAAAAACTAGAACGGATACAAGACACCTTGGCTAAACTGGGTAAGAACTTAATTACAATTATAGCTCCCGGCAAAGGTTATTTCTATCCTGAATTTATCCCTAGCCAGTTTAAAAGAAAAAGCATCAAAACCAACTATAGCGAATTCATAAATACAGCAGAAAACTATCGGCTAGATGTGTTGGACCTGAATCGCTATTTCATGGAGCACAAAGGTAAAACAACCTATCCTCTCTACGGAAAAAATGGAGTTCATTGGAGCTATTACGGCATGTGTTTGGCCACGGATACTATTATAAAGCATATAGAGAAAAGTACTGCAAAACCTATATCGCACGCTGTTTGGGATGCGGTAGAAAGTGATAGGGAGAGGACATATGACTACGACATAGCTGCGGGTATGAATCTCCTAAGCACATTGGATGGAAATAAAATGGGCTACCCCAATATTCACTTTGCAAAAGACTCGGCAGCAAGTAAATTGAAGACTATTGTAATAGCGGACAGTTACTACTGGGGAATGTATAATGCTAACTTCCCTTCCATACTTGGTCATAGCCAGTTTTGGTACTATAACAGGCAAGTATATCCAGACTCCTATACCGCTCCTGTGTACGCGAAAGACAAGAACATAGGTGACGAATTAGTTAGCACAGATCTGTTTCTGATTATCTGTACCGAAGGAAACCTACAAGACTTTGGCTGGGGAGTAGTAGAAGGATTATACTCCCACTTTTATGCTGTTCACTAAAGAGTGAAAGCGTAACCTATGCTAGCACCATAACTGTTGGTTAGCTTAGAAATGGCTAGAGACTGCAATCCTACTACAGAAAGATAAAAGGTATTTCTGCCTGTTCTGTACTCTGCTGCTTCTCGCCATTGCAATCCAGTAAAATTGCCATATCCTAGTGAGGAAAAAAGCCCAAAATTAGGTCCGAAAGTATAGTGCAGTCCTACGTTACCAGAGATCCCGAACGCTCCTATTCCAATAGTAGATAAGCTTACAGATCCTATGGCTTTTTGGCCAAGTCTTTTCTGATAAGACAGGCTAATAGTGGAAGGAAGTGAAAGCCAGTTTGCGTCTTTTCTGCTTCTGGATACCACATCGTTATACATAGAGTCAAATCGATCTACAAAGTTGGAGCTATCATTTAACACATCTAAATATACTCCCGTGAAACGAAAAGAAGAGTCTAGGTCTAATCTCGTTTTATTATTAAGTCTAAGTATATTGAGATTATCAATACTGAAAGATAAAGATGAATTGGCATCGGGAGCATAACTACTATATAGGTTTCCGCTTAGCCCCGCCCCTTGAAGCCCATTGCTAGATTCTGAAATAGACAAACCGTCAGCTTCAATGTCTAAATAGCTTCCCCTTGATGCTGTGAATACTCCTAATTTAGTAGCAGATATTTCTCTATATCTGGAAGCTACTTGTACTCCAAGTGCTGCCTTAATCTGCCATTTCTCTGAAGAAACCAAGTTGCGAGTAGCACCTACGGTGGTAGTGGTTGCACTCAGGTATTTACTGTTTTCCGTTATTACGGTCTGATTTTCATAAGCCGCATTACCAAAAAAAATAAGCTTGGAAAAATCGTTATTCATTTTTAGAGCATCTATAGATCCATAAGATGTGTATACACCCCACTTTTCATTTACTTTAAATTCTGCTTTTATCTCAGATTGTACAAGCGTATTGTTTCTCTTTTGAGTACTGTTTACAAACTTGCTTTTAGCATCCTCAGAAAAAGTGGTTCTAAATAAGATGTCATTGAACATTTTTACATTAAGGGAGTTGGATCCGGCAAAGGCCTTTCCCTCTGTTTTAAAAGTGCCTGCACTCCATTGCCTATCAAATCTGTCTCCCAGGTATGTAAAGCTGTCTAGGGTGTTTAATTGTGCCTTGCAGCTAAAGCTGCCCGCTAACAGTAATGCAGCAAAAATGCTAAAGTTTATTTTCATATACCACCTCGGTGCTTAGTTGTACTTTAATTCCATAATCAGAAAATAGTTTGTGTCTCGTGTTGTCTTTAGTATCCAAGGTTATTATTACATTCACATCTGTTGCATTTTTAAGCAACACCATCTGCGGTCTAGTTACCGTTGTTTCTAGTGAACTCTCTACGGCCGCAGCTGTTTTTTCGGTTGCCGGATCTACTTCTGCGGCAGCTACAGTGTTATTGCCGTCTGCAAAAAGGGTGGTAAGCACATTGCCAGAACCGTCCATAAACTCTAATTCGATTTTTGCCTGAATAGGGAAGTTATTGAATGCCGTTATTCTTAATACTCCCTCCTTTGCCCCTTCTATTTGTTCATTGGCAAAAAGATTGATAGGAGACTTTGATTTGAGAGCTAGCCCATCCATTCCTACTTGCATGGGTACGTCTATCCGAAGATTTACCATCAACTCACTAATATCATACGCAAAATCACTCAAGTCTTTAGTTCCTCGCGGTCTTACTTTTCCTATTATTTCTGCGTGTAGTTCATCTGGCATATTCTCCAAAAACTGCTTTAGGTTCGAGTTGGTTTTGTCTACTAAAATGCTCTTTTCTATGGGCGTTGTAGTACTCGCATTAGAAACCTTTTCTAAAAAGATAGGAGCCGAAAGTTGTTCTGCTGATAATGCCACAGCGTTTAGCTTTCTATTATTCACTCCCTTCAAAGATTTAATGTCTATTTCAGAATCTATACCAAAACTATTTACAAAAAGCATCTCAAGTGTAGCGTCTTCTAAAGATAGGTTTCCCTCCACGTTTTTAAAAATTGTCAGTTTTGTGGTGTCGTCTAGGTTTAGTTCATGATATCCGGGGTCACCAAAAACCAACTTTGGCACTACATCTACCAGCCCAAACTCAATTTTTATTTTGTCTTGTAAAGAGAGCGTGCGTTCAATTCCTGAGTATTCTATTCTTGCTATTAGCTCGCTGTAAACATGGTTGGTAAGTGGGGCCGCATTATTGCTTACTCCCCATAACCTGATACTTGATCCGTCTATAGGAAATTCTTCTTCTAAATATACAGTTTCACCTGGCTTAGCGGGAGGCACAGTCCACTCCCTTCTGATAGACTTGCCGTCTCCTCTATCGCTATTTGGTATCAGATAATCTAGTACTATCGCTTCTTCTATACTTGACTGAACTTTCATTCTAATAGCCCCAGATTTCACTTCTACCAGAGTCAGTTCAGCTCCACCAAATTGATATTTTGTTTCATCAAAACGTTCAAGTAAGTTTTGTGCTGGGAAAACCGCTTTTGCATAGCTAGGTTTAAGATCCCTCACACCTAGACTCACAATAAGCCCCTTGGTAGCATCTATGGTTACATCTCCATCAGTCGCTTTGGTTTTTATTTTAGTAACCTTTAATTCTAAGACGCCATTTACTGTTTTTCCTGCTAAAGAATATGATTTTGATACGGTACTATTAGGAGCTATATTTTCAAAGGTTCCCGTTATTACAATCTCATTATTATTGGCATTAATCAGCTGAAACTCTAGTAGCTCGGCCTCCATCGGCAACTCATTAGTTATCGTAATGTCTATATACCCTTCGATGAAAGTTGCGGTGCTGAAAAATTCTTCTGAAACATCTATTTCGGTGCCTTGATTTGGCTCCAGGTCTTGGGCTGGTAAGGATGCTTTTTTTCCATGCAACAAGTTGGCTGGCGGATACAGTTCCCCAAGGGTTAAAGTGTCTTCAAATGAACGATTATCTAGCACCAAACTAGACAGAGTTACCTCAAGACTGTCTACTCTGTCTGGAATTTTTAAGATATCTTCCAAATTTGTGATTCCATACTCTTCTTCGAATACTAAATTTAATGAATTATCTGAGTTGGTAGATAACAATGAGTCGGGCACTAAATCACCTAATGTAAGCTCCATCTCTAAAACAGGTAAAAGCCATTTACTGTCTGATGAAAATTTTTCTTTTCTGCACCCGACGAAAAGTAGCGTGGTCATCAAAATGCCAAGTATAGTCTTTCTCATTATACGAAGTAAAGCGATGGCTTGCAAAAATTGTTAAGTTTGTTTTAGATATTGCACTAAAATGTCTTCACATCATTATGTAAAAGAGGGACAAGAGCCCGCCCTAATAATCGCTAATGGCGAAATGTGCTCGTATGAGTTATTGGTATCTATAATGGAATGGTGCCCCTATATTGTTGCGTTAGATGGGGCTTATGACAAGCTGCTAGCTATGCAAATAAGTCCCGATATAGTTATAGGAGATTGGGATAGCTTACACTCTTTGGAAGCGACTATGCACACCAAATTTATAAAAGATGACAATCAAGAAAACACAGATTTAGAAAAAGCAATAGACTATTTGCTTTCAAAAGGTAGAACCGACATCAATATAGTGTGGTCTACTGGCAAAAGGCTAGATCATACTTTAAATAATCTGGCAACATTAGCCAAGTATCCCGAGGCTAAGATTGTGGTGTATGACAATCATTCAAAAGCATTTATCCTTCCCAAAACCTACGTTAAGTTTTATGATAAAGGAACTCCCTTGTCTCTCATTCCTTTGCATACAGCAACGGGGATATCTACAGAAAACTTGAAGTATAATCTTAAAAAAGAGGCACTAGAGTTTGGTAAGAGAAGCGGCAATAGCAATGAGGCGGCAACCTCTGGTAAGGTAACTATATCTTACAGTGAGGGTCTTCTTCTGCTAATAGAAAGCACTGATTAGTCTATCTACTATAGTTTGGTGCTTCTTTGGTAATAGTAACATCATGTGGGTGACTCTCTCTAATGCCGGAACCCGTGATGCGAGTAAACTGAGCTTCTTGCAACTGTGCCATCGTCTCAGATCCCGTGTATCCCATGCCCGCTCTTAAGCCTCCAATGTACTGGTATACAACTTCAGATAATTTGCCCTTGTAGGCGACGGTTCCCACTATGCCTTCTGGTACTAGTTTACCTATGTCTGCTTCTGCATCTTGAAAGTAGCGATCTGTAGACCCCTTTTTCATGGCTTCTATACTTCCCATACCTCGGTAACTTTTTACCTTTCTGCCTTCATAAAAAGATACATCTCCTGGGGCTTCTTCTGTCCCAGCAAATAAGCTTCCGGCCATGATAGCATCTGCTCCCGCTACTATGGCTTTTACCAAGTCGCCACTGTATCGTATGCCACCATCTGCTATTATGGGCACGCCTGTACCCTTTAGAGCTTCTGCACACTCCATTACCGCATGAAGCTGGGGTACGCCTATACCCGCTATAATTCGTGTAGTACAAATAGATCCAGGACCTACTCCTACTTTTACTGCGTCTGCTCCATTGTCTGCCAAATATTTAGCAGCTGCTCCTGTGGCCACATTGCCTACTATTACTTGCAGGTCTGGATACTTTGCCTTTACTTTCTTAAGTTCATCTACTACGCCCTTAGAGTGTCCGTGAGCCGTGTCTATAGCTATCACGTCTACGTCTTCCTCTACAAGTGCCGTAACTCTCTCTAGTGTGTCTGAAGTCACTCCTACCGCTGCTCCTACCATAAGTCTACCAAACTGGTCTTTGCAGGCCTGCGGATGATTTTTTACTTTTTGGATGTCTTTGAAAGTAATAAGCCCTAGCAGCTTATTATCTTTATCTACTACCGGGAGTTTTTCTATTTTATACTTTTGCAGTATTTGCTCTGCTTCCTTTAGGTCTGTGCCTTTTGGAGCCGTTATTAGGTTTTCTTTAGTCATTACCTCGCCTATAGACGTCTGCAGGTCTCTTTGAAAACGAAGGTCTCTATTGGTAATGATCCCTATAAGAATATCATTTCCATCTGTTATAGGTATGCCACCTATCTTGTTTTCCTTCATCACTAGCAACGCGTCTGCTAAGGTGTTATCCCTGTTTAGAGTGATTGGGTCTTTTATCATTCCGCTTTCAGACCGCTTTACTTTTTTTATTTCTGCTGCTTGCTCAGCTATAGACATGTTCTTATGTACTATCCCTATGCCCCCTTCTCTTGCAATAGCAATGGCCAACTCGGCCTCAGTCACCGTGTCCATAGCGGCACTGATAATAGGAATATTGATAGTGAGCTTCTTTGTAAGTCGCGTCTGAGTATTCGTATCGCGTGGCAATACTTCGGAATATCTAGGTAAAACTAAAACGTCATCAAACGTTAAACCTTGATACGCAATTTTAGAAAATTTGGATTGTGACATTGGGCAAATATTAGATTTGTTATTTGCCGCACAAAATTACTTTAAACGCCCACTATTTACCTAATTAATTTACAATTAGATGGTTTTGACCTACAGATGGCCGAAATTAGACTGTTTCTACCTGCACTTTGTCCTCCATCCAAATTTTACTCCCGCATACTTCGTTATCTTTGTATTGTAATACATGCGAACTATCACATCTATATGTCTTTTGTTTTTCTGCCTAGCAAACTATGCTCAAAGTACAGATGAAAAACTTGCTGCTCAATTTTACGAAAATGGAGAATATGAAAAAGCGGAAGGGTTATATAAAAAACTCTATAAACAAAACAGCAATTCCATATACATCTACGAAAATTATCTAAATACGCTGCTTGCTTTAAAAGAACAAAAAGACGCTGAAAAGCTAGTAGAAAAGAAAATAAAAGAAAACCCTTCACGCATCAACAATCAAGTAGATTTAGGATATGTATACCTTCATTTTGACGAAAAGGAAAAAGCCAATCGCTATTTTGACAAGCTAATAAAAGAGAATGTAAGCGACAGAAACACGGTGCTAATCCTAGCCCAGTCCTTCGAACGAAGAATGCTAAGCGACCGAGCTATACAGACCTACGAGCAAGGTATAAAAAAACAAGGAGTTATTGCTTTTTACGAACAACTGTTGGCTAGCTACCGCAATACAAACAATACCAAAGACTTAACGGAACTCGCCTTGGAGGTGATACAGGCAGACGGGAATACTTTTGAATATGTGACACGCATATTAGATGTAGTATATGAAGATGAGGCCGCTTCTGCCTATCTGCAGCAACGAACTCTTCTTTACGCTCAGAAGCACCCAAGTAATCAAATATTCGATGAACTTTTGCTAGAAATTTTCTTGCAGCAAAAAATATATAATGCTGCTTTGAGGCAGGTAAAATCACTAGACAAAAGAAACAACAACAGCGGGCAACGTGTATTACAGTTAGCTAGTCTGTGTGTTCAAAACGAGGAATATAATACCGCTATAGAAGGGTATGAATACATAATAGGATTGGGTAAATCGTACCCTAACTTTTTACCGGCACATCAAGGTTTGATTAATTCTCTTTACCTCAAAACCACTAAAAGCATAAGTCCCAATAAAGAAGAGGTGGGTCTGCTGATAGACAAAATAAACCTTCTAGTAGGTGCAAATGGCACTAATTACAATACAGCAGCCAGCCTTTATAGATTGGCAGAATTACAGATTTTTTATAATGATAACGTAGGTGCGGGGGTCTCTATTCTAGAGTCAATAATAGAAACTCCGAGACTTCAATCTGCATTTATAGCCGAGTGCAAGCTCTTGCTAGGAGATGCATACTTGATGCGGGGAAATGTGTGGGACGCTAAGCTAATGTACGGCCAAGTAGATAAGCAATTTAAAGAAGATGCGTTGGGTCAGGAGGCTAAGTTCAAAAATGCTAAGCTATCTTACTACGAAGGAGATTTTGATTGGGCAAAAAGCCAATTGGATATTTTAAAAACGGCCACTACGCAACTCATAAGCAACAATGCCATAGAACTAGCACTGCTAATACAAGACAATACGGGTCTGGACACTACAGAAGATGCCATGAAAGAATACGCTGCAGCTGAGTTTTATCTTTTTCAGAACAACATAGCCAAGTGCTCCGAAATACTAAACCTACTACCCTTTAAGTATCCAAATCATACGCTAAACGACGAGATTTTTTATCTAAAAGCAAGAGTACAAGAAAAGCAAGGAAACTACGAACAGGCCAATAAACTGTATACGGCTATCTACGAAAAGTACGGTGAAGATATACTAGCAGATAACGCACTGTATCGCTCAGCCGTTATTACCTTACAAGTACTCAATAATCCTATAAAAGCTCAAGAGCTGTTCAAAAAAATAGTGCTCGAATACAACTCTAGTCTCTTTGTGGTGGAAGCACGTAAGATGTACTATGGGCTAAAAGAGGGAGGGAGTAAAGAAAAGCTTTATCAAGGCAATCTCATAAACTAAAAATGCCCATCAAAAAGTACTTACCACACCTGTTTCTTGTACTGGGGTTTGTCATCATCTCCGTTCCGCTTTGGCTCAAGTTAGATTTACTACCTATGCGACTATGGGACGAGTCCAGAAATGCGGTGAACGCTATAGAAATGTACACCGATGGGGAATTTATTACCCGCACTTTTAACCACACACCAGAAACCTACAATCTAAAGCCGCCACTGCTGACTTGGTTGCAAGTGGCTGCCATACACTTAGTAGGGGTCAATGAGCTTGCTATACGACTGCCTTCTCTTCTAGCATCTTTGGCTAGTCTATTCTTGGTTTTTTTATTGGTGTATGAAATGACCCAGAGTCGTTGGTTTTCATTTTTAGCTTTGGGAATCCTCGCCACTTCGTCAGGATTTTACGGAGATCACGTAGGTAGATTTGGTGACCATGATGCACTATTGGTGTTTTTTACCCTCGGTTTTGTTTACAGTATTTATCGCTATTGGGCCAGTAAAGAGACTACGTTTATCTATCTTTCTGGACTGTTTGTTTGTTTAGGAATATTGTGCAAAAGTATAGCAATACTCATCGTTATTCCTGGGATACTTCTATTCCTCCTTTCACAAAAAGAAGTGTTCCTTTTATTAAAAAACAGGCACCTATACATAGCCATGTTGCTATCCGCAGCACCTGTTGTGGTTTACTATTGGCTGCGTGAGCGTGCCCAGCCGGGGTTTTTACTCTTGGTTTGGAATGATGAGCTTTTTCCAAGATACCTAAATACAAGTAGCAACCTAGAGTTTGCCGAGGAAAGCTTTTGGTATTACTTCATCTTACTCTTCCGAGAGCAAATGGACTACTGGCTCTGGTTGCTCCCGGCCATAGTCATGGCTCCTTTTATGTCTAAACAGAAAACAGGATGGTGGTTTCTATTAATTACGGTGGGCACCTACCTTATTATCCTATCCAAAGGCACTAAAAACTTTTGGTATGACGCTCCTGCCACACCTTTATTGGCGGCACTTATAGCTGTTAGTGTTTCGGCTGTTTACCACCAATTTGCAAATAATAAGCGGCTGGTTGGTCTTTTGGTAGTTGGTCTTTTGTGTCTTCCTTTTAAAAACGCATACCACTACTCCCTTCACGCTTCCGAAAAATACTACGAGTGGGAAACCAATGGAATTTCTCATTTTTTGAAAGATGAAAAAAAAGTAGCTAACCTTACTTCTAATACACATATTCTACTTGACGATATCTACGGTTTTGAATCACATATTTTTTACCTTAAAAAGCTGGAGTATCAAAAAGGACTAAAAATCACACGTACTTATTTAGACAGAATCATACCAAATGATACGCTGCTGATATCTCATCAAAGTGTTTTTAGTAGGCTAAATGAAAGATATACCGTGTCGGTGTTGGACTCTTCTGCTGGCTATACTAAGCTGGTGGCTATAGCATATAAGGACACCCTAGTCCAGGTAGACTCTATAAGCGATCTCAGCTCGGTAGAATAGTCCATCTTCAAAATCTGTATTGAGCGGCACTCTATCATCTCCAAAACGGAAGAGGCTCAGCCCAAAATCTATATTGTCGCTATTTTGATATTCTCTAAACGAACGGCCTAGGGATACTCCAGCCATACCTCTTATTATAACTCCCTTTATGGGTTCGTAGCCTACGTGACCCGCTATCTCATTAGAGAGGTGATGCATGTAAAGGGGTGTCGAGTATATCGAAATTGCTCCTCCTTGTAAATTATACGATTTTACGGTGGCTCGCCAGTTGATTCCTGCTGTTATTTTGGGTGTGATGCTATAGTTTATCTTAGCATAAGACGGTACCATTACATCCATTTCTAGTTTATTTTTTTGATAATAGAATCCGAAAAGAGGAACCAAAAAGGGTCCAAATCTATCGCCATTCATATATGCCCCAAACTTATAACTGAGGTTTTCATTCTTCTTCATTTTAGCAAGTATTAAACCCCCTACTTGAAAATCTTCTTTACGCAGTTCCTCTTTAAAATTAGAAGCTACTTTAGGTAGTAATAAGTATGTAGCACTCCACTTTTCGGAGTGTTTCACATTCATCCCTACTTTTAGTATATAAGAGGAAACCGGTGTTTTATTCGTGTTAGAATCCCATGCCGTAGATACCCTGTCATACACTATTCCTGTCAAAAAAGTGTTTCCGCTTTTGAGCGGAATAGGTGCCGTTAGATTAATATTAAATTTTTGTAAATCTGTAGTAGCTGTGCTGCTATCAAATGTGTTTTGTGGCGTGGTAGTGTACTCTGTATGCAGTATGTCTACATAATTTTGAGCGTAGCTGCTAAATGAATATAGCGATAGAATTAGTATCAGGTGTTTCCGCATGGTGTACAATTATAGTGCATAGCATGTACTTTTACCGCTTTTAGATATGTTTCACATCATTTTACTAGAGCCGCGTATGCCTGGCAACGTAGGCACCATTGGCCGACTGGCTGTAGCTACGGGCTGTACGCTACACCTTATAAAACCCTATGGTTTTAAAGCTATAGATGAAGAAAAAGTAAAGCGAGCCGGCATGGACTATTGGGCAGATCTTAACTATATAGAATATGAAAATATAGAGGCTTTTTGGCAAGCACACCCTTTTAGCAACAGACATTTTCTAACGACCAAAAGGGCTGCGAAACACTACACTGAGTTTATTTTTAAGCCTGACGATTACCTCTACTTTGGTAGAGAAGATGTTGGTCTTCCAGAATCCCTAACCGGCAAACAGCCAGAAGCTTGCATGTCTATTCCTATGGTAGCCCAAGCACGATCACTCAATATAGCTAATGCCGCTTCGGTGGTGGTGTATGAGGCGTGGCGGCAAAATTCATAGGCGGAGATGCCTGAAGCTAAAAATAGAAAACCCGATATGGTGCTAATGCCGTGAGACGTAGTGTGGCTATGGAAGCAAGTAGACTTGGTCGCAAAATCCTTTTAGTGGGAATGAAAGTGGTTGGTTCTTCCGAGTTAGATTCAATATACCCCTTGGCAACATCTCCGTTACAATTTACCGTAAGTGAAATTAATTGCCCAGTGCTGTCAAAAAGTAAATAGTTTAGTGGTTCTAAGTAATAGCCAATATGTTTTAGATTGCAGCCTAAAAAACTATCCATCTTATAATATGACGTTGTGTCAAGCTTTGCAACAATTGTAGCATTAGGAAGGAGCTGTTTTGAAGTCTTTGCTACTTCTGAATCGGAAATTTTTTTAAATTTTTTTATGCCTAGGGCTTTAACATACAATTTATTGCAGCCTAAAAAACAAACGATAAAAAGAGAGGGGGCTTTTACCCCCTCTTGTCAAATTAAAAACTCGCTATATTAAAGAAGGAAGCTACGAACATGTGGCTGTACAAAGAGATGAAACAACTGTGTTAAAAACGCAGTTAGACGAGTTGAATTCCTAACAACCACAAAGTCTCCCTACTCCACCACCACTCTGTGTGACTCTACTTTGCCGTCATTTCTCCATATTTTTACGAAATAGATTTGAGGGGAGAGGTTGTCGATTTCAAATGTGTTTTCCGAAGAATAAACCCGCTGCCCCATCGCACTAAAAATCTCTATTTTTTGAGGTTGTCTGTTTCCTAAGATTCGAATAGTTCCGTTGCTTGGG